>Ga0105237_10004458_pt1 | contig 16187 bp, 11 predicted proteins | sample KBSC24metaG_FD_81520 | JGI IMG/M metagenome (GOLD analysis project Ga0105237, IMG submission 81520) | Corn rhizosphere microbial communities from Kellogg Biological Station, Michigan, USA - KBS C2-4 metaG | ecosystem: Host-associated > Plants > Roots > Rhizosphere > Soil | place: Michigan, USA... | reverse complement strand
CTATTGCAAATTCCGCGAGCCCTACTGCATGACCAAGCTGCTGCCCGAAAGCGCCTGGCCGGAGATCGAAGAACACCTCGGCAATCTCATTGCGCGCCAAATCCTGCCCGCGGCCATGGATCGCCTTGCCTCGCCCATGGCGTCATGAATCTCTCCGTCACGGCGCTTATTGCGACTTACCGGCGTCCCCGGGAATTGGCCCGGTTGCTTGATTCGCTGGCTGCGGTCGAGACTGGGCTGGCGCGAGTGGTCGTCGTGGACAACGAGGGCAGAGATGAAGAGAAAGCCGTGGTGGAAGCGGCGCGCTGCACCGCGCACTAAGTGAATCCCGGCGAGAATCTCGGCCGAGGCGGGGGCTTGCGACTGGCGGGGCAGCGCGCCCAGGAACTGGCCGGCGAGGGGGGCACGCATTTTGTCATCCTCGATGATGATGCGGTCGTGGCGCCAGACACATTAACCGTTCTCGCGGCCGCGATGGACTCGGCCCGCGCCGTTCTCGCGTATCCTCTGGTGGTGGATACCCGGGGACGGGTTGGCTGGCTGCCCGGGGTCATCGGGGAAGGGCGCGCCATGGAGCGCGGGGGCGATCTCACGCCGGAGCAATTCCGGCAGCGCTTTGGCTCGCAGGCCCGGGATTTCACCTGGGCGCAAGGCATCTGCCTGCTCGTGGATTGGTCCGCGGTGGAAAAGCTTGGATGGCATCGCGACGACTTCTGGGTGCGGGGCGAAGACCTCGAATTCAGCCTGCGCCTTACCGCCGGAGCGCGGGGCATCTTCGTTCCCTCGGCAGTCGTCGAGCATCTCCCGCCGGCGGGAGCCGGCGCGACATCGCGCGACGCGGAATACTTGAGGCACTGTGCGCTCATCCAGAATATGGCCTACGTCGGCCTGCGCCTGCCGCATGGCCGGCGCATCGCCTGGACGATTCCAGGAGCGCTCCGGCGTTTTTTCCGGCTGTGGTCGTGGGGCGGAATCGGCGATGCACTCCTTGCGGTGTGGCGCGGCGCAATCCAGGCGGAACCCGCGGGACGTGGGAGCGGAACGACCTTTCGTGCGCGATGCGATGCCTTGGGAGGTGGCAAATGAACATCCCGACTTTCGAAGTGTTGGGGGTGCGCTTGCACGCCATGAATCTGGCCGTGGCGACGGAGGCCGTGCTCGAAGCGGTGCGCGAGGGCCGCAAGGGCTACGTGTGCGTGACCGGCGTGCATGGCGTGAGCGAGGCCCAGGACGATCCCGCCTTCCGTCGCATCCTCAACGCTGCTTTTCTCAACACCACCGACGGCATGCCGCTCGTCTGGCTGGGCCGCCGGGCTGTGGGCCGGCAGGTGGATCGCGTCTATGGACCGGATCTCATGCTGGAGATCTTCCGCGCGACGCAGCACACCGCACACCGCCATTTTTTCTACGGTGGCGCTCCGGGCGTGGCGGAGGATTTGAAGGCAAAGCTCGAGGCGCGCTTTCCCGGGGTCACGATTGCCGGCACTTATTGCCCGCCGTTTCGCCCGTTGAATCCGAGCGAGGAGGCGGAGTTGGCGCAGCTCGTCCGCGATCGCCAACCGGACATCATCTGGGTCGGGCTGAGCACCCCGAAGCAGGAGCGTTTCATGGCGGAGTATCTGCCCAAGCTCGAGACCACGGTCATGTTCGGCGTCGGCGCGGCCTTCGATTTTCACGCGGGCAGGGTGTCTCAAGCCCCGCGCTGGATGCAGCGCGCGGGACTGGAGTGGTTCTATCGCCTGTGCCGCGAGCCGCGCCGCCTGGGCCGCCGCTACCTGACAAACAATCCCTTGTTCGTGTGGCGTCTCGTGATGCAATCGCTTGGCCTGCGCAAGGCGCCGCCGGCCGCCTGACGCCCTCCGCTCTCCCCGATGAAGCTCCTCGTCTTTGCCCACATCCCGCCGCCGCACCATGGCCAGAGCTACATGGTGAAGCTGCTGCTCGACGGCTTCGGCGGCGATCGGCGGAAGGCCCCTGCGGAATCGGGATCTGTGACGTCCGGGATCGAGTGTTACCACGTCAATTGCCGGTATTCCGAGACGCTGGAGGACATCGGTTCGTTTCGCGTTGGGAAGATGTGGCTGGTCCTGCGGTACTGCCTGGAGGCGATCTGGTGCCGGTTTCGATATGGGATTCATGCCTTCTATTACGTTCCCGCGCCGGGCAAGCGCGCGGCACTGTACCGGGATTGGGTGGTCATGCTGCTTTGCCGGCCATTCTTCCGGGAAATGGTCCACCACTGGCACGCGTCCGGGCTGGGTGACTGGCTGAACCGGGAGGGGATGTGGTTCGAGCGCTGGCTGACCCATCGGTTGCTGGGCCGCCCTGCCCTGGGAATCGCCCTGGCGATCCCGAGCATGCGCGACGCGCTTTGGTTTCGGTCGCGCGAGGTGGTCGATGTGCCCAACGGCATTCCCGATCCGTGTCCCGCGTTTGAATCGACGGTGCGCCCGCTCCGCGAGGCGCGGCGTGCCGCGCGAGTGCGGTTGCTGGCGGGAGAAGATGAAGATGGAGAGGGAGAGCACGCGGTGGGTGATGACACCCAGGTCTGCCATGTTTTGTTTCTGGCGCACTGCTCACACGAGAAAGGCTTGTTCGATACACTCGAGGGAGTGCTCGCCTTGAACGAGCAACTGCGCGGGCGGAACGTGCCCCTCCGATTTCACCTGACGGTGGCCGGCGCGTTTTTGACGCCAGAGAGTGAGGCGGAATTTCGCGCACGGATCGCTTCCGCGGGAGGGGCGGTGCGCTATGCGGGCTTCGTGGCTGACGAAGCCAAGGCTGAGCGGCTGGCGGCCGCCGATGTATTTTGTTTTCCAACCTACTATCCCGCGGAAGGGTTGCCGGTGAACGTGATCGAAGCGATTGCGTTTGGCTTGCCGGTCGTGACGACGCGGTGGCGCGCGATTCCCGAACTTTTGCCGCCGGACTATCCAGGGTTCGTTCCCCCCCGATCGCCGGCGGCTGTGGCGGCGGCGCTGCTAGCGGCGGCATCGGAAGATGGGACGGTCTTGCGGAGGCATTTTTTGGATCGATACACGCTCGATCAGTATTTGCGGGAGATGCAGGCAAAGCTGGAGGGTGTCGAGTCGGGGCGATAGGGCGCAATTATGATCGTTGAGAAGGGTTATTTTTGGGGTTCGGCCTTGTGATGTTTTGTCGGATCGGTGGCGAGGTTCGGAGGATTGGTTGGTGATGTCTGCTGTGCTGTGCGTCTGTTGGACGTGGCAAGAGAAAATGGCTCGCCACATGAGATGGCGGTAACGGGTCAAGCTGGGCGCCTCCGGCGCGTGCTTCGTCGGGCTCACGCAAAAGCGCCGGCAGGCCGCCAGCACCTCGACCACCGCCTCGTTGGAAAGGGCTTCCTGGTGCGAGGGTTCGGTGAGAATTCGGAGTATTCACTTCGGAATGTGAGACTTAGCGCAGAACGAGAATTGGGAGTTGATACTAGACAAGCACGAAGGTCTGGCAATAATATAGTTATCATCGCCCGACGCCAGCTAGCCGGCCGACGCGTCTGCTCCGGTGGCGAGGTGGTGGGGCCAGTCGAAGCCGAGGCTTGGGGCGGTGAAGGGGCGGCGCTGGGTTGGGCTTTCGCGAGTGTAAAGGCCGTAGTTGACGGCATGGGGCTGGTAGGCGGCGGCCTGCCATTTGCGCCAGCGGTGGTGCAGGGAGAGGAGCGGGGCGAGGACGGCCTTCCAGTTGCCGCCGCGGAATTTCTTCATTTCTTCCACGCCCAGTTGAGACGCGCCGAGGTTGGCGCCGGTGAAGGTGAAGGCGGCGAGCGGCTCAGGCAGCGTGGCCATCCGGACCCCGGCTTTCAGGAGTCCGTCGATCCAGGCCGCATCACCGATGACTTTCCACCCCAAATCGAAAAAGTGGCCGCGCTCCACGATGGAGCGACGGAAGAAGGTGGAGCAGGTGAGAGTGTTGAGATGGACGATCCGCACGTGCGCGCTGAGGGGCAGGACCATGCGGCGGTAGGAGAGCGGCGCCCCGCAGTCGTCCACGAGCAGGGCGTCCCCGAAGAGAACTTCGACGTCCCGATGCTGGGCAAAGAATTCCGCCACGCGGGCGAGCGCGCCGGGGAGATATTGTTCGTCGCAATTGAGATAGGCGAGGATGTCGCCGCCGGCCCGGCGCAGGCCGCGATTGATCGCATCGTACATTCCCGCGTCCTTTTCGATGAAGGCCCGGACGCGGGGATCGGAAGCCAGCCACTCCTGCGTGCCATCATCCGAACACGCATCCTGGACGATGTGCTCGACCGTCACGCCCTGCTGATCCGCGACCGAGGCAATGCAGAGCTTGAGCCATGGGCCAGCGCGGAAGCTGGGAGTGATGACAGAAATACGCATGATGTGGAGTGGCGCTGGACGCAGGATGGCATTTGCCACCTGGTAGTTGGCGGTAAAGCAATAGCGAACGCATCCGACGCACGCCATCATAGTGAGGAACGCTTCCGCGGCTTCGAATATTTTCTCTCGCCACATCCCGGCAGACCCCTGCGTCCAATTCTCTCTGGATTGCGGCACTTCCGCAATTTGTCTGCCTACTGTTCCTCGTTGTCAGTTGAGGAAAATCAACTCGTTCGTTTGCAGCAGCGTCTGCGTATAGCGCTCCCAGATCGTGAGCTGTTTCGGCGGTTTCACGGCCTGGAGCTGGCCGGCCTTGCGGATCCTGGTCTTGGCGTCGTCGCCGGGCTGCGGATTCAGGGCCGGGTCCGGGAGTGCCTCGGGAGGATCGTCGGACAGGAAGTTGCGCGCGAGCAACAGTTCCTGATCGGTCGGCTGGCGTTGGAATGCGGTGCGGAAGATGAAGCGCACTTTGTCCTCGTCGACTCCGTCCTTCGGAAAATCCGCGCGCGCCAGCAAGTTCCTCACCTGCTCGACGACGAATGGGCTGTTCATCAGGAAGAGCGCCTGTTGCGGGACGGTCGTCAGGATGCGCTCGCCCGTGGACATGTCGGGATTGGCGAAGTCGAAGGTGCCGAACATGTCCGGCATCGCGTTGCGGTCGATCATGGCATACACGGTGCGCCGATCGGGGCTCGTCTTCGGGACGAGCCCATCGCTGACCATGCCTTTGTAGCGATTGGAAGCGGAGGAGGACGCGAGGGCAAAGGGACGCCCGTTCATGTCGCGATCGAGCTTGCCGCCGAGCGTGAGGAGCGTGTCGCGGATGGACTCGAAGTCGAGCCGCTGCACATTGGCGCGCCAGTGCCACTGGTTGGTCGGATCTTCGCTCATGCCCCGGTCATTGGCCACGCTGCTTTCCTGGTAGGTGGCGGAGAGCAGGATGAGTTTGTGGAGTTTCTTGACCGACCACCCGTTATCCATGAACCACGTCGCCATCCAGTCGAGCATCTCGGGGTGGCTCGGCGGCTCGGAGCGCGTCCCAAAGTCGCTGACCGTGCGGACAATTGCGTCGCCAAAGTGCCACTGCCACACGCGGTTCACAAAGACGCGGGCGGTGAGGGGATTGTCCCGGCTGGCAATGCGGCGGGCCAGTTCCAGGCGGCCGCTGCCGTCCTTGAATGGCTCGTCGTGACCGGAGGAAATGACCGTGAGGAATTTGCGCGGGGCGATCGGGCCGCGGTTGGTGGGCTCGCCACGGACGAAGACGAAGGAATCCTTCGGCGTTGGTTTGTCCACGAGCGCCATGGCGCGCACCGGAGCGCCGGGATGGGCGAAGTCCACGCTCACCGCCTTGGCGCGGATGGCCGTCTCGGGATTGGTGAATTGCACGCCGAGGGCGCGGGTCATCAGCTTGTCGTCGGGCAGCACTGGCGACTCACCGCCGAAGACGCACTGCCGCAGCCCTTCCATCGGGCCGTCGAGTTTCGCTTCCACCTTGGCGAGCGGGAACTTCACATTCCGGCCGGCGCCGCGGTAGCCGGTGTAGGTGGGCAGGTCGAGTTGCTTGCGCAGAGCGGCGAAGATTCCGGTATAAACCGCCGCCACGTCGTTCAAGGTCGCGGGCGCTTTCGCGGCGAGCGCCGCGGAAAGCGCGGGTTGTGCTTCGCCCGAGGCCGCGATTTCCGTGGCGAGGGCGGGTCCGCGCGTCGCAAAATCTTCCGGCGAAAGCTCGGCAAATTTCAGCCAGGGCCCGAGCACCGGGTCGGTCTTCTTCGCGGCTTTGATCCGATCCATCCAGATGAAGGCGACCTCCGCTTCCAAGCCTCGCTGGCGGGCCATGAGGCGGAAATTGTCGCCGCGCTTGCTGGTGTCCGTCGCCTTGCCGCTGTCCTGCACGGCGAGCAGGTAGTCGCCCGCCTTGTCGAGCATGCCGGAAACGAGGCGGGCGGCATTGGTACGATGATACTCGTCCATCTCCCTGTCGACTTTCTGGAGTTCCTCTTCATAGGCCTTGTAGTCCGCACTTTCCTTGTCGACCGGCGCGATAATGGGCTCTTCCTCAGGTTCCTGCGAGCTGTTGAAGATGCCGTGCAGCGCGTAGTAATCCTTCGTCGGGATGGGATCGAACTTGTGATCGTGGCAGCGCGCGCAGGCGGCGGTCATCGCCATGAGGCCTTTGGTCACGACATCGATGCGATCATCGAGGACGTCGTTTTCAACACCCATGAAGCGTTTACCCACCGTGAGGAAACCGAGCGCGGCCAGCTTCGACTTGTCCTTCTCGGATTCCGGCAGGCGATCCGCGGCGATCTGCTCGACGATGAATTGATCGTAGGGCAGGTCCGCATTGAACGCATTGATGACGTAATCGCGGTACGTCCAGGCGTACGGGAAAAGCGGCTGGCGCTTTCCGTTCAGGCGGTCGCCATTGGTATCCGCGTAGCGCGCAATATCCAGCCAGTGCCGCGCCCAGCGTTCGCCGTAGGCCGGGGAGGCGAGAAGACGGTCGATCGTCTTCTCGTACGCTCCGGAGGAGTTGTCGGCGAGGAAAGCATCCATCTCCGCCGGCGTCGGCGGCAGACCGGTCAGATCGTAGGTCACGCGCCGGAGTAGTGTCGCCTTGTCCGCCGGCCCGGAAGGCGTGAGTTTCTTCCCGGTCAACGTCGCGAGGATGAAGGCATCGATGGGGTTCTTGATGAAATGCCGCGGATCGGCGGGCGTGGGCACTGCTGGATTCGCGATCGGCTGGAAGGCCCAATGGTCCTTCGCCGTCTTGTCGTCCCAACCCGGCTTGCGGGTGGTTTTGCCATCGCGCGGGTCCGGCGCGCCCATCTTGATCCACTGCGCAAAGTCGGCCAGGACTTCATCCGGCAGGATGTCCTTCTTCGGCGGCATCGCCATGTCCGGGTCGGGGTCGGCATGCTTCATCGTGAGGAGGAGCAGGCTCTTGTCCGGCTTGCCGGGCACGATCGCCGGGCCGCTGTCGCCGCCGGCGAGCAGGCCCTCGCTGGTATCCAGCAACAGCCCGCCCTTTGTTTTCCTGGCGCTCGCGCTGTGGCATTCGTAGCAGTTGTCCGCCAGCACGGGGCGGATCTTCTTCTCGAAGAAGTCCAGTTGCTGGAGATCGGAAGGCGCGGCGGCACCGGCGCGCAGGATGCCGCCAAGCAGAACTGCCACGGTGAGGACTCGGGTGGACGTCAGGCTCATGGAAACGGATTAAGCGACCAGGCCCTTCACCACGTTGCCGAAGACATCGGTGAGCCGGAAGTCGCGGCCATTGTAACGGTAGGTCAGCTTTTCGTGATCGAAGCCGAGTTGGTGGAGGATCGTGGCGTGCAGGTCGTGGACGTGCACCTTGTTCTCCACGACGTCGAAGCCGAAGTCGTCCGTCGCGCCATAGGCCTGGCCGCCCTTGATGCCGCCGCCGGCCATCCACGCGCAAAATGCGCGGTGATGATGGTCGCGGCCCGGTTCGCCGCGGGCGCCTTTGTCGTGCCGGGGCGTGCGGCCGAATTCGCCGCCCCAGACCACGAGCGTGTCGTCGAGCATACCGCGCTGCTTGAGGTCCTTGAGGAGCGCGCCGACCGGCTGGTCGATATCCCCCGCCTGCTTGATCAGGTTGCCCTTCACATCGGTATGGTGATCCCACCCGCCGGCCCACACTTGCACGAAGCGCACGCCATTTTCCACGAGACGGCGGGCGACGAGCATGCGGCGGCCGATCTCGGTATCGCCGTACATATCGAGGATGTTTTGCGGTTCCTTGGTCACGTCGAAAGTATCGGTGGCTTCGGTCTGCATCTTGAAGGCGAGTTCGAAGGACTGGATGCGCGCCTCGAGGATCGACTCGTGGGCGAGTCGCTCGGCGTGGAGATCGTTCATCGCCTTGAGCAGATCGAGCTGGCGGCGCTGCTGTCCGCGGGTGGCAAACTGGCTGCGAATGTTCTCGATGATGCGATCCGCCGGCCCGCTCACATTGCTGACCAGCGTGCCCTGGAAGGCCCCCGGCAGAAACGCCGAGCGCCAGTTCGAGGCGCCGCCCAATCCACCGCCGAGGGCGATGAAGCCCGGGAGATTCTGGTTCTCCGCGCCGAGGCCGTAGAGCACCCACGAGCCCATGGAAGGCTTCACCAGCCGGCCTGAGCCCGTGTTCATCATCAGCGTGGCGAAGTCGTGCGCGGGGATGTCCGTATTCATCGAGCGGATCACCGCGATGTCATCGATGCACTCGCCGATGTGCGGGAAAATCTCGCTCACCTCGACGCCGCTCTGGCCCATTTTGCTGAATTTGAACTGCGTGGGCAGCGGGACGCCGCCGATTTCCTTCACATCCTTGCCGATGAATTTTTCGATACCCGGCTTCGGGTCCCAGGTATCGATATGCGACGGTCCGCCTTGCGTGAAAATATGGATGACCCGCGTGGCCTTGCCGGGGAACATCGGGGACTTCGGCGCGAGCGGCGAGAGATTCGTTGCCGCCTGGGCGCTGGCGCCGAGCGATTGGCCGAGGAGGCCGGCGAGACTGAGCGCGCCAAAGCCCATGCCGAAACGGTGGAGGAACTGGCGGCGCGTGAAACACAGATCGTCCGCGCAAGGTTGGTGTTGGGTGATGTCCATAGGATGGAAGTAAAAATGAGATTGCTAAACTGACCACGCGTTCCGGGACGTGGCCAAGCTGCCGTCCGGGGCCGCGTGTTAAGCTTCACAACCCGATTCGTGCCCTCAAGTCGCGGGATTTTTTCGGACACGGAAGCGCCACCAGAGGGCCAGCACCATTCTCAATCAGTCGGGCGAGATCGTCTTTCAGCAGGCCGGCGCCGGCAGTTCACAGGAAGGCGCAGTCGCCGTCCTGCAACGCCTCGTGGGTGCAACGAGCAAGGAAAAGAAGTAGGTCCGCAGCGATCGGGCTACCTGACCGAGAAGCGATGCACCGTCGAGGTGCGGTAGGTCTGCCCGGGCCGCAGGACTGTGCTCGGAAAATCGGGCCGATTGGGGGAATCCGGGAAGTGCTGTGTCTCGAGACACAGGCCCTCGTTCTTTCCGTAAGCCTTGCCTGCCTTTCCTCTCACCGAACCATTCAGGAAGTTGCCGGTGTAGAGTTGGATGCCGGGTTCCGTGGTCGAGATCGTCATCACGCGGCCGCTGAGCGGCTCGTACAATTCGGACGCCACCGTCATGGTATCCGGCTGCGCCTGGTCGAGGACGAACGTGTGGTCGTACCCACCCGGGTTGCCGCGCATCTGGGCGAAATCCTTCGCGATTGGCTTCGCCCTTCGGAAATCCATCGGGCCGCCGGCCACCGGCTCGAGGCCGCCCGTGGGAATGCCCGCATCGTCGACGGGTACATAACGCTCTGCGTGCAGCGTCAACTCGTGATCGAGAATGCTCCCCGCATTTGCGCCCGCAAGATTCCAGTAGGCGTGATTGGTGAGGTTCACCACCGTCGGCTTGTCCGTCGTCGCGGTGTAATCGATGCGAAGTTCATTCGCCTCGGTGAGCGTATAGGTGACGGCGATCTTGAGCGCTCCTGGGAATCCTTCCTCGCCATCGGCGCTGGTATAGGTGAAGCGCACCGCATTTTCGCCGGGCAGCGGCTCGCTGCTCCAGTTGCGATGATGGAACCCGGTCACGCCGCCGTGAAGATGGTTCTCACCGTCATTGGCGCCGATGGAGTAGAAGACGCCGTCCAGCGGGAACTTTCCGCGCGCGATGCGGTTTGCATACCGGCCGGTGGTGACCCCGAAATGAGGATGCGCCACCAGATAGCCGGCGAGATTGTCGAATCCCAGCGTGACGTCAGCCAAGGCGCCGGCGCGGTCAGGAACGTGCATTTCGACCAGTCCGGCACCCCAACTCGTCACCCGGGCTTTGAGTCCGGCCCTGTTGGCCAGAGTGTAAATGATCACGGGCTCGCCATCCCGGCTGTTTCCGAAAACTTCTTTATGCATTGGCGTGTGGCTTCGGCCGGCCTGGGGCAGGTCGCAGTGTCGAGGCTGCGGGACCAAGGTCGGACGGCGGGAAATCAGAATAACTTATAGGGAGGATTACGCACTTGTGAGCGCGGGGAGCACTGCGATTTGGTGCAGAAAATTTCGGCGCGTGCCAATCGGAAACATATCGACAGGCTGGAAAAACCACGAAGCGCCCCTTGCTCCCTGAAAATTTGTTGTTTTCGCGGCTCGCACCACCGATATGCTGCCTCTCCCCATTTTCCCGGAGATAAGCCGCTTCGGGATGCCATTTTGCCGCAAGAAGACTGATGAAACCCAAATCCATGAAAGGCGTGGGCGTTGTTCCCGAGAAAAAGGAACTGCGTCTGATCGACCACCCCGAGCCGTCCATTACGGCGCCCAACGAACTGAAGATTCGCACGATCGAAGTCGGTGTCTGCGGCACCGATCGGGAAATCTGCACGTTTGCCTACGGCCAGCCGCCCAAGGGAGGTGACTACCTGGTGCTCGGCCACGAGTGCCTCGGCGAAGTCGTGGAAGTGGGTTCGGAGGTAACGAATTTCAAACCCGGGGACCTCGTCGTGCCCAGCGTGCGGCGGCCCTGCACCGATCCCGGCTGCACGCCGTGCCGGGAAGGCCGGCAGGACTTTTGTTTTACGTGGAGATTCACGGAGCGCGGGATCAATCAGGTCCACGGTTTCATGACCGAGACCTTCGTGGAGGAGGAGACCTACCTTACGCCCGTGCCGAAGGATCTGCGGGACCTGGCGGTGATGGCCGAACCGCTCACGATCGCCGAGAAAGGTCTCGCACAGGCCTGGCAGGTGCAGAAGCGCCTCACATGGGCGCACGACAATCGCGACGGCAAAGGCCGCGGCTTCGGTCTGAACGCCGTGGTCCTCGGCGCCGGCCCGATCGGCCTGCTGGGCGCGATGAAGCTGGTCATCGAAGGCTTCCGCGTCTTCATCTACTCGCGCTCGCCGAAGCCGAACCTGAAGGCCAGCATCGCCGAGCAGATCGGCGCCGAATACATCTCCAACACGGAAGTCTCCCCGGACGACCTCGCGAAGCACATCGGCAATATCGACCTGATCTACGAAGCGGTGGGCGAAGGGCACCTCACCTTCGACGTCATGCGCGTTCTCGGCATCAATGGCGTGTATATCCTCACGGGCATTCCCGCGGAAAAATCGCCCATTCCAGTCTACGCGGACAACATCATGCGGAACATCACGCTGAAGAACCAGGCGATCATCGGCACGGTGAATGCCAGCCCGGTGGATTTTGCGGATGCGATCCGCGATCTCGGCGAGTTCAAGAAGCGCTGGCCGAAGGCGGTCCAGGCGCTCATTACAGGCCGGCACAAGATCGACTCCTTTCGCGAGCTGCTCGTGGGCCGGCCGACGGGGATCAAAAACGTGATCGAGTTTAGCTGAGCGGCGGTTTATCGATCGGCTTGTCCCGGCTCATGCACTCCATTTACACCCGTAAGCACGCACCCATACATGGCTAAAAAGAATTCCTGGATCGACGTCTCCGTCCCGTTGCACAACGCCATGCACGGCTGGCCGGGCAACCCGCCCACCTTCGTGACCATGCATGCCGGCACCGCCAAGGGCGATGTGTGCAACGTCTCGGCGATCAATTTCAGCTCGCATACCGGCACGCACATGGACGCCCCGCTGCATTTCCTGCACGGCCACAAGACCATGGACGACCTGCCGTGGGATGCCGTGATCGGCCCCGCGCGGCTCGTGGAGATCAAGGACAAGGAAGCGATCAAGCCCGCCGAGCTCAAAAAGCTGAAACTCAAGAAGGGCGAGCGCCTGCTCTTCAAAACCCGCAACTCCGCCGTGAGCTGGAAGAAGCCCGAGTTCGACAAGGACTTCGTCTATATCTCCAAGGAAGGCGCGCAGTATCTTGTCGATTGCGGCGTGCAGACCGTGGGCGTCGATTACCTGAGCGTGGGCGGCTTCTACAAGGACGGGATCGAGACACATCACATCCTGCTCGGTGCGGAAATCTGGATCATCGAAGGACTCGACTTCTCGAAGGTGAAGCCGGGCAACTACGATCTCAATTGCCTGCCGATCAAGTTCGACAAGGGGGATGGGGCGCCATCGCGGTGCTTGATCCGGCCGCGGTAACGTTTCCTTCTTTTCACGCAGATTGAAAACGCACATGTAGTCACGACGAAGAATTGCGGCCAATTGCTGGGCGGAATTACTCAGCGATAATAGCAGCAGGAAGGATTCAGCAACTTCAATTGTAAATGGCGGAATACATCAATTGGATACACTTCAGCGACCTCCATTTTGGCCTTGATGATCGATCGTGGCTATGGCCGAGATCAAAACGCGACTTATTTCGCGATCTGGAACGACTTTCAAGCCGCGTCGACGGATGGGACCTCGTTTTCTTTACCGGTGACTTTGTTCAAAGCGGGAGCGCAAACGAGTACGACAAGTTGAACTTCGAACTCGAAGCGCTGTGGAAAATACTCACTATCAATAGCCGGCAGCCAAAACTATGCGCCGTGCCCGGTAACCATGACTTGGTGCGTCCTCCGGCAGATGGCCCTATAGCAAAAACCCTGTCCAAACTGTGGGGAACCGACCCAGGCCTTCGCAAGACGTACTGGAGTGAACCCGGCTGTGACTATCGCGCCGCGACAAAAACGCATTTTTCCAACTACACATCATGGTTGGAAAACATCGCAATACCCCAGCTGCCAGTGACTCGAGGAATCTTGCCTGGTGATTTTTCATCTACTTTCGTGAAGGGAGACACGAGACTCGGTATTGTCGGATTGAACACGACGTTTCTCCAAATAGTCGGCGGAGATATGAAGGGGCAACTGGATATTCACGTTTCTCAATTGAATGCGGTTTGCGACGGGGATGCCGATGCCTGGTTAATGCAAAGAACGGCGAGTCTCCTCCTCACGCATCAGCCCCTAAGCTGGTTAACACCGGAAGGGGTGGCACACTTTCGTCAAGAAATTTACCCCCCCGGACGTTTCTTGGCGCACCTGTCGGGGCACCAACACGAACCTGAAGCGTACGAAATCTCTGAAGCAGGAGCCGCTCCTCGTCGGTTCCGACAAGGCCCTTCTCTTTTCGGTTTGGAAGAATGGGACGGCCCTACGCCAAACAAGCGCATACACGGATATAACTCTGGTCAGTTCATTTTCGAACCGAATTGCGTATACGAGAAACTTTGGCCTCGGGTTGCCGTCAAAGGACGCCACGGCGGCCTAAATCTATCGCCAGATTTTTCTTACCAACTTGGTGAAGACGAATCTATTTCAACAACCATTGAATTAAGCTCACAGCAAAGTGCAGCAGATGTAGAGAACTCCGTTCCAATAACACGCCCTGATGGCTCATCGCAACAGGCCGAACAACAACTATTAGAGAGTGAGCCGACGCTAGAGGAAGCCAAACGTGGCTTGGCAGGTTGCCTGAGGCTTCCCCTAACTGTTGCCGCCCAAAATCGTTATGTTCGCATCGACGAACAAAGCGAGTGCGAGCACGCTTTAAGGCGATCACGCGTCGTCTGGATAAATGAAGATTGGGGCTCTGGAAAGGAAGCGTTCATAGCAACTGTAATCGAGCGCCTCAAAACTCAGAGCGTCAAACCAGAGGCATTTCATCTCAAATGTGATGAAGTCAGCGATATCGACGGATTCGAGGCATTGTTCCCACAACAATTCGGGTTACAGATGCAACATTTCTGTCGTCTTGCGGCTACTCTTGAATCGATCTCGTTGGTCCTCGATGGTTTGAGTTCGGACCTCTGTAAAGGACCCACGTTCGACGCACTCCAAAGGATAGTGGCTGCAATCCTAGATTACTGCCCTAACATACGTATAGTTCTCGTGTCGCGGTCAACGCCGCCGATAAATACATACTCAAGCATAACGCTAAAAGCTTTGGATGCTCCCGACGTTCGAGCCTACGTTGTTAATCACCCAGACGGATATGCTGAACTGAACGACGCTAGGATAATTGAACAGCTTCACGAAGCATCTGAGGGTCTACCGATGGCTCTCGATCGGATGTTGAAAGCGTTGAAGGTAACATCATTGCCTGCGGTTCTGGAAGCAGAGCTGGAGGGGGCAGTTCTCTCGAGTAATGAAGAAGCTCCACCGAGCGTCGTCAGCAGCGTATCGAAGCTAGCCAAATCTGAGGACCGTAGAAGCAGGCGAAGCATTCGTTTACTCAAGGTACTGTCTATTCTCCCATACGGAGAGACGTTGGACTCTATATCGCATTACCTACCCACCGAGCCCTTTTTCTTGGAAAACGCGATCCAACTGACTGACGCTGGGTTGCTCGATGTGATTCCACTGCAAAGGGTAAACCTCCCGATGTCGGGCGAGCGCGCATTTGCGACCGACTTCGATGCGGTAAAACTTCTCAAAATACCGAGACAGGTTCGTGAGTACACGCAGACTATCCTCACAGACGAAGAGAAGTTCGATTTAGTGCTTGCAGGATTGGAACGACTGTTCGGAAGAGAGTGGCGCGAAGGCAAAGTGCGGTTAAGGAATCTGCCGTCGGAATATCGCGAGTACTTGGCGAGCGGGGCGGGGAATGAATTTGCGTTGATTCACCATTTAATCTCCCATGCGCGATCAAATTCGGATGATCTTATGATCCGGCGGGGCGCGGCACTAGGAATTCGATATGCAAACCATTTGAAGGCTGTCGACCGGTATCGGGATTTGACGATCGTTGCAGGGGCGTTAGTCCAGCTAATCGACCGTTATGAATTCCCGGGGGAATGGGCACGATTAGCCGCTTTGTACGGCGAAGGACTTCGAATGTCAGGAGCGGAACGAGAGTCGCTCGAGTTCTCGAAGGGGGCTTTGGTTCTCGAGGCAACCGGACTCAACGACGCCGAAAGGGCCTCTACCTGGCTTGATGTGGCGCTCGCTGAGGAGGACCTTGAAAATACCGATGAGGCTATTGCGGCGGCGGAAATGGTGAAAAAATATTCCAAGGACGGTTCAGGTCCATATTTGCACGCATTAACCATTATTGCCGAAAACACTCTTTTCGGCGACGCGAAGACAAAGGCCTTAGTGGATTTGGAGAACCGAGCCCGCTCAAAAAACTACACGACATTAGCGGACACTATTGCCCTCGTCTTCGCCCGTGAGGCTAAGACGACCGCGGCCAAGATTCGACATTTAGATAAAGTACTAGATACGAAAGATCTTGGCTACAACCAGATGCGCGCGATTGTATCTAAAGCCAAAGCTATTGCGAACGACGATAGTAGGCAGCTTCAAGCTTCCGATTTGGTTTCCTTGACACGCGCATACTCATATTTACATGCACAGCGTTTCAGCTCAACTTTCGACCAGTGTCACGAGGAGTTGTGGCGGATTTTTGAGTCAAAAGGAGATTCGGCCCAATTGTTTCGGCTGTTCCGGCACAGTTCCTTCATTTGGAGAATCCGAGGAGAGGAGCAAAAGGAAGCTGACTACCTGAAACGATTGCAGCGAGTGCATTCTGAAAACTCGCAATCAACGGGGAAGGGTCTTTTGGTCGAGGTGGCGTATTTTCTTCGCCGAGTCAAACTCGTCATTCGCGATGTGCTTGGCGCGTAGATTCTTACTATTGACAAATCGCAGCTTGATCCTTCGGCCTGTGTATCATCGCCAAGAGTTGCGCTGGGGCTGGGGCACCGACTGCGCCGCTCTTCATTGCCTCGATGACGAAAAGTGTAGGCCACGCGTAACATAGTAAGCGTCAGGCGGAGCACGTCTATCGGAGAGGGTGAGAGATGTCAGAGGATGGGGCTCTATGACATCTACGACTGTGGGAGCAGAGATTCTGAAACAAGACAACCGAGGGCGTGTGCGGGT
>Ga0105237_10004454_pt1 | contig 16197 bp, 14 predicted proteins | sample KBSC24metaG_FD_81520 | JGI IMG/M metagenome (GOLD analysis project Ga0105237, IMG submission 81520) | Corn rhizosphere microbial communities from Kellogg Biological Station, Michigan, USA - KBS C2-4 metaG | ecosystem: Host-associated > Plants > Roots > Rhizosphere > Soil | place: Michigan, USA... | reverse complement strand
CCTTCCACCGGCTGAAGATATACACCGCTTATGAATTCCTGGAACAGCGGTTCGACCTCAAGACCCGCACATTGACCTCTTTCCTCTTCCTTTTACAACGAGGACTCTCCACGGGTATTAGCATCTCGGCCCCATCCATCATACTCTCTTCTTTGTTGGGATGGGATATTGTCTGGACCAATATCTTTATGGGAGGGCTGCTTATCATCTATACCATGACCGGCGGCGCCAAGGCCGTCGCCTATACACAGCAGCTGCAGCTGATCATCATATTTGCAGGTATGTTCATTGCCGGGTATATGGTTGTGCATCGATTGCCGGAGGGAGTGGGGATATCCGAAGCGCTGCATATCGGCGGCAAGGCCGGTAAGCTGAATATTATTACTACCGGCATCAGCTCAAAAGGTTTTGACTGGAACGATCGGTATAACCTGTTCAGCGGTATCATCGGTGGATTCTTTCTGGCCCTTTCCTATTTTGGTACGGATCAGTCACAGGTAGGACGTTATCTTACGGCCCGGTCTGTCAGCGAAAGCCGTCTGGGGCTATTGATGAACGGGCTGGTGAAAGTGCCTATGCAGTTCCTCATCCTCTTATTGGGTGTGCTGGTCTTTACCTTTTATCAGTTCAACAAAGAACCCGTCTTCTTCAACAAGTCACAGATCGACCAGCTGGCTTCGTCGAAATATAAGGATTCGCTGGTGGTATTGGAAAAGGCATATGACTCCACCGAGTCGATGAGGATCCGGTCAATGGACTCACCAGCACTACAGACCCTTGAAACAAAAAAGGCCACCTACCGGGCCACCGTCAAGCGCTGGTTAAAGGACGTGGGAGGCGACGATAACGACACTAATTATATCTTCCTCCGGTTTGTCGTGGATTATTTACCCAAAGGGTTGGTGGGGCTGTTGATCGCCGTTATTTTTTTGGCTGCCTGGGGATCCATAGCCGCAACGCTCAACTCTCTTGCATCCTGTACGATCGTGGACTTTCATAAGCGCTATGCCAGGCCGGCGAGTGAAGAAAAGGAATACCGTCTGTCGCGTATGTATACATTGTTTTGGGGTATCTTTTGTGTTGCCGTGGCGCAGCTGGCCTACAACCTGGGGAACAGCCTCATCGAGGCGGTGAATGTGCTCGGGTCGCTGTTCTATGGGGTGATACTGGGTATATTCCTGGTGGCGTTCTACCGGAAGAGGGTAAGTGGAACTTCTGTATTCATCAGCGCCATTATAGTAGAGGCCGGCGTCATCTTTTTAAATATACTCAGCCGGAAAGGTATCGTGCCTTTGAGCTTTCTTTGGTTCAATGTCGTGGGTGCGGTAGGGGTGATCCTGCTCAGCGAGGTGATACATATCTGTTCATCTAAACTTAATATCCGTCCCAGGGATAACGCGTAATTTTAAAGTTAATAAACACTTTTCTATTATGATGAACAGGATTACCTTATCGATCCTTTTGGCGGTATCACTATGCGCCTGCCAAAAGCAGTCCTCCGTTCGGACGGATTCCTCAACCACAGTTCCCAGAGCAGCTACCATTACCGTCGAAAATTTTGAGACGGGCACCAAAACGGCCTATGCCGCAGCCAATGTTACTTTGAGTACGGGTGTCTGGAACTTTAATGACGCCCTCCTGGGTAATCTCTCGACAGACCGCAAGAACGGCTCGCAGTCCGCCCGGGTACGTAATTCCGGGACCATTACCATGCAGTTCGACCTTGCCGGCGGAGCTACTTCAGTTTCCGTACAGCATGCCGTCTTTGGCTCGGACGGAAGCAGTACCTGGCAGCTATGGTACAGCACCAACGGGGGCTCCTCTTTTGTACAGGCCGGTTCAACGGTCACCACCAGCTCCACTACTTTACAAACCGCAACCTTCACGCTGACGGTGACGGGTAACGTCAGATTCCAGCTGCGTAAGACGGATGGCAGCAGCAATCGTGTCAATTTCGATGACTTCACCGTCAATGGGTCCGGTTCCGGTGGCGGCGGGGGGACAGGCGGCAAGAAGTTCCTGTTTGATGCTACGAAGGCCGAGACAGCCGGCAATGCGGATTGGGTCATCGATGAAGATGGAGGCACCCCACAGCGTATCCCGACACCTGCTCAATCCGGGATCACCTCGTCGACGGCTGAGACCTACTGGACAGGCGCTATATCGAGCTGGGGCATTGCCCTGGTCAAGGGTGGCAATACCGTAGAGACGCTGCCTTCCGGCACGGCTATTACCTATGGGAATACTTCCAATGCCCAGGATCTTTCCAATTACGATGTATTTGTCGTGGATGAGCCCAATATACTTTTTACGGCAGCCGAGAAGACGGCTATCCTGAATTTTATCAGTCATGGCGGCGGCCTGTTCATGATCTCCGACCACACCGTTTCTGACAGGAATAATGACGGGCACGATTCTCCCGATATCTGGAATGATCTGATGACCAATAACAGCGTTGCGTCCAATCCTTTTGGGTTTAGCATCGACCTCACCAATATTTCGGAGACTACCAGCAACGTATGGACCGGCGGGAGCACCAATCCGATCCTCAACGGGTCGCAGGGCAGTGTATCCCAGCTGCAGTTCAACAATGGCGCTACCGTGACCATCAATACTTCCGCCAATAGCACTGTACAGGGGTTGATCTGGCAAAGCGGATTTGCGCAGAATACCACTCATATCATGTGCGCTTCTTCCACATTTGGCACGGGCAGGGTCTTTGTCGTGACCGACAGCTCACCGATGGATGATGGCACGGGGGCTTCCGGTAATACGCTGTTTGTCGGATGGCCGACGCTGAGCCATACACAGCTATTTATGAATGCCAGTCTATGGCTGGCCAGGTTGCAATAAACAAAAAAGCCCCTCACGGGGCTTTTTTTATGAGATGCCTTTTTTATTGCAGGGAGGCGATCAGTTTCTCGTTCAATGCTACATAATCCGTGTTGTTGGCCTGTTTGGACAGCTCGATGGATTTCTTGGCTGTGACGATAGCGTCCTGTTTTTTGCCCATTTTGGCCTGGCAGCGGGCTTTTTGGTAGACGGCATAAAATGCTGTGGGATCCTGTACGATGGCCTTGTCGAACCATTCCAGCGCCTTGTTCAGGTCCTTCCCATTGTCCAGGTAGTAAAGGGCGGCTGTAAAATAAGGATGATTATCCTTATTCATGGCATTGTTTATCTGGGTCATGACCTTCGAATCGATGTCCGTCTTGATGGGGAGAATAACGATCGTCTTGTCCCAGCACAGGTCAAGGTTACAGCTGCCGGAGGTGACATCGCCAAAGAAGATGGTGAATGTCTCGACGGAGAAGGGCATAGACATCGGTGTGACCTTTATACGTACCACATCCTGGTCCTGTTTGTAAGCGGCGGGTTGAGTAACATCCAGCTGATGGGTGATGATGATGGTCCATTCGTCCGCGCCGGGGATGGTGAGCAATCCGTATTTGCCGGCAGGGATTTTTGTATCTCCGATGGTTACATCATCGCCGAAGGTGAGCGTCGTTGCCTGGTTAGCGCCTGTGCGCCAAACCTTGCCGTAGGGTACGAGGTCGCCAAAGATGGCACGGCCTTTTACGCCCGGACGGGAATAGGACAGTTCAATATTGGAGAGGCCAAAATCCTGTCGTACGAACTGGGGAGGAGAAGGCGGCGGTGTCTTTATGGACTGCGCCATGCTGGTGCAATACAAGGACGTCGACAGCGCAAACAATAGTAAAGACCTTTTCGGTGTCATGTGTGTTAGATTTAGATGCCGAATATACACACAGTAGGCATAACCCACTCTTTAAGTTTGGATGAACGGTAAGCAGAACGAACCTCCGGACGCTTACCAGGTGAGTATAACCCTTGCTTTTTCCTTTTTGCCTTTCAGCAGTTTCCACGAAGGACCTTCCTTGACCAGGCGAATGGCCAGCGAGTCGTGAGCAGGGGATAGGGATCGCTCGACCTTAAAGTTGGATAGCTCGCCTTTTTTGTTGACAATGAATGAAATGGATTCATATCCACGAATGGTGGTGTCTATTTGGGGGGAGTTCTTATTTAATTCCAGGTAATTCGTGTAAGCAGACCAGCCTTCGGCCGGAACTGCTGTTTGTGACGGCGGCGGCGGGACAGAATTGATATCTGTTCTGGTAAGCTCTTTTCTTTTAGCCCCATAGCCTACCACTACCACTTCGTTGAGTGATGCCGTCTGGGGTCTGAGGAAAATTACATTGCCTGTTTTGTCGTCCGTATTCAGCGTCATATAGCCCTGTTCATAACCTATATAATTGACGGCTACCATCCGGGAGGTATCATATTTGGGAAGCCTCAGCATGAAGTTCCCGTTGGCGTCGGTGACTGTATTGAAATAGTTTTGCCCTGTTTTAAAGGACAGGGTTGCGCCGGGAATGGGAAGATGTTGGGTATTGAGGACCTTGCCCGTGAATACCAGCTGATCGGGTAGCGTTTTTTTAAGAACGTCCAGATCTGCATTTTTCTGGATTGTAACTCCGGACGCAACCCCTTCAAGTGCAAAAGAGAGACTATCACTGCGAAATGTCTTGGTGCTATCATAGAAACCATACGCTCTCCTATTGTTCAACACATTATTATTGACAGAGGGCGCTGCGGGTTGTTTGGCCAGGTTGGAAACATTATTCTTATAAGATGGTGCACTCAGATCCTTGTCGGCTGAAGAATAGTAATAGGAGGTGCTGATATCTTTTTTCAACTGCACGAGACTATCTGCTTTGCGTTCACGGATGGCCCTGTCGGCGTCCTTTTTAACGAGCTCCGTCTCATACTGGGTGGCCACCTGATCGTCGGACTGGACAACGGCTTTACCGCCGGCCAGTGTCATGCTGCCAGAGTCCGTAGCAGCGGCTGCCGGGACGGGGGCCTGTGCGGCGGGCGGTTGTTGGGTAGGCACTTCTACCTTGCTGGCAGCCAGCGGGGCATAGTTCTTTCCTTTAGATGAAAGAGTATACCAGGCCGTGGCGCCGATGCCCAGCATCAGTATCACGGCAGCTGCATATCTCACGGGCAGGGGTAGAAGCAGGAGCCTGCTTTTTTTCCGGGACACGCGGTCATCCAGTCTTTTTTGCAGGGCGTCTATGTCCTGCTGGAAAGAAGGTTGTTCGGGGAGGCTCCGGTGAAGGGTCATTCCTTCCAGTGCGTCGGCCAGGAAGGGGTCATCCAGGGCAGCACGTTCCATTGCATGCATTTCGGGGTCAGAGAGCTCCCCGCTCAGGTATTTTTCGATATCCGAGGATGAATACAAAGGCATATGCTTGTCCTTACCGGTCATTTTACTTTTATAGTTTCGATGGAGGGTTCCTGCTTATCCATACAGATCTTCAGGTTCCTTCTTCCATTCTGTATATAGCTTCTTACTTTATTCCATTCGATCCCTGTCGTGGCTTCGATCTCTTTATAGCATTTCCGCTGCAGATAAAACAATTCAACAGCGGTCTTTTGTTCAGGCGACAGGGTTTCCAGGCATTTTGATAATTTGTCCAGCTGCTGCTCTTTTTCAAATACACCATTCAGATGCACTTCTTCGCCTGTTTGCATATGGTCGGGGTCGAACTCGCTGGTCTTCATGCGACGGGTTGAACGTAACTGCATCAGGCAGTGGTTCTTAGCTAATGTGTACAGCCAGCTCTTGAAGTTATCTACCTCATATTTGAGCAGCTTTTGTGCCAGTTCCTCAAAGATATTCATTACGGCGTCCTTGGCTGTTTCCGGCTCGCCCAGGTATTTCAGGCAGACAGGGTATAGGAGGTCCATATAGCGCTGATAAAGAGCCGCCAGTATGGTAAGGTCGCCTGACGACCGGTAAGCCGCTACCAGCTCGGCGTCGCTTGCGGAATGGGATGGTATGTTCTTTAAAAACGACAACAGTGATCAATGATCCATTCGATGAGGTTAAAAATAACTAAAATTCAGGAGGGTATGTGTAATTTCTGAGGATGGGGCATCTGTAAGGAAATGATAGGCTTATGGCTAAAAAAACACAGCTGCTGATATACAATCCCTGCCATGAGCAATGGGATGCTATGCAACCCGATGCCGAAGGGCGTTTTTGCGGGTCCTGTCAGAAGACGGTAGTAGATTTTACCACGATGAGCGATCAGGAACTGCTTGCCTGGTTTGCCAGCGGTCACAAAAATGTATGTGGCCGGATGACCGAGGATCAGCTTAACAGGGACCTGGTGCCTGCCCCGGCGCCGAAGAAGAGGGTATGGGCCGTATGGTGGCAGTTCCTGGTGGCGGGCCTGCTGGTGTCTTCGGAGGCATCTTCACAAGTGAAACCACCCAAAGCGCCCATGAGCCAGGTTTATGATGACACTGCCCGAAACCAGATCGTAATGGGGAAGATGGCAATAGGTCTGCCGAATCAATCCCTCCGGATCATCGATTCCGCCACGCAAAAGCCCTTGCCGGGTGCGTCTGTACAGTTGGATGACGATCCAAAATATTTTATTGCGGACTCGACAGGGAAGATCAGGATCCCATATCAATGGATAGAGCGTGCATCGGTCCTGAAGGTCTCTTGTATTGGGTATGAGCATACGGTGATTCCGGTGGATGAGAGCTGGTTGGGGGTGAATAAGGTAGTGAGATTGGCGGCACGGCCTGTGGAATTGCAGCCTGCAACTGTTCTCGGCTACAGCAGAACCACGCTATTGGGCCGGGTGGGCGGTCTCATTGCAGTGCGCACAGAGAAATTTTCTTTAAAGAAAGCTATCAAAGACACTTTGCTTTGCAGGAAGACGCCACTGACCATCTATCCTAACCCAGTAACCAGAGGGACAACCGTGACGCTGTCCCTGCTTACAGACATGCCAGGGAACTATATGGCGCAGCTGTACAGTGGTGGTGGAGCGGTGATTGAATCCATGCGTATAGAGGGTGTCGATGGGGCAAGGACAGAATTAATGGATATACCAGGGACGCTGGCTGCGGGTGTTTATTTTGTGCGGGTGTTCCAGTTGGAGACGGGGAAGATGCATACGGAGAAGGTGGTGGTGTTTTGAGCTTATTTAAACGCCGGATGAAATCTATGCAATGTCTCCCTTAAATACTCCCTATCCAGGTGCGTATATATCTCGGTGGTAGTAATGCTTTCATGCCCCAGCATCTCCTGTACCGCACGCAGGTCAGCTCCTCCCTCCACCAGGTGCGTAGCAAAGGAATGACGAAAAGTGTGGGGGGAGATATTCTTTTTTATACCTGCCAAACTAACCAGGTCTTTCAGCAGCAAAAAGATCATTACCCGGCTGAGCTTGCTGCCCCGTCTGTTGAGAAAGAGGATATCCTCATTGCCGGGTTTTAGGGGCATATGCGTCCGGATGTCCTGTTGATAAATGCGAATATATTTGATGGCGTCGCTGCCGATGGGGACCAGCCTCTCCTTATCCCCTTTGCCTATCACACGTATGAACCCCAAGTCCATATAAAGACCCGATATACGAAGGTTCACCACTTCACTGACCCGCAATCCGCAGCTGTACATGGTTTCGAGGATGGCCTTATTACGCCCTCCTTCCGGTTTGCTTAGGTCTATTTGCCCGATAATGGTCTCTATTTCGTCAAAGCTGAGCACATCCGGCAGGGCTCTTTTCAGCTTGGGTGATTCCAGCAGGGTAGTGGGGTCCTTTTTGACGATCTGCTCTATATAGCAGTATTTGTAGAATGAGCGGATGCCTGATAATATCCTTGCCTGAGAGGTTGCTTCAAGCCCTAATTGACTGATCCATTGCAGAAAGGTCTGAAGATCTTTCAACTCTATTGCCTCGGGTGTCTTCATGGACCCTGTGGCCTGAAGGTGATCCGTCAGCTTGTCAATATCCCGGAGATAGGCTTCCACAGAATTTTCCGAGAGGGATTTTTCCAACTGCAGCCAGGCCTTATATCCTTTTTTATAGGCATCCCACATGTGACAATTATAAACTTTAATAGACAAACTCTAAAATTTTCTTTGTAGCATGCCTGCTTTGCGGCATATTTGCCTTTTCATAATATTAAGAACCGCATGGCAACAGTCAACCTACGTAGCTTCCGGCAGATGGTCCGTCACAACAAAAGACGTATCAAGAGCTTTTTGACAAGATTGGAGAACAAGCCGCTCCGTGGGCTGGATAAGCTCACTGTCGAGGCGGATAAGCACACCTGGGAACGTACCGACTGTCTGCATTGCGCCAATTGCTGCAAGACCATGTCCCCCACCTATACCAAAGAAGATGTGAAGCGTATCGCTGCGCACCTGGGTATGAAGGAGAAAGCCTTTCGGGAAAAATGGCTCTATAAGGACAAGACGGGGGATTGGATGAATGTAAAACAACCCTGCCAGTTCCTGGACCTGAAGACAAATATGTGCAATATCTATGCTGTCCGCCCCCGGGACTGCGCGGGCTTCCCTCACCATACCAAGAAGAAGATGGTGGAATATATGCATATGTACAAGCAGAATATCGAGTATTGTCCGGCTACCTATCGGGTGGTGGAATATATCATGGAGAAAGCCTCCGAGGCCCAGGCAGCTAAACGGCCCTGAGGTCCGTTCGGCCGAAGGCAGATAGAACCGAGCTTAGCGAAGGTTCCGACCAAGGAAGACCGTGACGAAGCAGGTCTGACGCAGGCCTGCTTTGCGGGAGATGCGCTAAATTTCAGACAGCGTATCTCCCGCACATATAAAAGCTAAAGTGAGATATCTTCAAAAAGCACATATTCCGGTTCACCGGTCTTGAGCTGTATAGCCAGTACGTCATACTGTACCCTGTGGTGCGATGGGATATGATGTTCATGCAGCCAGTGGGCAGCTACCCGCATGATCCTTCGCAGCTTGGCCCTGCTAACCCTTTCTTCGGGATGGCCGAAACTATCTCCCTGGCTGCATTTGATCTCGACGAAATGATAGACGTCCTGCCGGACAGCAATGATATCTATCTCGCTGCGGCCATGACGCCAGTTGCGGTGCAGGATAGTAAATCCTTTTTCCGCAAGCCATCCGGCGGCTATATCTTCTCCCCATTTCCCAAAATCATTATGCCGGGCCATTCTTGTTTTTTTCTTTTATTTGCAAAATAATTCCCTACATGGTGCAAAAACAAAATGTTTTCAAACTAAAAGGAAAGATCCAGCCCTATGCCTGGGGCGGCTCGACATATTTGCCCCGATTTTTATCCGTCCCAAACCCGGAAAACAAGCCTTTTGCCGAATACTGGCTTGGCGCGCATGACAATGCACCGGCAGAGCTCGAAGGGGCAACACCTTCCAAACTGAATGAATATATCCGGCAGCAGCCGGAACCATTGCTGGGTTCTGCTGTGAACCAGCGTTTTGGCAGGCTGCCATATCTGTTGAAGATACTGGATGTAAAAGATATGCTGTCGATACAGGTGCACCCCACAAAAAAGGATGCGGAGCTGGAATTTGCCGCGGAGAACAAAAAAGGGACTGCACTCAACGCACCACACCGGAACTATAAGGACGACAACCACAAGCCGGAGCTGATGCTGGCCCTAAGCGATTTCTGGCTTCTGCACGGATTCAAGCCGGAAGAAGAGCTGATGCGTGTCCTCGCTACCGTGCCGGAATTGAAATTCCTGCAGCCCGCCTTTTCGATAAAGGGGTATAAGGGCCTGTATCAAGCGGTGATGGAAATGCCGCAGCAAGGGGTCAATACAGCCCTGCAGCCTTTGCTGGACAGGATACTGCCTTTGTATAAAGATCATGAGCTGCGTAAGCATGAGGCAGATTTTTGGGCTGCACGTGCCGCCCTCACCTATAATGAAGGAGACAAGATCGACCGTGGTATCTTCTCCATCTATTTTTTCAACCTGGTGAATGTGCTTCCCGGTGAAGCTGTCTTCCAGGATGCCGGTGTCCCGCATGCTTACCTGGAAGGGCAGAATGTAGAGATCATGGCCAATTCGGACAATGTGCTGCGGGGCGGGCTTACACCCAAACACGTCGATGTCCCTGAATTGCTGAAGCATGTTCGTTTTGAAGCTACATATCCCCATATCATCCAGGAGAAAAATGCGCCCGGCTCGATCAACATATACAAGACCCCCGCTCCGGACTTCGAGCTTAGCAAGATCGGCCTGCAAGCCGGAGAGAGAATGACCATACAATCCCATTCCGTAGAGATATTCCTGGTGCTGGAAGGTAAGGTACAGGTGGAGGATGGGGGAGGCTTTCCCCGTGCTGCCGGCGATGCATTTATTGCTTTTGACAAGGCGAAGCTGAACCTGAGAGCCGACCTGGACACGGTCATATACCGTGCCGCTGTACCCAAGGGATAAAATGCCATCATGAAAACAAAGCTCCTTATCCTGGCCTGCTGTATAGGAATGGCGGCGCGGGCGCAGGTAAAGACCCTTCCTTTAGGGGAGAACAGCCAGATCCAATACGATCTCGACAAGGGTACTTACCAGGTGATCCTTCATGGTAATGCTGTCATAAAGAATGCCTATGCCGTCTGCAAGAGCCGTGGTCATATGGACAGCAGCACCGCGGCATATATGTCGCGTACTATCTCCCGGGCGGGTGGCTACCGGGGGCCTCACACAAAAAAGTATCTTGTTACGATGAAGGGGGACGGACTCCCGACTATGCAGCAGGAGTTCGAAGTCAACGATAAGGAAGCGTATTTCATTACCCGTGTATCGCTGGAAGCGCCCGGCTGCGACTATATGTCACCTCTCATCACAGATATGGTGGCTATGCACGAAACGGATGATGTGAGAGCCCTGTTCATGCCCTTTGACAACGATGCGTGGGTACGTTATAATGCTTTCCCCCTGGCATCCGCGGACTATACCAGTTCAGAAGCGACAGCATTATACAGCAACGGCAGCCGGCATGGCCTGGTCATTGGCTCGATGGACCATGATGTCTGGAAGACAGGTGTCAGGGTGAAAGGTTCCGGCCCTGGCACAGCTTCATCATTGGCTGTATTCGGCGGCTTCACCGACAAGGCCTATACCCATGATATCAAAGGACATGGCGAGGTAAGACCAGATGGGCAATTTTGTTGGGGTCCGCGTATCATGGTGGGCTGGTTCGACGACTGGCGCACCGGATTGGAGACATATGGCAGCTTTGCACAGGACCTGCCAGCGAAAGAAAGATGGCGCAATCCCACTCCTTTTGGATGGAACAGCTGGGGCGCTATGCAGGATAAGCTGACGCTGCCCAAGGCCAAGGCGGTGGTGGACTTTTTTCATGACAGCTGTAAGACATTCCGCACGGCTGGAAATACCTTATACATCGACCTGGATTCCTACTGGGATATGTTGGTAAAGGGCGGGCTCAATGGCGACATCAGCCAGCTAAAAGAGTTCTGCGCTTATTGTAAGAGCAAGGGATTTCAGCCCGGCATATACTGGGCGCCTTTTGTGGATTGGGGACGGTCGGCCCGTAAGATGGAAGGCTCCGACTACAACTACTCCGACTGCTGGATACAACAGAACGGCCAGTACATCGATCTGGACGGCGCAAGGGCGCTGGATCCCACCCATCCGGGAACAAAGGCCAGGATCGCCCTGTTCATCGGTAGACTTTCAGAATGCGGCTTTAAAATGATCAAGATCGACTTCCTGGGCCATGCTACGCTGGAGGCCGATCATTTTTATGATACCACCGTACATACGGGCATGCAGGCCTTTGACAAAGGCATGAGATATCTCAGCCAGCAATTGGATAACAAGATGCTGGTCTATGCCGCCATTTCTCCCAATATGGCGACGGCTCCATTTGTCCATATGCGGCGCATTGCCTGCGATGCCTACAGTAATATCAACGAGACAGGCTATACGCTAAATAGCACTACCTATGGCTGGTGGCTGGGGAAACTATATGACTTCATGGATGCTGACCATGTCGTATTCAAGAACGAGCCGGCAGGTATGAATCGTGCGCGTCTGGTTTCGGCGCTGGTTACAGGTACGCTGATCACCGGGGATGACTATTCGACACCGGGTCCATGGCAGGCTGCGGCTCGGGATCTTTTGCAAAATAAGGACCTGTTGCAAGTGGCAAGGGATGGACATGCATTCCAGCCGGTGGAGGGCAATACGGGTGATAAACCGGGCAGTTTTTTTGTACGAAGAGGGAAGCAAACTTATCTGGCCATTGTCAATTACAGCGATACCGTTTTGCACTATACCATCGATGCGGCCCGGTGGGGGATAGTGCCCGGCCGGCCGATGAAAGAGTTGTTTTCGGGAGCGTTAGTACATTCTTACGCGGTAACCATACCACCCACGGATGCCGTCATCTATCGAATGGATTAATCTCCTTCTTCGAACCCTTCGTCCACCAGCAGATCGCCTCCATCGGCAGCTGCGGTAGCCAGCTCGTCACAACGGTTGTTGTTCGGATTGTCTGCATGTCCTCTCACCCAGACAAATCGGATCGTATGTTTTTTGGACAGCTCAAAGAATTGCAGCCAGAGGTCCTTGTTCTTTTTGCCTCCTTTGAAGTTAGTGGCTATCCAATTCTTCAGCCAGCCCTGTTCCCAGGCTTTTACCACATACTGGCTGTCGGAATAGATAGTGATCTTCAGCGCTTCCCGTTTCAGCGCTTCGAGTCCCGCAATCACTGCCATCAGCTCCATTCGATTGTTCGTCGTCCGGCGATAGCCCTGGGACAATTCCTTCCGGTGACCGCCCCAGAATAATATTGTTCCATATCCTCCGGGGCCCGGATTGCCGCGGGAGGCGCCGTCTGTATACATGACCAGTTCGTTATTTGCCATAATTGCTATAGACTTTAGCCATATGCGGGAATTGGGCTATTTTTCGAACGAGACCAATTCCCGCACTTTTAAACCTGGATTACTCCTGTATTAAATGCCGGAAGCTCCGTATTGTGCGCAGCTGCTTTTAATCCTTCTGCAATGACCTTACGGGTATCAGTAGGATCGATGATCGCGTCTACCCATAGACGGGCCGCCGCATAGTAGGGAGTCGTCTGGGTGTCATAGCGGCCTTTGATCTCATCCAATAATTTTTTCTCCTCAGCCGGATCGATGTCCTGGCCTTTGCTTTTTAATGCGCTGACCTGTATCTGCAGCAGGGTCTTTGCAGCCTGCTCGCCACCCATCACGGCGATCTTAGCCGTAGGCCAGGCATAGATGAAGCGGGGATCATAGGCTTTGCCGCACATGGCATAGTTGCCCGCGCCGTATGAGTTGCCGACGACGATAGTGATCTTGGGGACCACGGAATTCGCCACTGCATTCACCATCTTGGCGCCGTCCTTGATAATGCCCGAATGTTCGCTGCGTGACCCCACCATAAAACCCGTGACATCCTGCAGGAACACCAGCGGTATCTTTTTTTGATTGCAGTTCATGATAAAACGGGCAGCCTTATCCGCGCTGTCATTATAAATGACGCCCCCCATCTGCATTTCCCCTTTTTTAGTTCGAATGACCTTTCGCTGGTTGGCTACGATACCTACGGCCCAGCCTTCGATGCGCGCATAGCCGCAGAGGATGGTTTTTCCATAGTCCTCTTTAAATTGTTCAAAGGCTGAATCGTCTACTATGCGCTCAATGATCTCCAACATGTCGTAGGGCTTGGTCGCGTCTTCCGGCAGGATGCCGTATAATTCGTCGGTGGGCTTTTTGGGTGCGATGGGGTCTGCCCGGTGAAATATGGGAGATGGGGGAGTCCCCAGCTTGCTCATGATCTTTCTTACCTGGTCGAGACATTCCTGCTCCGTCTTGAACTTATAATCTGCGATACCGGAGAGCTCCGTATGGGTAACGGCCCCGCCCAGGGTCTCGGCATCGATGTTTTCTCCAATAGCGGCTTTTACCAGGTAAGGGCCCGCCAAAAATATGGAGCCATTCCCTTCTACCATCAATGTCTCATCGCTCATGATCGGCAGGTAAGTGCCGCCAGCCACACAGGCCCCCATCACTGCGGCAATTTGAGTAATGCCCATGGCGCTCATTCGGGCATTGTTGCGGAAGATGCGGCCAAAATGTTCTTTGTCCGGGAATATTTCATCCTGCATGGGCAGGAAAACACCCGCGCTGTCTACCAGGTAGATGACGGGGAGACGATTCTCCATGGCTATTTCCTGCATCCGCAGATTTTTCTTTCCCGTAATGGGAAACCAGGCTCCGGCCTTGACCGTCTGGTCATTCGCTACGATGATGCATTGCCTTCCGCTGACATATCCGATGCCTGCCACTGTCCCGCCTGCAGGGCATCCACCCTGGTCTTCGTACATGTCATAGCCGGCAAGAGCCCCGATCTCAATAAAAGGAGCTCCTTCGTCTGCCAGGTAAGCGATGCGTTCGCGTGGGGTAAGCTTATTCTTCTCCCGCTGCTTTTCAATCGCCTTTTTACCACCGCCCAATGCGATCTTGTCCAGTCGCGTCCTTAACAGGCTAAGCGACCTTTTCATGACATCCTCATTTTTGTTAAAGTCTATGTTCATAGCCGGAATTGTGTTTGCAATTTAACATGGATGGTGTAATATTTGGAGTATTTTTAATCCTATGTTCGGTAAATCGAAAATAGTCTGGATAATCCTCATAATGCTTGCCGCTGGTATAAAGATCCTTTCCTTTTCTTCCAATGCCGTCGAGAAATATTATTCCACGGGCATCTATCCCCTGATCGCCCGCCTGGAGAGGTTGTTGTTCGGTTGGCTCCCCTTTAGCGTGGGGGACATCCTTTATACGCTGGCGGGGGCGGGTCTGTTATATGGATTGGTAATGCTGATCCGGAGATTGATCCGTCGAGAAGCCGGATTGGTCTATTTTAAAGCGGTGCTGGGCAATACCTTGTTTGTGCTGCTGGTGGTATATGTTTATTTCAATTTGTCCTGGGGGCTCAATTACGACCGGCGGGGTATTGCCTATCAGCTGCAGCTGGATGTACAGCCCTATTCTACCAATGACCTGGATACTTTATTACAGCAGGTGGTGCGACAGATCAAGGAATCGGACAGTCTTGGACATCTGCACCGGCCGGTCCTGACCCGTCATGCCAACCTGTTCAGCGGCGCTGTCGGGAGCTATGGGGTCCTTTCGTCCAGGGATGCGCGATTCGGCTATGCTTCTCCTTCCGTTAAGGCGTCGTTATACAGCTATCTGGGGGACTATCTGGGCTTTGGGGGATACTATAATCCTTTTACCGGCGAGGCACAGGTGAACACCACCGTACCCGTCTTTACCCAGCCTTTTACTACCTGTCATGAGATAGGGCATCAATTAGGGTATGCCAAGGAAAATGAGGCCAATTTTGTGGGCTATCTTTCCGCCCGTATGTCCGACAACCCTGCATTCCGATATTCTGTTTATTTCGACCTGTATCTGTATGCTGCGCGGGAATTATACGTGCGTGATTCCATGCTGCTAAAGCCCCTGAAGACACAGCTTTCCCCTTCCGTCAAGGCGGATTTCCAGGAACTGCAGCGGTTCAATCGGAAGTATGAGAACCCCTTCGAGCCGAAAGTACGCGGGTTATATGACCGCTATCTACGGGCCAACCGGCAGCCACAGGGCATGCGAACCTATAATGAGGTCATTGCATGGCTGATCGCCTATGGTAAAAAGAATGGCTGGCAGTCCATCTAGAATTTATTCTTCCACATCATGCTTTCGATAGGCTTATCAGGCTGGCCGCTGTATTTAGCATCCTTTTTCTGGTTGTATTTTACTTCTATCTCTCCTTCCACAGGGAAATAGATGAGCTGCCCCACCGGCATACCTTTATAGACCTTCACCGGCTGTTTGACCGATATCTCCAGGGTCCAGTTGCCGCAGAAGCCTACGTCCCCCTTGCCGGCTGTGGCGTGGATGTCGATACCCAACCGGCCTGTGGAAGATTTTCCCTCCAGGAAGGGAACGTGCGCATGTGTTTCCGTATATTCATCGGTGACACCCAGGTAAAAGACGTGTGGATATAAAACGAACCCGTCGTCAGGGATCTCGAAATATTCTATTTCATTATGTTTTTTGGCGTCCAGTATATGATCCTTATAGGTGGCAAGCCATTTGCCGAGATGTACATCATATGAATTACTTCCCAGGCAGACCCGATCGTAGGGTACGATCTTTATCGTGCCTTTTTCTATCTCCTCCAGTATACGCTTATCAGATAAGATCATGATGAAATTGGTTAAGTTTGCGAATATGCTGTTATAATTTTAAAGATGCCCCTTTTTTATCAACATAAT
>Ga0105237_10004452_pt1 | contig 16216 bp, 15 predicted proteins | sample KBSC24metaG_FD_81520 | JGI IMG/M metagenome (GOLD analysis project Ga0105237, IMG submission 81520) | Corn rhizosphere microbial communities from Kellogg Biological Station, Michigan, USA - KBS C2-4 metaG | ecosystem: Host-associated > Plants > Roots > Rhizosphere > Soil | place: Michigan, USA... | reverse complement strand
GAGTACAACTACCAGATTGAAAACCTGTGTAGACAGGCATGGCCGAGTGACTTAGATGCTGGTGTGGTTGGCATTGCTGTAAAGGGAGATGGTCAATCTCCACGAGTTTTGGGGACGCGCGATGGACGGCAACAGAGTGATAGGGTCCTGTCTCATAATTGACAGTGTCTTGATGCGACGGGCCATTAGAGAGCAGATTTGGCTCCACTTCCAGGTCGAAGAAGTCGAGATTGAGTTGACAACTGGCTGCCCAAGAGGCTGGCTCATCCGGAAGATAAGGCATCCTAACAGCGAAGCAAGAGCTATCTCGGTTTGCCCTGCCCCTGCTAATGAGTGGGCCATTTCTCGATGAAACATGCAAGTCAGGAACAACTTCATTTCCAAGCAAAATCCGCGCTCTTTCCGGCACACTGTATCTCCATACGTTATTAGAAATTGCAGATGCATAATATTGGGCCGTTCCTGAGTCTACGGACATGCCATTTGCGCTGATTGTTCGATCAGATTCATGCAGCAACGTCTTGGTTTCGTGCACCATCTTTGGGAATTGCCTGGAGAAATCTGCTTGTAACGATACGAAGCGAATGCGCAAAAGACTGATTGCACCTTATGTATTCCGTAAACTGCACAGCCCATTTCAGACCACGGCGCGCTCAGCCAAGGAACTTTCGGGGACGTAGCTGGTGCAGCTCACTGCAAAGGCGCAGACGATAATGCTCGATCAAACATACCGGAAATAGTATCCGAGAGGGCCAGACTAAGCATGCCTTTTCGCTGAGGAACGAGGGTTTGATCAAAGCCTCTAAGCCTAAACTAGAGCCCAACCTCTTTATTTTTCACCAACTTGATAACACCAAATTCCCCTACAACAGAATACGACTTCTACTTTGTATGAAGCTACTGTAGGATAATTTTGGCTATTCAAGCTATTCGGAATGACCAAAACTTAAGTGCAAACGCTGCAGCGACTGTACGTCGCTGTATGGTACTAGGGTCAAATGGGCGCAGACAAGAGGGCATGTAGATAACCCTGGAGATAATTTCTCCATGTAGATCAAATTTTGCCATTTCTCCCCTCAGGCACAGTGACATACTGTGACCAAAGGGTTCTTCTAGAATTCCGCCCAAAGTCGGGAAATTCGTAGTGCATTTCATCCCTAACGTATCGAATTACCGAAACGAGTGATAAGTCTTCCCAAGATGTCATAACACGCGATTATCAAGGTAATATTCGGCTTAATATCGGGTATGATAACATGATATCACTTTCCCATATAACTCGCTAATGCTCGTTCCTGCCCCTTGATTCCCCGTGGAGCACATACCATTCTTCGCGCTCTGTCCAATCTTACCTTTACGGCTTTGATAGCTAGCCAGAGGGCTCAGTGGAGCTGCTCTCATTGGGTCAGCTGTTGTGGGATTTCGCGAAGTATCAGCATCTATCTTTACGCGGCCATAACTAGGTACTGGTGACGAGAGATGCGCAACATTCCCGAGCCTTGGGTAATCATTGCCCGCCTTTTGGTGACCGGCAATATAGCCATCAGTAGCTTTCGATAGAGCAAAATCTGTAGAGTCGAAAAATTTTCAATCCTGCAATAAATTATGCCCTAAAACACAGAGATGAGGAGTTGGACTCACCTTCATATTAAGGAGGCTGTAGTCGGCAAACTCCCATACCGTGTGAGAACGTGCGACTCGGGATCAGTAAGAGGCTATATTGGTTAACGTGGTATTTGAAGGTCACAGAGCGGTGGAACCCTATTGTATTCAATGTGTCTTTTAAAATCTTGAGGCATTGATGTTCATCTGACTCAAGACAGCCAAGACAGTAATGTCAAATCCCGTTAAAGAGTGAATAAAATCGTGCCAAGAAGTTTCAGGGTCTGAAGTGAAAACAAGTGGTGGCTTCTATGACGGATACCTCCTGGAGCCTAAACCAGCAGGACATAGGGTCATGTCCATCACCGTAGGGAGAAGAAGACATACATGGTATGGTCTCGGCAATGAGAAATGATGAAAAAGATGACAGGTTGAAGAGCATTGGTGAAGCTAGACCGTTTATTTTGATGGCAGATTACTTACCAAAATCCATAGCTGTTCGCTTTAAAGCTCAAGTGCTAATGAGCTGTTGGTCCCCAGCCATCAGAGTCTTTGTAAACGCCGATAGGGTACTCCGTACTATAGATCTGTTTGGGCACCATGCATCTGGGCTTGCAAAGTAGGATTCCCTTGTACAGACAGCGGGAGGCTTGCCATAGGGGGAGCTGGCCGTGACCGAGGATTAGTGTGTCTCTTTCCTCCATTGCTAACAAGCCGAACTTTCCGGAATGTAAGCTTCTGCCCAGTTACTCCAGACTGGTTTAGCTGGACGATATTCGTCATGTGATTTATCACCACACCATATTGGCACCCTCGAGATTAGACCTTTGGAGGGCAAAATGGTCACCTTAAATCGATCAGGGGATAATATTAGGTAGTGTCCTCATTCTATTACAGTACGATTGTGCCTAAGGGGGGAACAAATGGCAAAACCTATTGATCGACTAAACGAATGGAGGGGCTAGACTCGGTCTTATTAGCTGGAGTAGGCCTTTAGGTTTAGGCTCACCACTTAGGCCTCTTTCCCGTTGTTGCCTAGAAAGCGGCAAGGACCTGGCAACTGAGAATCAAGACCTGCATATTTCCTCACCCTTCAGGGTCTATCAGCTTTCCCACATTAGGTCGAGCACCGACCTTCACTTTTGGGATTTCGCTATTTAGTCACGTGATTAAACTTCGTGGCTAGAAGACTTCACTCAGGGCAAAAGGTCGCGAGGAAAGACAATCTGTGGTGTGTTTTTCGACCATGACCGCACTCTGTGGTTAACGCACGAACCAATCTAGTTGGTCCCTGGAGCTTCCGCTTTTCTGCCCTGCTAAACAAATAAGCGACCAAAATAGCGGAGTCAGTTCCAGAAGCGTTCCCTAGAGCATAATAGCAGCTTCATAATTAGCCCACCACTGACGAAGATATTAGGTATTTACAAGATCTTATTATTATGTAGTTAAAAAGATGTGTGCGAGGAAATCAACCACAAAAGGAAATGCTGATAATATTCTATTAGGTCAATCATATAACTATTATCGCAAGTATGCGTGAAATTGTTCGTTATTCATCTTTCAAACATTCTGGGATTCTGCATATTCATAAGATACCTCCTACTTTTTTCCTAGTGATGGCTAATTTAAGTCTCTGTACAGGTCCATTTGCAAGTCGGCCAATGTGTATATTATGCTTCCTTTATTCTCCATTCACATTCAAGTAATTAACTAGATATAGGGTAACCAAATTGGGACTGCATTTTGGTAGCAGGTAGTCTTCCTCGAATGCAATCCGTCTGACCAAGTTCTAGGCAAGTCATCTCAGGTGAACATGGCCTTGACGGCGCTGGAGTGTAGGTGCTGCGCTGATCCCTCCCTTGGTCTCTCATTAATAATCATAGCTACCATGGATCTTCCGATCTACAACTGGAACGGATGGATGTGTACTTCAATGAGGTATATCGTGCCACAAGTACAAGTTGAAGCTAGTTGACTATTTTTCAGGCACCAGGCGAGAAATATGTTCCTCGTGCTGTCCTCGTCGATTTGGAACCCGGCACCATGGATGCTGTCCGAGCTGGAAGTTCCGGACAACTTTTCAGGCCTGATAACTTCGTTTTTGGCCAAAGCGGTGCAGGTAAGAAAGGCCCCTCATAATTAGAGGCCGTTTGAGATAACAATAAAGGAAATAACTGGGCTAAAGGCCACTACACCGAGGGCGCTGAGCTTGTTGACCAGGTTCTTGATGTCATTCGCCGTGAAAGTGAAGGCTGCGACTGCCTCCAAGGATTCCAAATCACTCATTCCATTGGTGGGGGTACTGGTGCTGGTATGGGTACCTTGTTGATCTCCAAGATTCGTGAGGAGTTCCCAGACCGAATGATGGCCACCTTTTCCGTTGTCCCATCACCGAAGGTCTCCGATACAGTTGTTGAGCCCTACAACGCAACTCTTTCGGTACATCAGTTTGTCGAGAACTCTGATGAGACCTTCTGTATCGACAATGAGGTTTGTCAATTTACGATCTTATTTTTGATGTATAGTAATAGCTGCAGGCTCTCTACGATATCTGCGTACGTACCCTCAAGTTGTCTGCCCCGTCCTACGGTGATCTCAACCATCTCGTCTCCGCGGTCATGTCCGGTGTCACGACTTGCCTTCGATTCCCAGGTCAGCTTAATTCAGATTTACGAAAACTCGCCGTCAACATGGTCCCATTCCCTCGTCTTCACTTCTTCATGGTCGGCTTTGCTCCACTCATCGGCCATGGTGCACAATCATTCCGTGCTGTCACTGTTCCGGAACTCACTCAGCAAGTATTCGACCCTAAGAATATGATGGCGGCTTCGGACTTCCGGAGTGGTCGCTACCTAACTTGCGCGGCCATCTTTCGTGGCAAAGTCAGCATTAAGGAGGTTGAGGATCAGATGCGGAATTTCCAGAATAAGAACAGTAATTATTTTGTTGAATGGATTCCAAACAACATTCAGACCGCTCTTTGCTCTATCCCACCTCGTGGTCTTAAGATGTCTGCGACATTTGTTGGCAATTCCACATCTATCCAAGAGCTGTTCAAACGTGTTGGTTCTCAATTCACCGCCATGTTTCGACGAAAGGCTTTCTTGCATTGGTACACTGGCGAGGGTATGGACGAAATGGAATTCACTGAGGCGGAGAGTAACATGAATGACCTGGTCTCTGAATACCAACAATATCAGGACGCTGACATCTCTGGTGTTGAGGAGGAGGAGGAGTACGATGAGAGGATTGTAATTGACGCTGAGTGAGTAAAGCTATTACAGCTGCATTCAGTCTATATCGATGATGTGAAGCGAGCCTAAGTGAAAATCAAATTGCGCCACAGAATGTCCGGAGAACCGTCCATTGTCCTGCAGACTGCCCGCTATTTGATTTGGACTCAACAAGGAAAAGTTATAAAGAGTGTGGTCAAAATCACGACAGCATTTGTGATCTGCTTTTGAGGATATCGTATTTCGCCGTCAAACCGCATTCATATGGCTTCCTGAGAAGACAGTTTGAGGTCATTATCCGACTTTGTCATAAAGTAATCGAAGATGTTCACTATTCGCTTAACTGCTTGATCGTGTTCCAGATTTGCTATTGAGCTTGAAACTTCTTGGTCGAGGAGGTTATCTCCACCCAATGAGGCCTTCGTGGACAGTACAATTCGACCTCAGGACCCAGACCTTGCAGCCGTTCGGCTTCTGTGTTTGGTAGAGGACGCTCTGCGGACTCACGCACCAGACCATCAACTGTCCTGCTAAAGATGGAAATAATGGCCGGATTGTGAGGAACCGTGATGTACAAGGAGCACCCACAAGTGCCACAGAAATGACGATTCAGTGTTCGTTCCGTATCGGGGTTCGAGTCCGCGTATTTCCGAATTTGCGAAGACGCGGCATCCTTGAAGGACGCCCGAGGAAACCAGATATTGGCTGCAAATTCACTTCCACTGAACTTCTTGCAATTGATGCAATGACATACGAGCATCTTGATAGGCTGGTTGAGCACGGCATATTTCGACGCACCGCAGAGACATGAACCCGCTAGTCTTTGAGATGGTTGCTCTTTGTTGTTCTTCTCAACTGTAGAAGACTCCATCTTCTGAAATGTTTATGGAGCGAACTTAATGATTCAGATGTAGACTGTTCAGTCCTAGAGACAACTCCATATGAGTTATACCAGGGAGGGCCTCGGATACGGCACTTGCGGTCGGCAATGGGGAGATAGAATAAGGATATCTTCCGCAGAGGAAGAATCTGTAGAACCTCGAAGCCATAACAACGGTTTTGCCTGCTGCTAGTTGCAGACCCCAAAGCACAAGGTCAAAAAATGGGGCAGCGTTGTCGAACAGACTACTATCATTCGAAGGGTGTAAGCCTGTTCTTCTGACTCAGCATCCGCCCTCCTCATTGTTGTGATATGAGGCTCAACCAACTATCATGACATTGATTGACTCGGATGATGATGATGGGACCATCGTGGAGGGAATAGACCAAAGTCGCGGCCTAGGACGCAGAGAAGAGGGCAGAGAGTCACTCATGATATCGGCTTGCTCCACAACTGGGAAGGAAAGGCTTGATGGCAGTCATCTGGTCCTACCTTGTAGCGTAGAAACCAAGAGAGGGCGACTTTCAATTGCCGCCTTGGTCGATAGTGGACCAAACGGGATAGCATTTATTGACCGGTCCTTTGCGCACGATAATGATCTTCTCCTCGAACCATTGCGGACACCCCGCCGCCTGGAAGTAGTGGACGGCCGGCAATCGGTGGCGGGCCAAATTACGCATATCACGAGACTTGCCGTCCAAGTCAAAGGACACAAGGAAGTATTGCCCTGCTTCATTACGAAGCTGGGCCAGCAGCCCATGATTGGAGCTGCCGCATTTGTCCGCTTAGCGGACCGGGCGAGGAAGGCTCCCAAAAGTTACCAGGTTTTCGCTGTTTCATTGAGGGACGTCGAGAGAGCCTTGGCGCCCAAAGTAACAATCGACCCACGAGATAAGCTGCCGAAAGAATACCACGAATTCCTGAGTGTATTCTCGAGACAGGAAGCGGATAAGCTACCGCCACACTGCTCATACGATCACAAGATACAGCTGAAGGAGTGAAGTGAGCCCTCTTTTGGACCCCTATACGACATGTCCAGGGAAGAACTATAAGTCCTCCAAAAAGAACTCGACGAGAACCTCGAGAGAGTGTTCATACGGGCTCGAACGTCACCCGCCGCTTCTTCGTCCTATTCGTACGGAAGCCGGGAGGCAGTCTGCGGTTTTGCGTGGACTATCGTGGTCTTAACGCCATCACAGTGAAGAACCGTTACCCTATTCCGCTGATAAGAGAAACATTGGACCAACTATGCCGAGCCAGATACTACACGAAGGTGGATATCATCGCCGCCTTTAACGGGCGACGCATCGCTAATGGAGACGAATGGAAGACGGCATTTCGCACAAGATACGGACTATTCGAATACCTGGTCATGCCGTTTGGTCTCATCAATGGACCCGCATCTTTCCAACACTATATCAACGACGCCTTACGTGACTACATGGACGTATTCTGCACCGCGTACCTCGACGATATCCTGATCTACAGCAACACGTTGAAAGAACATAAGCAACATGTCCGACAAGTCTTGCAGCGCCTCAGCGAGTTCGGTCTGCAAGCAGATATCGCGAAGTGCGAGTTCCATGTTCATGAGGTCAAATATCTGGGCGTCATTGTGGGCACAAATGGTATCCGCATGGACCCATGCAAAGTTTCCGCCGTGGTCAACTGGCCTCAGCCAAAGAACGTCAAAGACGTTCAGAGCTTCCTGGGATTCGCGAATTTCTACCGAAGGTTTATTAAAGATTTCGCAAAGCAAGCTACACCTCTTACGAAGCTCACCAAGAAGGACATACCCTTTGCATGGGACGAGACTTGCGCACGAGCGTTCCAGGATCTGAAGAATGCCTTCAGGTCGGCACCCATCTTGCGACACTTCGACCCAGATAAGCCCAGCACTGTCGAATGTGATTCATCCGACTACGTGAACGCCGGATGTCTCTCTCAACCTGACGAGAACGGGATACTGCATCTGGTCGCTTTTTGGTCTTCGACATCAGACGCTCTTACCGAACTGATAACGACCTACAAGGATATCAGGGAAAGACTAGTCTCGGTCGAGAAACTTATCCAGATTTTCCACAAGCAGCCGACTATCGTGAACGGAAGCAAGCAGCTACAGATACATGCAGGAGACATTTCATTTGACCGAGTCTCATTCTCGTACGATAGCGAGCATATCGCAATCCGCAATGTTACCTTTACAGTCCCAGGTGGATCGACCGTTGCCATAGTTGGGGAAAGTGGTAGCGGTAAATCCACTCTCGTAAATCTCTTACTTCGCACAGACGATGTGAAAGAAGTTGTCATTAAGATCGATGATCAGGATATTCGAGATGTCACCCTCTCAAGCTTAAGGGAGCGGATCGGCATCACTCCTCAAAATATCGAGGTGTTCGACGGACGAACTGAGCACATGTAAATGGCTAATTGAGAATGGCTACCGGATCGACGATCCCAGTGGGATCTGCGCTCTAGGAGATCCTCTACAGGCTGCTGCGCTTGGAAATCATACGTAAATTGCTAAACTTCTCTTGGATGAGGGCGACCAGGTGAATACGGGGTGTGGACACTTTGGGGATCCCTTGCAGGAAGCTGCCTTTGGCGGTGGCTTGGAAACCGTTGAGCTTCTTCTCGAAAATGGCGCTGCCATCAACACTGAGCACGGCGAGTATGGAAATGCGTTGATTGCTGCTGCCCATAGGGGACGTTGGGAAGTAGCGAAGAAGTTGATTAGGTGCGGAGCAGATCCTGATCTAAGCAGTAGAAAGAACGGCAAAGCAATTGCCATCGACTTAGTGGTTAGAAGAGTTTCTCGACGATTCGCTCGGCATGACAGGCTTCAAAGTATCAATCTAGATGTGAATCTAGGCATTTCGTGGTAGTGAATCAGCACTCTCTTGTGGTAGCGTGTCGCTCCTAAGCTGCTTCGCGGAGGAGGGACGTGATAGAGGGGCACTTTATGACAGCCGTCAAACACAACGGGGCCATATTGAAGCGAATAAAATATGCGCTCACTCGGATCAGCCGTAGTCAAGATGAAGAAGAGCGTCTTCGTGAAACTGCACTCCGACAGGCCTGAAACGACAGATCTGGGATGGGTGCATGTGGAAGTGTCTTCCCATGCCCCGGATCCTGTGTAGAGAAGCAGAAGACTAAGTGCGTTAGTCACCGCAAACGGGGGCTGCCGGCTGGCAGGTTCCGTAGCCAAGGGAGTTGACAGGGGTCATGGCGGAACCTTGTTTTTTTATCAACCAGGGTTGGGGAAAAGGCTTCCGGGCCCTCCAACCTCTCAGAAATGGGAACTGGCCGGGGCATTCTTCCAGTTTCTTGACCTTTCGCACCTTCCTGACTATCATCTTAAATGGTGCTCGAGCTTCACTGTCAGTGGCGGCTCATTGCAATGCGGACTTGGTCCTAGCCTCACCGGTTTAGTGGACTCACTCTATGCAGAGTGGAATCCCAATATGGTGTGATGTATCGAGGATAGAGCGTTCTGCCTTCGTTGCGCTGCCATAGGAACTGGGTACCGTGACAACGATGCGAGGATAGCGAGGATTTCAACACGAGGAATCAAAGTTAGGGAAGCCTCAAAATTGCATAAAGATTGACCAAGAATGGGCGGAGATGAGCGTATGCTATATCACTACATGAATGATCGACGGGGCCTATGCTGAGCCGCCAGCAACTAAAAATTATCTTACGAGGTCCTGTCTGCAGGGTGGGTCGGTGCCCCTTTGTAAGTGCCATTGTTCTACAATAAAGTTCTCTAGACGAGAGAAGCGAGTGTGTGCCCTCAGCCGCAAAAGGAAGATTGAGTAATGGTCGATTATTTTTGGTCAATAACTGCTCCACATCTCGATCCGTTCCGGGTCTACTTTTCCAGTGTGGCTTAAAAGGCTTGAAAATGATTATCATTCTGCAACCAGCCAAAGACATCAAGTCGTGTCATCTTCAATTTCGATCACGGAAGCATTCGTGTTGCAGCTTGGCTCCTCCATTTTACCTACCTATGCGGCACGACTTGTCGGAAGCTAGCACAGGTGATCTAGATCTGGCAAAGTTGCTGCTTCGGGTGTAGGGGTCTACTGAAAAAAGCCTCGTTCCATATCGCTACCTTGCTCCCCGTACTTATTTGAATGCTTGTGCTGAATATTTCTGCTACCTTGACCTTTTGTTGTGACGTGGTAAGGTAAGCCCCTTTAAAAAGAGCGTTAGCTACTACGAAGTACTGCCATTATGTTCATGGGTCGTCTGTAAGGATGCTGTGCCAGTGCCTTTTGTTTAGCCAGTCCTCTTATAAAGAGAGCCCCGATATTTCATTCCGGAGAGGGTTCTGGTCTGAAGCTGAAACTTGGGACAGCTGACTATTTACTGTTGATCGAAAGTGATGATGCAAAGCAATCATGGCAATCATTCTGGCCCTCCAGAGGAGCCGAAACGGAGGCGACGCTCTAGAGTAGGTAGAGCTTGCAATGAATGTCACGTACGGAAGATTCGATGTGATGACAGGCAGCCATGTGAGCCTTGCAAGGACTTCGGCCGCCGTAAGTATCAATCGGCTTTAACCCTAGCAAGAAGGCTCATACCTAAGTGCAGAATGCGAATATACGTCGATCAGAGGTCAGAAGCTGGCCGGAGGAGCCCGTATGAAGGTGGTGGAAGGTCGACTTCGGCGGGCGACAGAGTTGATATCCAGAGTCCAATTGCAAATGCCATCCTTACTACTGCATGCTGAGATTAATAGTTTCTTCAACTCTCCTCCAGACTTGCTGCCATTGACATCGGATAGGTCAGACATGTCTAGAGGCTCGAGAAGTCACCTCCAAAGCATGATGGATGGTAGAGGCATAATGAGATCGACTAAGAAATACTCTACCGAGTATTACGGAGGAGCCTCCGACTACGCCTTTCTGCAGAGAACTCAGCAATTATTGAGTCAGGACGCCAGCGGAACCGACAAAACCACACTTTCACACGACAGGTCACGAGGCCTTTTCGACTCTTCAATCCCAGACAGTCAACCCAGTGCAGCTAGTGTTCCATTTTCAGAGCTTCTACCATCGAGACACATCACGTGTAAGCTTGTGGATGCAGTTTTCAAAACAATTTATCCGCAGTTCCAATTTCTGCACGAATCATCCTTCCAGCAAGATACACGCCGTATCTATGCCCAAGGTCCAACAGGCCTTGAAGATCTGGATCATGGTTTCCTTGCCTTACTCAATTCTGTCCTTGCTCTGGGTTATACATTTCAACAAGAGATGCACCAACAACATGGTTGCCAAGGTGCAGCCGACCAAGCGTATGCCTCCTGATCATGGTCCTACTTGAATGAGCTAACAAACTTTATTAGAATTCGTCATTTTATCGCTGCTCGAAGGATAGGAAACCTGGATCTCTGTCGGGATTTAGTTGGCTTGCAGACCATTGTGTGTTTAATTCTTTTCTTATTTTCTACTGCTAGAATTGCCACCGCGCACACGTTTATTGGACTTGCTGTTGCCACTTCGATGAGGATGGGCCTACATTCTCAAACTTCCTGTGAAGGTCTGTCAGACTTAGAAATAGATCTTCGGAGAGGAGTGTTCTGGACTATCGTCAAGCTTGACCTGTACAGTGGGACAATTCTCGGGCTCCCATCGATGGTGAATCTAGATTATGTGGATCAGCCGAAACCAAATGGACTCATCCGAGGCTACGAATTTGAGGATGGGCAGCGCTTTACGTCTGACACAACGAGAAGAATATACGCCGCCTCTACCTGCAATTTAACATTCCTCTCCATCATAAGCAAACTAATCAAAAAGTTCTACCCAAAGACCGACGGAGAAGCTTGTAAGGCACGCGAGTCAAAGACTCTCGTAAGCAACACTACGATTTCAGAGATAGAGAAGGACTTCAAAGCGTGGAGAGGTGGACTTTCAGATGTTTTCGGTTCCCAGGACTCGAATAACACTTTAATCAGGTATATTATTCCTCGCTCAGACGGCTCCAGTCGCAATTTTAACACTGGGGCAGCACCATACATGAACTGGAGATGTTACACAGCTTTGGACACATCTTGCTTTATCGGCCATTTTTACACTACCTTGCCGAAACGAGGAACGACCCTCCACCAAACCCTTGTCTCCTCCGCTGCGCAATGTCTTGTGTCAAGATGTCTCGATTCACCATCAATCGTGCGCACGGGATGCTCCGACATAACTATCTACCTCCCCCTTCCTGGCAGTCTATTTACACTGTGTTTCTGTCTGTCGTTACGCTGATATTCTTTATGGCAACGCAGCATGGAACCGAAGGGTACGCAGCTGTACAAATGGATACGGAATACGGCATTCGAGTTCTTGCTCACATGTCCTGCGGGGCCAATGGTTCCACGACATGTTTGGGGGTGTTAAGAGTGCGCCTCGACTTCGTCCCTGCTTTTAATTTGCTAATGAAATATAGCGGTTACTTAGGCAACTGTCACACCTTGTGGATATAGATGTTGACAAGATCGCAATGAGCGTAAAGTCATTATCCAAATGTTCAAGCAAGAGCCTCCAACTGCAGAAGCAGGAGTCACGGACTCCAGATGGCAGCGCCGCCAGCAGACGACTTCAACAGCATTCGGAGATTAACAGGAGAGCTCAGCGTGAATCTCGGCCCATGCAAGTCGACCAGCTACAGCCTGTATATCATCCTCAGCTGACACCGAGACAAATGGGTGTCATTAATGGAAACATTGAAAATATTGCAAACACGCAGATGTGTTCATCTCCAGGGATGGCAATCCACCCAGACTTAATGTCTATGTCGGAGCAGGATGAGCTGGGCATAATGTGCAATCCATCCTCTGAGGACCTAATTTCCTACGACAAACTCCATCCACACTCAGATGGTCAATCATTGAATAATTGCTTCCAAATGGAGGTACCATACACTGAGGAGTTTGCCTGGCCATTTGAGCGAAAAGGGAATAGTCCTGGCGATGAGGCAGGCAGCGAGTTCCAACAGCCTCATCGGATCTATCCTCTGACAAAACAGGATATTGCAGCTTTTATGCGTATCAACCCTGGTGATAAACCATTTCTTCAAGCTTCATGGAACCAGTGTTCCCAATAGGCCAGGCCAGGCCAGTTTTCCTTAAGCCTAGCGGGCCTAGGCTTGAGCTTCCCAAGTGTGAGGGTTCACGTGCGATAAATGATCAGCAGTGACGCTAGAGAAGACGAGGATAACAAATGTAATTGATCTCGAACTACATCTCTAGTCTGAATGCCACTGAGCCTCAATCCAGACAGGCTTACTAGTCGATAAACCTTCCGAAACCTATCGTCAAGTGTGGCGTCACGTCCATTTTCATGTGTATCTCGTTCCGCCTTGACTTTCTTGCACACCGCAGAGAGAGAGAGACGCATCTAGTTTGTCGTAGAGACGCTTTAGAGCAGATTTGAATTCTTCCCAAACCGCCCCGAGGTCCCAACGTGCTGGGAGCGAGGAGTAGTCTGTCTTGCAAAACTCCGCCCACGACCGGACCAGCACCTCCAAAATTTCCCTGTCCAGTGATCCCGTTGACCGCAAACTTTCGACCACGTGGACTGGGATGTTTAGACCTGCATGGGCGTATTGTACAGCCAAAATGTCGATAGCAAGGTACCGGGTATAGAAATCCAGATTCAGGCCTTGTCCGACGAGAGCCAGGGCATCTCGTCCAGTGTTGTTCTTCATTTCGAGACTAGCTCCTGCCATGGCAAGGTTGTAAAGGATATCCAAAAGCCCCTGGCCTGCTGCCAGCATTAACGGAGTGTCACCTAAGGCATTTGTGACGTTAGGGTCTACGCCGTGGCTTCAAGGCAAGTTGCACAATCTGGTCGTAGGCGGCTCCTTTCATACATACCTGGGCACCGTAACTTGTTATATTGACCGTTTTTCGTTATAACCATAACCATACTGAACTTATCGTTATACGGTTATAACCACGTCCCATCATGAGTATGGTTATAACCACATATAACCATCTTGGCATTAATCTGACTAGAAGAATCCTGCATGCAGTCCCAATAACTCCTATCCAATGTATCCATCTCTATAATTGTAACACCTTCCAGCCATAAGATGCCAGCCACCACACGAAAGCACCGACCTCTACAACTTAATACCAGCCACTGCATAAGGAATGCCAGTCACCGCAGATAGTGTAGCTCATAGGTATAAGGAGGCCATTGGATACTAACAAGTTACTAGGTGTACTATTCTCAAGAGGATTATTATGATCCTAGGATGATTCGTGCTATTGAAATGGGCTGGTTTGTCCTTGACAAATACTACAACATGACTGGGGAGGCGCCTATTTATGCTGCTGCACTACTTCTCGATCCCTCTCGCAGAGCAGCCTATATTCGGAAGAATTGGCCAGATGCATGGATTGAACCTGCTATTGAAGGCGCCAATAAATTTTGGGAGGAAAACTTTAAGACAGTGCTCGTGCCAGACGACCCTCCAATTTTCTTAGCAATGCCGCCACCAGCAAAGCCTTCAAAGAAGCGTGGCACTGAGCTAGACCTGCTTATGAAGGGTATGGAGGTCATCACAGCCGATTTACAGAATGAGGATGATTTCAAGGCCTTTATTGAATTGCCACCCTTTCGCATCGATTGCAGCCCTCTTGAGTGGTGGTCCCGCCCTGAACAGAAATCCCGATATCCTCGGCTCTACTGCATGGCTATGACGATATTATCTATCCCAGCAGAGTCATCAGAGCCGGAAAGAGTGTTTTCTGGATCTAGAAGGACCTGCTCATGGGATAGATTGAGCCTATCCTGCCTCAACATCGAAAGAATTGAGAGTATCGGCAGCTGGATTAAAGAGGGCCATATCCGGCCTTATCACCTCAATGGAATGGGCCTGCCGATGGGGGCAATGGCAGAGGATGATGATGATGAGCTAGAAGACGAGGTTTTGGACGAAATTCAGTGGTTGTAGAGCCTGTAGTACCAATAATTAGGCTATGGTTATAATATGGTTATATGGTTAGAACAAGTTATCGTTCTAAGCTTCAGGGTTATTCATGGTTATGGTTATGGCCCCTCAGATAACGATATATAACCAGGTGCCCAGGTATGCTTTCATAATCGCGGCGATCAAAGGTCCAATTCCATCATCCCGGGTTGCTCGAATGTCGGCGTTATCGAGGCCCAGCAAGAGCCTGAAGCAAGCCAAACTGCCATGTTCTGCCGCTATGATGAGCGGAGTACTACCCGCTGGTAGGGCTCGAAAGACGTCTGGCCTCTCGAGCGAACAACGGTTAACCCAATCCGGTGAACTCTGTAGCAAGAATGCTAAAACCTTCGGTTTATCTCGCCTAGCTTCTTTGTGCAATGGTATATCGAGCTCCCTAGTGCACGGTTTGTCAAAGGAAGCACCATTGGCCGCAAGTGTTTCGAGCAAGCCATCGCGCTGTCTGTCAATTGCTAGTCCTACCGGCGTGTCACCATTCTCGTCAACTGAGTTGATCAAGGTCATGAAGCCCCTGGACGCACGAGACAGCATGACGTCGACGGCCGCTTTATCGTCCAACACAATCGCCAGATGAAGAGCGCTCTGGCCATTTTCGAATTCCTCGGGCCGTTCCGGCTGCCGGCACATCAGTTGGCTGACCACCTCATATTGCTTCCACCTTGACGCGAGAAATCTCACATTGCAACCAACTCCATAGTCCTTTCAGTTGTCTTTCTGTCAGTGCGTGACTGTATTCTGCTGCTGACGCCGACCACCAAGATTCAAACGTTTATTGCCCCTAATCTAATATTTACTCATCCTTTTCGTCTTGCTTGCGTGCGCTTGCGCGCGCTTGAGCCAACTTGTGCCTTTGTGCGCTTCTCCGCCGCGCTTTCTTACTTAGGCTCCCTGGGGGTCTGCCTCGGGGCCGCTTCTGCAGTTGGTTTTCCTGTCTTGTAGAGGTGATTGCACTCGGAACGACGGAAGCCGCATTCAGGCAATCGCGTATCAAAGGAGAACTGATCGGCTCCCATGTCCACCAATCCGCGGGCAACGGCGGCACTTCGATGACTATATTGGCCTGTCGCTTGATGTGGCTGGTCGCTTGTGAAGATTCAGCCGGACGAAGACCATTCGAGCGCAGGAAATTATCGGCCCTCTCCGGTACCGTTGAAGAGCGATAAGACATCCCATCGAGGGTTCCATCACCGGTATCGTAGCTGCCTGGATACTCACAACTGGTTGGAAATGGCATGAGAGTCTGCTCCGTTGATCTTGCCCGTTTCGCCTTTCTTGGATCCGGTAGGTCGTCGCTTTCTGCTTCAGACTGGCGGACATTTTCTCCAACTGAACTGGTGGTTGACTTACGTAGACGTCGCTTTTGGCCAATAGTTTCTGCCATCAGTCGAGGTATAACGATTTCTAAATGCTCTTCGCCTGGTCCTCGATTTTGCTGTCGGTCCTTTTGACCCTCCGACATACATCTTGACGGTACCCTAACCGCACAATCTCTAGGGGGCTC
>Ga0105237_10004449_pt1 | contig 16224 bp, 5 predicted proteins | sample KBSC24metaG_FD_81520 | JGI IMG/M metagenome (GOLD analysis project Ga0105237, IMG submission 81520) | Corn rhizosphere microbial communities from Kellogg Biological Station, Michigan, USA - KBS C2-4 metaG | ecosystem: Host-associated > Plants > Roots > Rhizosphere > Soil | place: Michigan, USA... | reverse complement strand
TGGAGGTTAATTAAATTTCCTAAAGCAGACGGAATGTTACCGATTAATTGATTTCCAGACAGAGAAAGATAGGTCAAGTGGGTACAACTACCTAATGATGAAGGTATGCTATCCGTTAAGCTGTTTAGATCGAGTTGCAAAAGAGTAAGTGCAGCAAGGTTACCAAGTGAAGAAGGGATTGTTCCCGTTAAAAGGTTGCGGCTAAGGTTCACAGATGTAAGCGCTGTAAGGTTGCCAAATGAAGGCGGAATGTTTCCCGCTATTTTATTGTTGGTTAATGAAACAGAAACAACCCTTCCGTTATTTACTGTTATACCATACCAACTACTTACCGGACCAATGAGCCAGTTGTCATGCTTTGTCCAGTTATTACCGTTTGTACTGTTGTAAAAATCAACAAGTGCAAGGGAATCCTGAACATTGACAGGAGGTTCACCAAAAGATACAGCGTAACTATTTAGTGTAAGCTTTGTTGTCACTTTATTATTAACCCTTACTGTATATATACCGGATAAAGCTGGCGCATAAGTGGAGTCTCCTATGATGATTGAATCCTGAACATTATTCCTATACCAGTTGTAGGTATTATTACTTAATGTACCACCTGCGTAAACTGAAAGTTTATTATTGCGAACAGAGATATTAATATTTGCCTGGGGTGAATAAGTAGCACCTATACTAAGCTGCGCCACACATTCCATACCGTCGAAAGTGAAGGCATTGTTTTGTAATGATAAAAAATTTAAGTGTCCTTGGCAAAGAACCGCCGGAACAGGGCCGCTTAATTTGTTACCATCTACATAAAAGTTTTGCAGTTTGGTAAGATTTGCAAACGATGAAGGAATGCTTCCCGCAAGTTGATTTTTGGACACATCAAAAACCGTGAGTTCAACCAGGTTGCCAATAGAAGAGGGAATACTCCCCGTCAAATTGTTTGAGGCCAAAACAAGCGAGGTTAATTTAGTAAGATTTCCCAGGGTTTCCGGTATTACGCCTGTAAAACTGTTAATACCCAGGCTGAGACTGTTTAAATTGGAAAGATTACCTATCCAGGAGGGGACACTGTCCGTTAACTGGTTGTTAGATAAATCAAGCGAAGTTAAACCGGAAAGATTTGCTAGCGATGCTGGAATAGAGCCGCTTAACTGGTCCTTGGCCAGGTAAAGTACTTCTAATGAAAGTAAATTTCCCAGGAAGGATGGAATGTTTCCACCAAGCTGATTAAATCCCGCATGCAAATTAGTTAGTGCAGAAAGGTTTCCCAGTGATGCAGGAAAGGTTCCGGTTAGTTTATTCGAGGTAAGAGAGATAGATACAACTCTTCCACCTGTTACTTTAATGCCAAACCATTTGCTTACTGGAGTTGCTGTAAGCCAGTTTGCGTGATTGGACCACCCACTACCATTGGTGCTATTGTAAAGATCAACAAGCGCAAGAGAATCCTGTACATCGGTTGCCTGTGCAGTAGCTTTTAACGAAATCCCAGATAATAATACAACGAAAAAAAGGATACAATTGAGTAATTGGTTTTTCATAAACAATTATTTTACTGTTAGATGATTTAAGCTTCCAATCGAGTGATAAAATGTTTATGAAAAAAAAGGGCTGGTGGGAAATTTGTTAAACGAATATAAGGGTTATTACTAACATCTAACATTAAAATTAAGTTTTCAAACATCAAACCAGTGTTAACTATAATACCCATTAATCTATATACAACGTCCGTAAATCTTCTTTTTTCAACGACCAACCAAAAAGTATATGAGGGTCTAAGCCTAAGCTTGCCATTGCTTTGGCTAATTGCTGTGCCTGACAGCCATGGGGTACTGACAAAAATGTTTTCATGTGATTGGCATGAATTGTTTGAATATTCCAGGGTTCTTATATTTAAAATTTCGATTTCCTAATTTAAATGCTATTTGTAAAAGCCCTACCTTTTACAAAAACAGGCATGAGGAATCACCACGAACAACTGTGACATAACGGTTCATTTGGGGAAAAGTATACAATATAACTACCTCAGACGAACCTCGGACAAACCTCGGACGAACCTCGGAAGAAGAGTACCTGTAAATCACATGCAAAATAGCTGCAAAAAAGGCAGGTTATACCCGGTTTTTATTTCACACCTTAATTAGGTATCATTCGTCGAAAAAATTTACTTGCTGTTATCTTTACCACTTATTTTGGATTGCCGTTGACAGGTACCCCGCATGCCACCCATTTTGAAGTGAAATGTTATTGGTCATTTGGTATGGCAAACGGCCCCGGTACTTAGAACTTTTGTTCATTCGATAAGATTAGACCTTTCAAGTGTTTAATTCATACTCCCAATAGTTGGAAAACTCCCCTTTAACATTGAGTCTGCAATTTGTTATTTAAAAAGTATTTAAAAGAATTACATAATTCCACCCTGCTGCGCTTTTGATTTATTAAGGATGAATCGATAGATGATCCGTGTTAAAATGTTTAATGCTTTTTAGCATGTCCTATTGTATTGAAAATAATAAGATAGCAATGATAAATTACAGGAAGCGCTTCGTGGCAGTACCAGCACCAGTATTGGCGAAAAGAACCGGCGTTATGAGCGTATTTTTTTTCGTTACTGTCCTCGGTTTTAATCAACCAGGCTTTGGTCAAAGTATAAACGATACCATTGCATCTCTTTCGCTCAGGCAATGCCTTGACTATGCACTGCTACATCAACCCGCATTACAACAATCACTGGTCAGGACAAATATTACAAAAGCGTCAAACGCCATCAGTTTATCGGGATGGTATCCACAGGTGGGTGTTACCGCTAACCTGAATCATTACCTGCAGCGGCCAACCTCGCTTTCAAATGTAAACGGGATTGAAACGCCAATAAAAACAAGTGTTGTTAATACCTCAACGCCGGGGGTGGGTATTACCCAGGCTATTTATAGCCCCAGCCTTTCGTATGCATCCAAAACGGCACCTCTTAACCTGAAAGAAGCAGAACAAGCGACGGACAGTACTAAGATTGAACTTGTTGCTGACGTAAGCAAATCATTTTACAGCCTGTTACTTACGTTGCAGCAAATTGACGTTCTTAAAGAAGATACATCACGCCTGGGTGAAAGCCTGCGCACTGCTTATCACCAGTATGTAGGTGGTATTGTAGATGAAACAGATTATGAACAGGCAACCGTAACGCTCAACACCTCCATGGTTCAGTTAAAGCAGGCGAATGAAAGTGTGGCCCCGCAATATGCAGCATTAAAACAATTGATGGGGTATCCATCGGAGCAGCAATTTAATGTAAGCTATGACAGTACTGAAATGTTGAAAAATATGGCTATCGATACTTCTGAACAACTGCAATATGAAAAACGGGTAGAGTTCAGGCAGCTTGCTACGCAAAAGAGCCTGCAACACGAGCTTGCTAAATATTATCAAAAGTCTTATTTGCCAACGCTGTCAGCATTTTACAATTACAATTATGCTTTTCAAAACAATGAATTCGCGAAACTATATACCAATGCCTATCCTAATTCATTGTTAGGGTTAACCTTAAGCGTGCCGGTGTTTACGGGGTTTTCGCGCATACAGAATTTACATCGTTCAAAATTGCAGGGGCAACTGCTTGACTGGAGCGAAGTGAATCTTAAAGCGGTTATCTATTCAGAATACAAAACGGCATTAGCCAGTTATAAAAGCAATATGTATAACCTGCAACAGACGAAAGATAACGTGGCACTTTCCAGGCGGGTGTATTTTGTTGTGGACCTGCAATACAAGCAAGGTCTGGTTCCTTATCTGAATGTCATTACAGCCGAATCGAATTTGAGAACTTCTGAATTAACCTACCTGGATGCCTTGTTCCAGACGCTATCCAGCAAAATCGACTGGCAAAAGGCGATGGGAGATATTCAGTATTAAAATTATTTCCACATAAAAACCTGTTCAATGAATAGAGTAACAGTAAGCATCATTTTTTGTAGTTGTATCACATTTTTTTCGTGTCAGCAAAAGCCTCCTGTTGCCAACCCACCCATACCGGTAAATTTGGTTACTGTGGAGCGTAAAAATGTTTTATACTATGATAAGTACCCTTCTACAACACAGGCATTAAGCCAGGTAAATGTTGTTGCTAACGTGCAAGGCTACGTGACGGGAATTTTTGCTGCAGATGGAAGCCAGGTGCATAAAGGGCAATTGCTCTATGAGATTGATAAACGTATTTACCAGGCTGCGTACGACCAGGCCGCTGCCAATCTTAAAGTAACGCAGGGTAACCAGGTGCAGGCACAACAGGATGCTGACCGCTATGTGTATTTGGATAAATATCATGCGGTGGCAAAGCAAGCATACGATCATGCAGTGATAGCTCTGGAAAATGCCAAAAGTCAGACCGCGGCTTCTGCAGAAGCATTAAAAACGGCGAAAACCAATTTGAACTTTGCAAATATCTATGCGCCATTTGATGGCACCGTTGGTATTAGCGCTGTAAGGTTGGGCAATGTAGTAGTGGCAGGGCAAACCATTCTAAATACTATATCTACGAACAACCCGATGGCTGTTGATTTCCTGGTAAACGAAAAACAACTTCTTGCTTTCGAGCAGTTTCAAATAAATAAAAAGTCTATATCCGATTCTTTGTTTACGATGCAACTGCCCGATAATTCGCTTTATCCTTTTACCGGGAAAATTTCTGTAATAGACCGTGCTGTGGACCCACAAACAGGCACGATACGTATAAGGCTTGTTTTCCCTAACCCGAAGAATATTTTAAAAGCAGGGATGAGTTGTGTAGTGCGTGTACGCAACCAGGAAACTGCACCACAAATGGTTGTTCCGGGCAAAGCAGTAGTGGAACAGATGGGTGAATACTTTTTGTACGTTGCGAAAGACACCGTGATAACACACGCAGGTGCCTCAGCTAAATCTGTTGAAAATAATGAGCAAAATAACACGGCTAAACTTCACGCCATTCAAAAGAAAGTGCAGTTGGGACAAACTATCGGGCCTAATGTAATTGTATTATCAGGTATTAATGATGGGGACCGGATTGTAGTGGATGGTATACAATCCCTTAACGATGGTTCTCCCATTTCGGTAGGCAACAAGAAGGCAAAAGGAAATGATTTTACAAAACAGGGAAGACATGAGTGAGATAAAACTTTTGCTGCACGAAACATCTTATCAAGCAAAAAAATATACAGGCGTCTCATGATTGCAAATACATTCATTAAAAGGCCGGTAACAGCAATCGTTGTATCAATCGTATTGGTATTAACAGGTGCAGTGTGCATTCTTAATTTGCCTGTTGACCAATACCCGGATATTACGCCGCCTGTAGTACAGGTAAACGGACAGTTTATTGGCGCCGATGCACAAACAGTGGAGCAAACCGTTGCCACACCTATTGAAGAGCAGATAAATGGCACGCCGGGCATGGAGTACATGCAGAGCAACAGCGCAGGTAATGGCAGTATGCAGACAACTATTACTTACAATATTGGAACTGATATTGATATAGCCACATTAGATGTTCAGAACCGCGTAAGTATTGCAACGCCTTTGGTTCCCGCTGCTGCTACAAGACTAGGCTTAACTGTTCGTGCAGTAAACCCAAGTATGTTGATGATGGTGGCGCTTTATTCACCAAAGGGTACGCATGATGTTACCTTTTTAGACAACTATACCAATATATTTATCCGGGATGCCTTGTTGCGGGTACCGGGCGTAGGCACTATCGCAACCTTTGCCGATAATTTTAGTATGCGCATATGGATGAACCCGGAAAAAATGGCATCCTACAGCCTGACGCCCCAAGATGTCATCACTGCGCTGAATGCTCAAAATGTGCAGGTCGCCGCTGGCTCTGCGGGTGTACCGCCGCAAACCAGGTTGCAAACATCTGAGCTGGGTATCCTGGTAAACGGGCGATTGAGCAAAGTGTCCGAATTTGAAAATATTGTTGTAAAAACCATTCCTTCTACAGGCGGGTTGGTTTACCTAAAAGATGTTGCAAGAGTTGAACTGGGTAAATTCAGTTTTTCCAGTAATTCCTTTGTAGATGGACATCGTGCGTCGTACCTGCAAATTTATCAATCTCCGGGAAGCAATGCTTTAAAAACCGCTCAGGGTGTTTATAACGAGTTGGAGCAATTAAAACAATTCTTCCCTTCAGACGTGGAATACAAAGTACCGTTTGAATCCATCACTGTTGTAAAGGTTTCCATGAGCGATGTGGTGGTAACTTTATTAATGACACTGGCGTTGGTGGCCATAGTGGTGTTTGTATTCCTTCAGAATTTTCGATCTACACTTATTCCGGTGCTTGCCATACCGGTTTCTATCTTCGGTACCTTTTGTTTTTTCATACCACTTGGTTTTACCATCAACACGCTTACGATGTTTGGTTTTGTGCTGGCCATAGGCATTGTTGTGGATGATGCAATTATAGTGGTAGAAGCTGTGCAGCATTATATAGATGAAAAAGGCATGTCGCCTAAAGAAGCTACCTATTACGCTATGAAAGACATTTCAGCGCCGGTAGTTGCCATTGCACTTATACTTGCCGCAGTGTTTGTTCCTGTTGGTTTTATTCCGGGCATTGTAGGAAGGCTCTATCAACAATTTGCTATTACCATTGCCATCTCCGTGCTTATCTCTGCATTTATTGCGCTTTCGTTAACCCCTGCACTTTGCAGCCTGCTGCTTAAGCCTTCTGATCCAAACAGAAAGTCAAAAGGTGCAGGTAAGCTGTTTTCAAAATTCAATGCATGGTTCGATCGTATCACAAATCGCTATGTAAAAGGCGTGGACAAAAGCATTAAAGGCGTGAGATATATTATTATCCTGTTGGTGGTGATCTGTGTAGCTGCAGGATATTTATTCGTGCAGAAACCTTCAGGTTTTATTCCTTCGGAAGATGATGGTAATTTATATGTAACCTTTCAATTGCCACCGGCGGCTTCTACTGCACGCGCAGTACAAACGATGAACAGGCTGATGAAAGTGGTTACTGCAACGCCGGGTGTGGGGCATATTGCAGCGCTATCCGGATTGAATGTGATAAACAATGCTACAAGTTCTAATTGCGGCACTATTTATATTCAGCTAAACCCCTGGGATGAAAGAACACAAAAAAGTGAGCAGGTGCCGGGTATTATTACTGAACTGCGCAAACGAATTGCTGCGTCTGGTATTAACGATGCCAATGTGGAAGTGGTACAGCCCTCACCGCTTCCGGGTGTGGGTGCCACAGTAGGTTTTAGTTTCCAGGTAGAGCAACGCAGTACCTCTGATGATTTGCATGCATTTGAAAATGTGGTGAACATGTTTGTTGCAGAAGCAAATAAGAACCCGGCGATATCCGGCGCCTATAGTTTTTACAACGCACATACGCCAGGTTATAGTGTAACTGTGGACCGGGAAAAATGTGAGAAATTAGGAGCCGATGTTGGAGATGTATTTACAACTATCCAGGCGTTTATGGGCAGCACATACGTCAACGATTTTACAACATACAACCGCACTTTTCATGTAGTGGTCCAGGCTGATACTGCCTTCCGTACCATGATCACTGATATGGATAAATATTATGTACGTAACCAGTCGGGACAAATGCTGCCTTTAGGCACTTTAGTAAGCTATCAGCCTGTAGAAGCAGCGTCACTTATTTCCCACTTTAATATTTTCCGTTCAGCAGAAATAGATGGAGCGTCGGGTGCAGGTTACAGCACTACGCAAACTATCAAAGCACTGCAGGATATAGCCGCCAAAGTATTGCCTAAAGGTTATGCCTGCGAGTTTTCAGGATTGAGCTATGAAGAAATTCGTGCGGGCTCTTCGACTATTTATATTTTCATTTTCTCTATCACTTTTGTTTTCCTTTTTCTATCGGCGTTGTATGAAAGCTGGTCAGTACCATTCTCTGTTTTGCTTGCAGTGCCGGTAGGTGTATTCGGGGCCATCCTTGCCTTGTTTTGGGTGCCGGGGCTAACCAATAATGTATATGCACAAATTGGCATGATTACATTAATAGGCCTTGCTGCAAAGAATGCTATTTTAATTGTTGAATTCGCCAAAGTTCGCGTAGACAGGGGAGAGGACCTGGTGCAATCTACACTGGAAGCAGTGGGCCTGCGTTTGCGTCCGATTGTGATGACCTCCATGGCTTTTATTCTTGGGGTGTTGCCATTGGTTTTGGCTACAGGTGCCGGAGCGGTGTCTCGCAGAACAATTGGTTTTACCGTTCTCGGCGGCATGATTGCAGCATCCACCATCGCCATTTTTATTGTGCCGGTATTGTTTGTCATAATTACAAGATTATCGTATGGTAAAAATAAACTGGCCTGGTTGAAGGAGCATCATGAAAGCCTGATGGAGAAAGCAAGAAAAATTGAACAACAAGATATAGACCCTGAACTCGAGTTCGAAATACAACGGTCAAAGGATTTTCATAAACCTTCAAACGGATGATTGCTAATACATTTATAAAAAGACCTGTTACTGCAATTGTGATATCAATCGTGCTCACCATTTCAGGGCTTATTTGCATGGTTAATCTTCCGCTTGACCAATTCCCTAAAATTACACCTCCGGGAGTGGGCATTTCTGCAAACTATACAGGTGCTGATGCGCAAACGGTAGAACAAACCGTAACCATTCCCATTGAAGAACAAGTGAACGGTGTGCCGGGAATGACCTATATGCAAAGCACCAATACACAAACAGGTTCAGCAAGCATTAATGTTACATTTGATGTAGGTACTAACGTAAATGTGGCTACGCTGAATGTACAGAACCGGGTAGGCCTTGCAGCACCGATATTGCCTTCGGTAGTGGGACAATTGGGTGTAACTGTACGTGCACGCAATCCTGACCAATTGATGAACCTTGCGATATTCTCGCCAAAGGGAACACATGACATCCGGTTCCTGGATAATTATGCATCTACCTACATTGTAGACGCATTGCTTCGCGTACCGGGTGTAGGCGATGTGCAATCGCGGGGCAACCCTTTCAGCATGCGCATCTGGATGGATCCTAAAAAAATGGCTTCCTATGGCCTTATGCCGGGCGATGTTTTGGCTGCCTTGCAAAAACAGAATGTTTATATAGCCGGTGGTTCGGTGGGTTCTCCACCACAGCCGGCAACACAGGTGAATGAATATAACATAACGGTAAACAGCCTGATGAGCAAGCCAGAGGAGTATGAAAAGGTGGTGATAAAAACCATACCTGCTACAGGCGGGATGATTTACTTGAAAGACATTGCAAGAGTTGAATTAGGTACGTTTTCTTATTCCAATGCAGGCTATGCCGATGGTAAACGAGCCACTACTATAATGGTTTACCAGTCGCCGACAAGCAATGCTTTACAAACGGCCAGGAATGTTTATGCTGCATTGGAAGAATTGAAAAAATCTTTCCCTCCTGATGTTGATTATTCTGTGCCGTTTGAAAACGTTACCATCATCCAGGTTTCTATAAGTGAAGTGGTGAAAACTTTGTTTGAAGCGCTGGGTTTAGTAGCACTTGTGGTATTCCTTTTTTTGCAGAACTGGCGCTCTGCACTTATTCCTGTTATTGCTATACCGGTGTCAATCATCAGCACATTTATTTTATTCATACCGCTTGGTTTTACTGTTAATACGCTTACACTGTTTGGCTTTGTATTAGCAATAGGAATAGTTGTGGATGATGCTATTATTGTTGTAGAGGCTGTTCAGCATTTTATTGATAATAAAGGCATGTCTCCCAAAGAGGCGACTTACTATGCAATGAAAGAAATATCAGCACCGGTAATTGCCATTGCGCTTATTCTTGCCTCGGTGTTTGTGCCGGTCGGCTTTATCCCGGGTATTACGGGAAAGCTCTATCAACAGTTCGCTATTACTATTGCCATATCAGTAGTTATTTCAGCATTTGTTGCTTTATCACTTACGCCTGCTTTATGCACTTTGTTATTGAGGCCTTCAGGTATCGGTAAAAAAATGAATCGCCTGGATAAATTATTCTATCGATTTAATAAATGGATCGAAAAAATTACAGGCAAATATTCCAGTGGTGTAAAGTATTGTATTAAGAAATCGAAGTTCATTGTAATTATACTTGTTTGTATTTGTGTTGGCGCTGTATTTCTTTTCAAACAAAAACCTACAGGATTTATTCCTTCGGAAGATGGGGGAAGAATAATGATCGGTATTCAATTGCCGGAAGGAACTGCCAATACACAAACGGATGCAGTATTGCAAAAGATTATGAAGGTAGTTGCTGAAACGCCCGGTGTATTGCATTATAACGCTATATCCGGGATGAATGTACTTAGTGGCGGTGCTACTTCCAACGGTGCCAGTATATTCTGCATGTTAAAACCGTGGGATGAACGAACCACCTCAGAAACGCAGATTCCAGGTATCATGAATGTGATTAAAAAAAGAATAACTGCTGCAGGAGTGAAAAATGCAGATGTGAAAGTGAATGCCTCGGCACCGATAAGGGGACTGGGAACAGCGGCAGGCTTTAGTATGCAAATAGAGCAAGGCAATACAAGCGACGATATTCACCAGTTTGAAACAGTGATGAACAGGTTTGTTGCGGCATTAAAAAAAGAGCCTGCCACTGCAACCGCTTATTGCAACTATACTGCGCATACACCTGTTTTTGATTTATCGCTGGACAGAGAAAAATGTCAGAAGCTGGGTGTAAATGTATCAGACGTATTCAGTACGATACAAGGCTATATGGGTAGCAGGCTTGTGGGTAATTTTACCCTGTACAACCGTACTTACCGTGTAATTGTGCAATCTGATACTTTGACGCGTGCATTGATTTCTGATTTGGAAAAATATTATGTCCGCAACGCAGCAGGGGAGATGCTTCCACTAAGTACGCTTGTCAATTATAAACCTATTTCCATAGCACCGTTAATAACACATTTTAATATTTTCCGTTCTGCTGAAGTAGACGGTTCTACGCCATTGGGTTATAGTACAGGACAGAGCATAGAAACATTAAAACAGGTAGCCGCAAAGATTTTACCGAAAGGGTATACTTATGAGTTTTCAGGATTGAGTTACCAGGAGATAAAAGCTGGCTCAATGACTGTTCATATTTTTCTATTCTCCATCATTTTTGTTTTTCTTTTTCTGGCAGCTTTATACGAGAGTTGGTCGGTGCCTTTCTCTGTAATGCTTGCAGTACCTATCAGCGCTTTTGGCGCTATCTTCGCACTTACCACAACCCCTGCGTTGTCTAATAACGTATATGCACAAATCGGGTTAATCACTTTAATTGGCTTATCTGCAAAGAATGCCATACTAATTGTAGAATTTGCGAAGGTACGTGTAGACCGCGGGGAAGATTTAATCAAGTCCACAACTGAAGCAGTAAGTTTAAGATTACGGCCAATCATTATGACTTCGCTTGCTTTTGTTTTTGGTGTAATGCCCCTGGTACTCGCATCAGGTGCAGGAGCTCAATCGCGTAAAACGATTGGTGTTACTGTACAAGGGGGCATGGTAGCCTCTTCGTGTATTGCCATTTTTATAGTACCGGTACTGTTTGTGTTATTCACGAGACTGAGCTATGGCAAAAAGAAGCTGGAGTGGCTTCTCGCCAACCGTGAATTACTGATAGAAAAAGAAAGAAAAGTAGAATCACAAAACATAGACCCCGGTCTCGAATACGATATAGCACAAGCCAGGGCTGAAAATAAGGCATGAGTAAAAATTGGTTATTTATGCATAGTTGCATTGGTTATAAAACAGGATGATGAAGTGTTGGTTAAACCGGAGAAATGGAAGTAAACTTTATTACGATATCATTTCATTATTACAATAGTTAGATTTTGGAGAAACGTGACTTTGATGCTGTTGTTGCAGGCTCAGGGCCTAACGGGCTGGCTGCCGCTATACTGTTGCAGCAGAACGGCCTGCAGGTGCTTTTGCTGGAAGCGAAAGAAACCGTCGGCGGCGGAATGCGCACAGAACAACTTACACTGCCAGGTTTTCTTCATGATGTGTGCTCAGCGATACATCCGATGGCTGCGGCATCGCCTTTTTTTGCCACACTTCCGCTTGCGGCACATGGTCTTGAATATATTTATCCTCCCATAAATCTTGCTCATCCTTTTGATGATGGCAGCGCAGCAGTGTTAAAAAGATCGCTTAACGAAACCGCAACATTGCTTGGGAACGATGCAGAAACATATCTAAACCTGGTAAAGCCGGTGGTTGATGACTGGCCAAAACTGGCCCCGGAAATTCTTTCACCACTGCATCTGCCCAAACATCCTTTTGCGATGGCTGCTTTTGGCTTGAAAGCGCTCAGGTCGGCAAACAGTATCGCCGGAAAATTCACGACGGCAAAAGCCCGTGGGCTATGGGGCGGACTGGCAGCACATGCTATTCAGCCTTTATCAAACTTATCTACCGCTGCAATAGGTATTGTCTTATCTGCGACAGCGCATTTGCATGGATGGCCGCTGCCAAAGGGCGGGTCAAAAACAATTGCAGCTTCTCTCGCATCTTATTTTATTTCACTTGGCGGAAAAATTGAAACGGGAACTTACATCAGCTCACTGAAGCAATTGCCATCTGCACATGCGATATTGTTTGATGTTACCCCGAAGCAACTGTTACAGATTGCCGGGCATAAATTTTCTGCTTTGTATAAGTGGCAATTGGAGCGATATAGGTATGGAATGGGTGTTTTTAAAGTGGACTGGGCGCTTGATGCACCGGTACCTTTTACAGCGCTGGAATGCCGGCATGCTGCTACGGTGCACATAGGTAACAGCTTTGAAGAAATTCAAACCGGTGAATCACTTACAGCCACGGGCAAGCATGCTGAGAAACCCTTTGTCTTGTTTGCACAGCAAAGCTTATTCGATAATTCAAGAGCGCCGGACGGTAAACATACTGCATGGGCCTATTGCCATGTACCGAACGGGTCAACAAAAGACATGACAGAAATTATTGAAAAGCAGGTTGAGCGTTTTGCACCGGGTTTTCGTGAGCGTATGCTTGCGCGGCATACGATGAATACGGAACAGCTTGAAGCATATAATCCGAATTATATCGGTGGAGATATTAACGGCGGAGTTATTGATATTGGCCAGCTTTTCACCAGGCCGGCATTGCGGTTATCTCCTTACCGTACTTCTGCTAAAGGCTTGTACCTGTGTTCCTCCTCAACGCCTCCCGGAGGCGGCGTTCATGGTATGTGCGGTTACCACGCGGCACGAAGAGTATTGAAAGATGTGTTTAATATCAGGGTTCATTAAAAATTACATGCGGGTACAATAAAAAACTGCCTCAAAATTTACTTTGAGGCAGTTCATTTTTATCAATGATAAAGCAATACTTATTGTATCAATACTTTTACCGTTTCTTTACCATCCTCACTGCTTATTTCAAATAAATAAACTCCGGGAGCAAGATTGCTGATATGGTAGTTCCCGTTAGTTGAAGGCATCAACTGTTTAACTGTTTTGCCTGTTATTTCCATGATGCGAATACCAGTGATCTTTTTATTCTTTTCGATATGAATATTTTCTGATGTTGGATTTGGATAAACCCTCAATACAGCTACTTCACTTTTTATCTGAATCGTGTTACTATAACTATTCTTTCCATCCTTGTCTACCTGTTTTAAACGATACCATGTTTCGCTGTAAGGCTGAATATCTGCATACTCGTAATTGATACGTTGAGTACTGTTGCCATTCGATGCTTTTGTTGCCACAGAGCCAACTGCTGTAAAGATTCTGCCATCATCGCTTCGCTCTACTATAAATCCTTTGTTATTGATTTCAGAGATGGTTGTCCAGTAAAGGCGATTGATTTTCCCCTCAGATTTGCCGGTTAAAGGAAGCATCTTTACAGGTAATGATTTGCCTGTGGTAACAGAAGCCTCTGAGCGCGGTGATTTTATTTCTGTGTTGCCTACAGAATCTATTGCAGCAATATAAAAATTATATACCGTATTTGGTTTTGCCCTGTACAATACTGTATCTCTTATTGTTCCCAGTTGAAAATAAGAACCGCCGTTTTCTGAAGCAAACAATTTGTAATGTTCAACACCGCTTGCTGCATCAGTACCTTTTGTTTTAATGCGGATAGTGGTATCACCTGCAAGTGTTGCATAGTCAATAGAAGAAGAAGGATTATTGTTATCAATAACATTTAGCCACGGTTTTGTAACGATGGGATCGTTGTTATCAAAGATGATGGCTGCGCTGTTGCTTACTGTTGTTCCATCAGCCAGGCCTTCTTTCAGATGCACAGAATAATTAAGATATCCATCACCTTCGGGGGCTGTCTTATTAGGAGGTAAAAATCCGGTCAAAGGATTGTCAGGTATGTCTCCTGTATGCCTGTCAATGGTAGCAAATACTGCTTTAAGAATGCCTGTGGCCGTATCCAACCTGATGATTGGTCTTATTGCCAGATCGTTGCTGATGATATAATCGTTTACAAATTCAGTTCTGTCTTTCGGGAAGCTGAACGTATGCAAACCAATACCAAAAGAGTTTACCTGGAAGGTGGAAAGATCAAACACTTTTTTGTCAAGGGTATCAATGATTCTCACCTGTTGAGCGGCCGCAGTTGCGCTGTCTGCATTTTCAAAAAAGATATTATAGTTCATGAGGCGATCAATACCGCGGATGTAATGTTTTTGTCCGTAGCCCAACGGACCTGTCTTTTCATTGGGATCTAAAGATGTGCCCGCATCAGGACGACGAGTGTCCTTATCTTTATCGCGACAGGTTGTATTGTAATCTTCCAAAGCCGAATTTAGTTCGTTGACATCTGAAACCACATCTGTCATAGTGCTCAATGCTTCAAGGTAGCCAGCTACAGGTGTAGCAGTTCCGCCACTTGCCACTTCAATCACTTCGGGCCCGCAATGCTTAACTACATCGGCAAGGCTTTTAAGTCCGGAGCCCAAAAATCCTGTAAGTCCCCAGCCATCACTTATACCCGAAAAGAGAGTAGTAACAGGCAGAGCCATTGTTTTAATAACATTCCACCCGCAATCAATTACAGGCACCCGGTTCAGTATTGAATTGGCAGAGGCAAAACCAAGTCTTATCCTTGAGCGCCAACAGTTCTCCGCCCAGTTGAACATGTCGGAACCGCTGTATGGACCATTCACCCATGCGCTGATTTGTCCTACCTGGCCATGTGGTAATATGCGCAGCGTAAAGCTTACATCTTTATAACCGCCATTGGGTATATCTGAAATAATGTAACCGCGTAGTTTACCGTCCGCAGGATAGCCCATTTGTCTTGTTACAGAAATCACTTCAGGCAGAGAGTCCTGGCTTATGCCGGAGCCTTGCACCACCTGTACCAGGCTGTCTAAACGATGTATTTCAAACCAGTCTGAAGTAAGCAGGTACACTTCGGTAAGACCAGCATTTACGTTGCCGTCATTATGCACTCTCAGCGTGTACAGGTAGTCACTGTTAGTGCGCATGCTTTGCCTGCCAACAATCTCAATGCGCAGCTTATCGTTTCTTTCTTCCAATGTAAAACCATTGGCATAATGATAAGTGGAATCTTTGGTGATGATGTCTACATTGTATGTTCCTGCATCAGCATTGTGCATGTTGAGAATGCAGGCGAAGATGTTGCCGTTTTTATTTACCTGCGCTGCTGAGTCTGTGTATGTCTTGCTACCATTCGACAGTTTGATAGTGATGGTAGAATCAAGTCCGCCGCCATACACATTAAAAATCACGTTGCCTTTGCCTCCTTTCAGCGGCGTATATTTTTCAAGCCCTTTTATGGTAAATCCCTGCATCGCAGTATCTGTAAAGCTGCAACCTGTAATACCTTTATTGTAGGCAACAAGTTTTACTTCATAATAACCGGGACCATAGGTAGTTAATGGCGGATAGGTGTTATCGTTGCTTGTATTATTACCCATATCCCAGGAATAACTGTCCGCATGGAGTGACCTGTTATCGAAACCAAACGTATTGCCTGTTCTTACATATTCAAATGCGGCTTTTGGCTGATAACTTACAGTGGCATATTTGAATGAATAACTGAAGGATTGATTGTCTGCATACATCAATACATAAAAAGAATCCTTAGGCATGCAATTGAGTACAATGGTGTCTTTTAGTGATTCACCTGGTGTAATATCCGTACGGTTGAGTAATATCCTGTTAAGCAGTTCTCTTCCTGATTTATCAAATACATACATGCGCAGGTAGCCATTTGCAGAACCTGT
>Ga0105237_10004447_pt1 | contig 16232 bp, 18 predicted proteins | sample KBSC24metaG_FD_81520 | JGI IMG/M metagenome (GOLD analysis project Ga0105237, IMG submission 81520) | Corn rhizosphere microbial communities from Kellogg Biological Station, Michigan, USA - KBS C2-4 metaG | ecosystem: Host-associated > Plants > Roots > Rhizosphere > Soil | place: Michigan, USA... | reverse complement strand
GGAGCTTCGATGCGACGGCCGGTCGGTTTGCGGCTCGGCATCGGTCCGCCGAGAACACGGCGGCGCTCCAGCATGTAGGAAATCTCGGGGCTGTCGGAGGGCGGACGGTAGAACGAGGCGTTCAGCGCAGCCTCTTCCGGAATCGGAATCTGGAAACGCGAACGGAAGTGCGCAATTTCCTGCTCGTTCAGCTTCTTCTGCTGGTGGGTAATGTTGCGGCCCTCGCCGGCTTCGCCCAAGCCATAGCCCTTGATCGTATGCGCGAGAATCAGCGTGGGCTGACCTTTAGTCTCGACTGCGGCGCGATAGGCGTTGTAGACCTTACGGGGATCGTGACCCCCACGCTTGAGATGCGCGAGTTCGTCGTCGCTGAGGTGCGATACCAGGTCGAGGAGTTCGGGGTACTTGCCGAAGAAATTCTTGCGGATGTAGGCGCCGTCTTTGGTGATGTAGGTCTGGAATTCGCCGTCCACCACTTCGCCCATGCGCTTCTGCAGCAGGCCGGTGGTGTCGCGCGCCAGAAGGCTGTCCCAGTCGCTGCCCCAAATGACCTTTATTACGTTCCAACCGGCGCCGCGGAAAGCCGCTTCCAGTTCCTGAATGATTTTGCCGTTGCCGCGTACCGGACCGTCGAGGCGCTGCAGGTTGCAGTTGATGACGAAAATCAGGTTATCGAGCTTCTCGCGCGAGGCCAGCGTGAGCGAGCCCATCGATTCGGGCTCGTCCATTTCGCCGTCGCCCAGGTACGCCCAGACGTGACGCGGCGTGGCCGGAATCAGGCCCCGATTCTCCATATACCGCATGAAGCGCGCCTGATAGATCGCGTTGATCGGACCGAGACCCATCGACACGGTCGGAAAGTTCCAGAAGTCGGGCATCAGCCACGGGTGCGGGTAGGATGACAGGCCCGGATGCTCGCGCAGTTCGTGGCGGAAATTCTTGAGGTGCTCCTCGGAAAGGCGGCCTTCGAGAAAGGCGCGCGCGTAGACTCCGGGAGAGGCGTGGCCTTGGAAGTAAATCAGGTCGCCAGGCTGGTCGCCGTACTTGGCGTGGAAGAAATGGTTAAAGCCGACTTCCAAGAGGGTGGCAAGCGAGGCATAGGTGGAGATGTGTCCGCCGATGCCGGCATCGTACTTGTTCTGCCGTACTACCATCGCCATGGCATTCCAGCGAAGGAGGCTTTTAATTCGCCGTTCGATAGCGCGGTCGCCGGGGTAAGGCACCTCTTCTTCTAAACGGAGGGTATTGACGTAAGGGGTGTTGAGCTGGATGGGTAATTCCGCGCCATTGGTTCGGGCCCGCTCGTTGAGTTGTTCCAGGAGGAAGGCGGCCCGGTCAGGCCCCGCATCTTCAATCACCTGTTCGAGCGCTTCTACCCACTCCGACGTTTCCTGTGGATTTAGGTCCACTACCCTCTCATTGAGTTTCTGGTGCATGGATACCTCATTATACGAAACTGGCATGCCAGCCCGCCGTGGCGGTTCCGGCTCAGAAGTTGGGCCCTGCCTAGTACAATGTGGACAGGGAATTTGCCGCGGCTTAACTGGCGGGAGTGCCGGAATGATACCCCCAGGTAAAAAATCCGTCCAGTCGTCGAAACTGGAGTTGCAAACGCGGTTACCTATCGTATAACAGTAGTATTTTGGGAGGAATTTCCGATGGTCACGTGTCCGGTATGTGAAGGCACAATCGATGTCGATGAAGAGGATGTTGACGAAGGCGACGCTATCAGTTGCGACGAGTGCGGCGCCGATCTGAAAGTCGTGAGTACCGGGCCTCTGGAACTGGAATCCGCGGAAGAAGCGGAGGACGAGGACGAAGAGGACGAGGATTTCGTGGAGGAGGAAGAAGAGGAAGCCGACGAGGATTGGAAGTAGGCTCGACAATGGTGGTAACGCAAATGGTCGAGGCAGCATCCAATAAGCGGGAGAAACGAATGCGCAATTTCTGGATTTTCTTGATGGCGTTTGTGCTGCTGGCCGGCGCTCCCGCGAGCTTTGCGCAGAAGAAAAACAAGGCAGACGAGCAAAACAGGAGTGTGAAGGGCGCCGTAAAGTCGGCCGATGAGCAGTCGGTGACCGGGGCTGTGGTGCAGTTGAAGAACACCAAGACCCTGCAGGTCCGCTCGTTCATCACCAAAGACGATGGCACCTTCTACTTCCACGGACTGAGTCCTGATATCGACTATGAATTGAAGGCCGATTATCAGGGCGCGTCCAGCGATAAAAAGACCCTCAGCTCCTTCGATTCCCGGAAGGAAGCAATCATTAATCTGAAATTGAACGCCAAGAAGTGATCGGTGGGCAGATCCCGGATCTGCCCACTGTGCCCCTACCCATGGTCAATTCCCTCGCCACCGAAGAGTAGTTACGCCCGCCAACAGTTGACTCCGAGTGCCGGAGATGATCAGATACATCCTGTCGGGGAGAGGGTCGTAATGTTCTGGCTGGGCGATCGGCAGTGGGGGTTCTATCTCCAATTCGAAAAAGCGCCGGAAGGTCGGGCTCTGACCTTTCAGGACAACGTGACTACGCTGCAGTTCCTCTTCGCATTTCGAAATGATACCTTTGCGCTGGTACGATTCAGGGCCCTGCTTCCCGCATCCGGGCGCAGCGGGCAACGACTTACCGATGAACAGTTGCTACGGAGAATCGCGAAGCAACTGCTCTCCGGCGAGCTTCGGGTCTCGCGGGCCAAGGTAGAAACTTACGGAGGACGTGGGACGCCGCCGGATCCGGCCGTCCCCAAGTTCAATGTCAGCGAACGGCGCAAATACGAACCTCCGCCGCCGCCCAAGAAAGAGGATGAATTCTTCCCGGACGCGGACCTTGTCGCCATCGCGGCGGTGTTGAAAGCAGCCGCCGAGTCCGGAACTCCCTTCTGTGAGGAGTGTGCGCGTAAAGCCGCCGCTGCGGGAGCGGGCTCTTAGTATGTCCGACCTCGCAGACCTTCAGCACGTTCTGTGGCCGCCCGGCATGAAGCCGTCCATGAAGGTTTGGGCCGTCCTCGATGGCGCCCGGGACACCCGCATCTTCGGCGCGGTAGACGGCTTTCGCGGAGAAAAATGCTGCCTCTACGCGGGCACGCTTCCGTGGCAACTCCAAATGACCGCGCCCAGCCTGGTACAACTGGAACCGGGCGACCAGTTCACGGAATTCATCCTGCGAAATGGATGGGGCAACTCGTGGGGCATCTTCCTGCACACCGATACGGTCCTGCATCATTTGCGGCGTCACCTTCGGAGTTTTCTTCGCGTGAGGGATGAGTCCGGCCAAAAGCTGATTTTCCGTTATTATGATCCGCGTGTTTTGCGAGCATACCTACCCTCGTGCTGGAAAGAGGAACTGCAAACTGTCTTTGGTCCGATCGAACGCTACCTGATGGAGAGCGAGAACTCCGGTGAATTTCGAGACTTCACCTTCGATGGAACCCACCTGAAGGAGCGTTCGCGTCCTCTCATCTCTCATGCCGAACATCGATAAAGAGCACCAGAGAAGTACCGCTCCGTTGCCGTCGCGGCTCGGAAGTCTGACGCTGACGTACGACAATCAACCACCGCTCCCTAGTGTGGTGCTTCAGAGAGTCCACGCGGTATGTTCGGGACGCCTCAGCCCACAGCGAAATCCGCTTGGCGTCTTCATCCACATGTGCTCTTGGCTTAATGGGCATTCTGCATCACGCAGTGCACTAGCAGCCACGGTAGGGGCGCAGACTTAGATGCCTAATAACTCAGTACTGGTCATTCGCCGCGCTCAAATGGAGGCCTTACGCGATTCGCGGGGGATGGAGTCCGTGGTCAAGCTGGAGGGGTGTCTGCGGCAAAGCTTCCCCCGCGATCTTGCGCGGCTGAGCGGCGGTGATTTGCGCGCGGTTGTCCGGTTGGGCATGGAACGAAGCCGCTCGCACGGCGGCGGTACCGATCGCGACATGTACCTCTACCTTACGATGATGTTCATGCTCGGCTGCCATTTCGACGAGGACCCTCAGTTGGAGTGGGTGCAGGACCTCCTGGCCCGGAACGCGCCGATCGTGGAATTACATGCAAAGACGCTCGGATATTTGAACGTCGTGGCAGGGAAAGAGAATGAACACCTAATCAAGGCGCTGGCGCGAATCCGCAAGCTCGAACTGCGTTCTCTGCCCGATGCGAACGCCGCCGATTTTGAGACACAGGTGCTGAGTTTGCTGAGTTCCCTCTATCCGACCAAGTTTGAAGCGCAGAGTGAGAAGGCCAATCGTGAACTGGTCAATCTCGGGCGGTCGCTGGCCGGGCGGTACTCAATGCCGGGAGCGGGCGCGGCCCTGCTTTCCGGGTTGGCGTTTCTACTCGGCGCCGGGTTCGATCGCGACGCTGTGCATCCCTGGATCGGGACGGTTCTCGAGCGGCCAGGCGGCGAGTCGAAGGTAGAGGAACTATATCGCCGTTCCCTGGAATTCGTAGAGATCGCGCTGAGCTGAGACGATATGTGCATCCCAAAGGGCAGCAAGCGCGACGATCAGCTCGAGGTACAGAATCAGGTCCTTCCGAGCGATCAGCAAAAGGTGACCCTCCCGTGCGAACAGGCGAAGAAGGTGACGCCGAAACTGATCGCACTCGAAGTAACCGGCGCCAGCCCGTTGGGAGGCGATCGTTACTGGGTACTAAGGGACGACCGGGCGAAGGTGCGAGTCAAGGCCGTTACCGAGCCGCCGAACACGCCAGTGACCTGGAGCGGAGGCACGGCAACATCCAGCCCCGTCGTCCAGGAAGTTGCTGTGTCCGTGGTTGCGGATGTGCCGGTGAAGGCCACACTCGACTGCGAAAAATCCGTCACAATCGAGATCTACGATCTGATTTCGGTCTCCTGCCCGCTGCCCCTGAAACTGGGCAAGCACAAGGCGTATGTGTCAGACAAAACGACGCGCTTGACAGCGGTCACCAGCCCGGATGCGAAGAAGGTGTGGGACCTGCTGACCTGGAGCGAAGGCGCCGCCGGGCCAACCAACAATCTACGCGATGTGGATCTGAAGCCTGTCGGCGACAGGACTGTCACCGTGTCGCTCGGCTCGAAGAAATTGCCGGTAGATCTGCACATCTGCCAGTGGCCGCGCCTCAAAATTAAAGAGATCACGTTTGAGTGCCATGCAGTTCTGAATGATGGCGTTGCCGAGATCGGGGTGGCGTTCGACAAAAAATGGAAGAAGGGAAGGCCGGCTCCGGCGGTCAACCAGAAAGCCGCGGACAGCCAGTCGCCGATCTGTTTTACAGCCCAGAAGAAGGTCAAGCTCTCCGCCGTGTTCGATGTGACGGTGAAGGCCACCGACGACGAAACCGTTTCGGTGAAAGGAGACCTCGGTTTCGGGGAGATCAAGGCCGATGTGGCAGTGGGCTCCGGGGCCGACACCGCGAACATGGCGCTGACGGAGTCAACCAAGGCGCTCTCGGATCTGGTGAATTGCGATGACGCCTGGGCAATCCCCTGGACGCATGTCCTGGAAGACAATGCGACGTGGGTGGATGCGGATTCCAGCTCGCACCTGCTCTACGTCCTGTTTAAGGATCCTCTTAAGGAGATCTACTTTACGCTGCTCGACATCTCCTGCCGTGCCGCCAAGGGCAAAAATGTGGAGGCAGACGTCGCCCACGAATCGTTCGAACCCTATAAGACGCATACTGGGGATGGCAGTGGGTTCCCACGCAAGGGTGACGGTTTGAAGATGTCTTATTACAAGACTGGCTACAATACAGCCGCCGACGATACCACCTGGACAACCAAGGGCATGCTCGGCAGTCCGGAAGCCACGGGTCGCTGCGGTGGCTGGGTCGAATTTCTGTTGCACATGTGGGCCCTCCACGGCATCACGACGGCTACCAAACGCTGGTACATCCGCGCGACGGCTCCATCGGAGCACAACAGTAAGCTGCGTTTCCAGGTGAAGAGTCTGACATTCAAGGCGGCGACGCTCGGCGGTCCCTACACGCACGACGGTCAGAACGACGTCACCAAGAATAACGGCCTGCCGGGTCAAGGGAAGACGAATCCGCAGTTCGACTTTTCCGATCACGTGGTGGCGAAGTACAACGGGAAGATTTACGACCCGTCTTACGGGGTGGGCGCCGACACGGACAAAGCGTACCTGGCGGGGGCGCTCGACGGCATCGGGTATGAGGCGTTTTACACCTTCGTCATGGGCGACGGCACAGATCAGTTCATTGCGAGATTAGTCAGGCCCTACAGGAACGGTTTTGCGATTTATACCATTTCGGCGACCGTCACTTTCGATGCGATCGCGGCCGCGCATGGGCTCACCAAGCAGGCGATTTTTGACCATGCCGCCAACGGGCCGCTGAAGACTCTTCGGAAGACAGTAGATAAAGTGGTCAACGGCGACAGGATTGTGATTACTTCGAACCTGCAACCTGGGGGACAGTGGGTGTTGGGACACGACATATGATCTCCCGCGGTATTCGTTCGATTGGGCTGGCCGCGGCACTGGCCACTCTCACGATATTGGTTGGGGCGAGGACGACGATGGATATCAAACTGCAACCTCTCGCGGTCAACAGCGCCGCTTCTCTGACGCGGGTCCAATTGGTCAGTCAATCTGGTCTCCACCTGCTGGCGGCCTCGAGAAATCAAGTCGTGATGCTGAGTAACCTGAGCGGGCCAATCGACTCCCGGCCGGCGTTCCAGGTGACATCGGGCATCGAGATTTCGACGTGGGAGGCGCAGGGCATCGCGGGCGGTAAATTTTCCTGGATTTACACGGAAGCGGGCAGCGCGGTGAACTGGGTGATGACGAGGGCAACCGGCGAGGAAGGCACCCGGGTGCACAGTGAAGGGTTCGCGGTGTACACAGCGCCGCATTATGTGCGAGGCCAGCGGAGCGAGGGCCTGATCACAGCGATTCACCACGACGGAGGCCGTGCCCGCGTGAAGCTGTTTGACAGGCGCTCTCCGAAGGAGTTTGCCCCCTCGCGACCCGTCGACGAGGAGCGAACCGCGATCACGGATGCGCGCCTGTTGCGGGATTCCTCAGGATTCTGGCTGTTACTGTTGCTGCCGGCAGATGGGGCCGTGACCAATCCGCAACCGCGGAAGACGGGCACGGGCACTCGCATGCCAGGGATGGCTGAGGCTATCCGGCTCGATCCAAAACTCAAGGCAACCGGCTTGCCGATTCGACTGTTCGGCGGGTTGCCGGTGTACGAGTTCGATGCCGCCACGGCGGGGGACCAGCGGATCGTGATTTTCGCGACTACTGCGGCAGGTGCAGTGGCCGCGGTCGGCGTTTCCCCATCGGAACTTGTCTTTAAAGAGACGCCGATCCAACCGGCGCTGGCTTCGCCGACGTTATTGGTTGAGGAGCAGACCGCTCATCTGGCGGCGATCGCGGATTTGGGCGGCAACCGGGCAGCGGTTGTTTATGGAAGTATTCACCTGGAGCGCTAACCGGATGTCGTTCCGTACTAGCCTTGAAGGGTGACCTGCAAGCGGTGTGGCACGAAGATGCAGCAGCTGGCTCACGTCGCTCACGGCCAACGCAAGTTCAAATGCCGGAACTGCGGGGGCTCTCGGATGCAGAAAGCCAAGATCCGGAAGGATCGGAAGAGTCGCAAGCACCTGCGTGAATCGGCGTCCTAGCACCTAATGGACCGGCGGAAGCTGGGTACCACTCTCAGGTGCCTATGCCTGGACGACAGTCACGCCCAACTCGCGGTAAGGTGTTCGTTTTGCATCATCCGCGGAGGCGTCGGTGATGAGATACGTCAGCGCTTTCGCTGGGGCCAAACCATACGGTAACGCGGTCCCAAGATTTTCGGCGATTACCAGGCCGGCGACCTCGGCGGAACTGGCGATCGTTGCGCGCTTCACGTGCGACTCATCGAAGTCATCGATGCCGAGGCCAAACTCCGGATTCACGTTGCACACTCCCAGGAAGCAGATGTCGGCATGAAAAGTGCGCAGCGCATCCACTATGCGGAGAGGGTTCTTGGTGCTTACACCGCCCGCTGTTACCGCACAGGACACACCGAAAATCGAGTCATTCGGCGGCTATTCGTTCTTCAACGCGGGAGCGCAACCAAGGACTCAACTCCAGTCGACAAACCTCAACGGGTGTGATTTCTTGGCAAAGATCAATGTGACACCGCGTCTGGATTGGATTGCCGATTTCGGCAATGAGAGTCAGGGATTAAATTAGGATAATACAATCCGAAATGAGCTAGAATTGCGCAATGGGTTCCCTGAAGTGGACCGTATCGCATGCTGTGTATGTCCCTGAGATCGACGATCAACATCAAACGATCTTTGAGGCGCTTGCGCAACTGGAGCAGGCCCTTTCTGCAGCCCGTCCGCTGCCTGAGATCCGTGAACGAACCGATCGCTTGTTAACACTCGCCGTCGAGCACTTTGCCCATGAGGAGCGCCTGATGCGGGCGGCTCGCTACGACTCAATGCGCTGGCATCGAAAGCAACACGACGCCGTACGAAAGCGCGGGGCGGCCTTGGTGCCCAAAATTGCCTTGGGCGACGCCGAAGCCGGCCACGAGTTCATCGATTTCCTGAAGTCCTGGCTTTCCAGCCACACGAGCGTGGCTGACCGGATGATGGGAGCGTTCTTACGGAACCATCAACTCAGCAAGTTGACGATCCGGGTGGGCACGAAACCGGCAGACGCTTGTGAATGGGTGGGCTCGAGGGGCGACAAGTTCGATCCGACCGCGTGAATTACGCCTGAACGACCGTGACGCCCAACTCGCGGTACGGCCTTAGCTTGGCATCATCTGCCGTCGCATCTGTGATGAGATAGGTCAATGCCTTGGCAGGTGCGAGCACGTAAGGCAACGCGGTGCCGAGATTTTCAGCGATGACCAGGCCGGCGACCTCGGCGGAACTGGCGATCATGGCGCGCTTCACATGCGCTTCCTCGAAATCATCGATCCCGAGGCCAAACTCCGGATGCACGCTGCAAACTCCCAGGAAGCAGATATCGGCATGAAAAGTACGCAGCGCATCCACCACCGCGGCGCCGACGGTCACTTGCGCCTGCTTGTGCAGACGGCCCCCTAGCAGAATCACTTCGAGCGCGGGATGCGCGGCGAGCGCAATCGCCGCTGCCGGACTGTTGGTGACGACGGTCGCACGCAAATTGTCGGGCAGAAGACTGGCGAGCTGCTGCGTGGTGGTGCCTCCATCGACGAAGATCACCTGGCCATCCTGTACCAGCTTCGCGGCGGCTCGGGCGATGGCTCGCTTGGCGGCCGGAGCGTGCTGTTCGCGCGTTGCGAACGCCGGCACGGAACTCGATCGGGGCAGGGCGCCGCGGTGCACGCGCTGTAGTTTCTGCTGCTGCGCCAGTTCGCGGAGATCGCGGCGGATCGTGTCTTCCGAGATATTGAGGCGCTCGCTCCACTCGGAGGCCAGAAGTTTCCCTTCGCGGCGAAGGGTTTCGAGCAGTAGCGCCTGCCGCTCCTCCTTCATCAGGGATGTCTGTTTCTGCATGTTTATTCTTGCTTCTGCACGTTTGAGCCTATATTATCGTAATTGGGATGCCTGTACAACCAAAAGCTGTGATTTTCGACTATGGCATGGTCTTGTCTATGCCTCAGAACCGGGGCGACGTGGAGAGCATGGCGGCGATTTTCAATGTGCCCGTGCCGCAGTTCGAAGCCGCCTACTGGAGAGACCGCGCGGGATTCGACCGCGCTGACTTCACGCCCGAGCAGTCCTGGCAGGATGTTGCGGATTCCCTGTCGCGCCCAATCACCGATGAGCAAAGGGAGCGGCTGATCGGGTTCGACAACACGAGCTGGTCGCATCCCAACCCGATCATGATTGATTGGGCAGGCGCGTTGCGGAAGGCCGGCGTGCGGACGGCGATCCTCTCGAACATGCCGATCACGTTGCGGACTCACCTCCGCCGGGTGGCTGACTGGATGCCGGAATTCGACTTCTCGTGCTACTCGTGCGACGTCCGGCTGGCCAAGCCGGAAGCCGAGATTTTCCTACACACCGTTCAGGGCTTGGGTGTGGCTCCGGAGGAGGCGCTGTTTCTGGACGATCGGGAGGAGAACATTCGCGCCGCCCGTGCCGCCGGCATTCACACCATCCACTTCAGCAGTCCCGAGCAGGCACAATGCGAAATCGATCAGCACTACCAACTCCCCCTGTCAATCCTGAAGGATTCCGGCAAGCTCGCATCGCGGTCGCAATCATCTTCCTAGTCCACGGCATTCTGGTGTCGAGTTGGCTGGCGCGCATTCCGGCGGTGAAGGAGCATTTGCGCCTGCCGCTTGGTGTGCTCGGAGCGGTCCTACTCAGTGCGGCGGCGGGAGCGGTTGTGGCCATGCCGATCACCTCCCAACTGGTCAGCCGATTCGGTAGCGCGCGACTGACGCAATTCACTACTGCCCTCTTGTGCTTGGCCGTGATGCTACCGCCTCTTTCGATTTCCGCAGTGACGCTGGCATTCGCGCTCTTCTTTTATGGAGCATCGGCCGGAGCGATGGACGTTTCGATGAACACGCAGGCGGTCGAGGTGGAAGCTGGTATCGGCCGTCCGGTGATGGTCAGCTTTCACGCGCTCTTCAGCATTGGCGGGATGATTGGCGCGTTGCTGGGTAGTGTGGCAGCCCGGTACGGGATCGGGCCGGCATTGAATTTGGGTGTGGTCGGTCTGGCGATGGCGGTGTTTGCGGCCCTCTTTGTTTCGAGGCTGGTTCCCGACCGTCGCGATCACAGTCCGGTCGAGCAATCGGCGCGCGAATTCCTGCGCCCTCTCATCGGGCTGGGGATCGTGGCCTTCTGTATTCTGCTGGGCGAGGGGGCGATGGCGGACTGGAGCGCGGTTTATCTAAGCCAGTTGTCGGGACCCGCGGTCGCTCCGTTGGGGTACGCGGTGTTTTCGATGATGATGGCGTTGGGCCGCCTGGGCGGCGACTGGTTCCACGAGCACCTCGGTTCTGTCGCGACGGTTCGATTCGGAAGCGGGCTAGCTGCGATAGGACTGGCCGGCGCGCTGACCATCGGGAACACCGCGGCGACGCTGGTCGGCTTCGGCCTGGTGGGATGCGGCTTTTCCGCGATCTTTCCGATTGTGTGCAGCGTGGCTGGGGCAAATGCGGGCGGCCGTCCGCAGGCGGGAATCGCAGCGGTCTCGATGACCGGCTATCTCGGTTTTTTGATCGGGCCGCCGCTGATCGGGTTCCTCGCGCAGGCCTTCTCGCTGCGAATCGGTCTCGGCCTGGTGGCGGTTATGAGCGGAGTGACGACGATCCTTGCCGGTATCGTCCGGCCGCCGTCCCCTTCACTCGGGGGGCTGGACGCGGCGGGAGCGAATCCGCTCGATACCGCCCAGCGTTTCGAGGCCTAGCGAGAGGATCGATTTGGCGAGTTCGTACGATTCCGAGCAAAGCGCCTGAATTAACCGCCTCTCGATGCGTTTTCGAGCTTGTCTGCCGAGTTGAACCGCCTCGGCGCCACGCTCCGAGAGGCGCACGATCTTGACCCGGCGGTCTGCGGCAGCCAGGATTTCGACAATTCCCAGTCTGCTCAGTTCGGCAACTACCTTCGAGGCAGCCTGTTGCGTTACTTCCATGCGGGCGGCCAACTCCGTAATCGAACGCTCCGATTCGATCAGGTGCTGAATCACATAGCCGTGGCTCTCCCGCACGTTCGCAAACCCGGCGGACTGCAGACCTTCCTTCACCAACTGATTGACCCGCATTCCAAGGAACTGCCCGAGGTAGGCCAAGTCGAGGGTGGAGAGATCGACTGGTTTTGATTCCACAACCATAGTTGTGTATTATAGCCGATATGTTGATGGAACAACTCTTCGAGAGCGGCGTGATGACGATCGACCCGGAGCGGAACGTCGGTATTTTTCGTCCGGAGGCGGTAGCAGGACTGAGCGCGTTACGGGCCGGCGAATTGGCGAAATTCGCCTGGCTGACGGGCGAATGGCGTTACGAGAACCGCGTTCCGGCGACGCGCTGCAGTCCGGCGTACACAGACGCCGGGTCTTGTTCGTTTTGCGAGAGGGACGGCTGGATCTGCCTGGTGTCCCCGGACGGGGCGGAGCGCCGCAACATCACCTTCGATCCGCTCAGCCGGCAGTGGATCTACATTCTGGCGCAAGGATCGTTCGGCATTCTGCGGTCGGCGGAGGGATGGGTCGGCGATCGGATCGTCTTTACGGGGCTGATGACGATGGTAGGAATCAACTGCGAGTGGCGGATGAGTTGGGCGAAGGAGTCTGACAATTCCTTTGCGTTTGTGAACGAGGAATTGGGAGCGGACGGCGCCTGGCACTATATCGACGAGTGGCAATTCGCCAGAAAGTAAAAAAGCCGGGTGTCCTTGAGGACACCCGGCCAGTAAACTCGCAATCCGCTCGGAGGTTCGGATTGCAAGCGTGGAGGAGCTTGCCCTACATCAGCGCTCAAAGACTAGGCTAAAAGACCGCCATGTCCGAGCCCTGCGATTTCCCATCCAGTAACATGATAGCGCGCCAGCAGCGGAGGTAAGACCAAATCTACCACATTCGGTTTCGCAGACCGGAAACAGCCGGGGGCAGAAATAATCGGGACCTCGCCCTTGTATGACATCAGCAACAGGTTTCCGGGTTCGACAGGCGCCAGAAACCGCTCCACCTGGCAACCCACTTTCAACATCGCCTGACCGATGACATCTTCCGGTCCGGCCGGTGCCGTAGTGGACGCCACCAGAATCACGCACGGCTTCGACCTTAAGAGATGTTGTAGGCAGCGAGCGGTAGAATTCTCATCTTCGGTACACGAGAGGACGAAATTTGCGTTCACGCCGAAGCGCTCCAGGCGCTGGCGCATGATGTTCTCGAACAACTGGCGGGCACGCTCGCCGCTGATCGGGTCAGTGTAGAGAACTCCAACACTCGGGGTGCGGATGGGCCGCGCCTGCAGGATGGGTCCGCGTTCTTTCAAGATCGAAATCAAGGCGTCGAGCTGTTCTTTCGCGACGGCGAAGGGAGCGCTCTTGACGGTGGCGATGCGCTGGCCTGCCACAGCATAACTGTAGTTCAACACGGTCGCGATGACGACGCTGGCGGTGCAATTGATCTGTTTGAGCAGTTCGTCATCCACCAGTACGCAGCAATTCTCGGTGGCTACGAGGTTCGCCCGTCCACCCGCCGCGAGGCGAATTTCGAAGCTTCCGCAGCCCATTTCACTGGCAACGGCACAAACCGCACCGTCTTCGCCGACTTCCCCTTCCTCAAGCTCGGTGACCCAAATGGTCTCCATGCCCTCGGACTCCAGAACTCGGACATCTTCGTCGCTGATGACATGGCCCTTGGCCAGCAGCTTCTTACCACCCGCCCGGAATACAGTAGTGCAAAGGACCCTTCCGGTTGAAGATTTCACGTCAACGGTCTGTGCTCTCATGGTAGTTCCTCACAAGTAGAATCGGGTTATTTAAGGTTCTGATGTCCTTAAATAGAATTCTACCTCTGCGTGATAGCTGATGTGTGGAGTATTTCTTCGGTCTTTTGAGGGGTGTTCGGTGGTGCCCTACTTTGAGGGTAGTGGTTGAAATTTCAGTGGCGTAGGGATCTGAATGAACTGGTCGTCGGGCGAACCGATCGGCTGTCCCCAGTTGTCGGGTTGCGACTGCATCCAATGGTCCGGCCGAAGTACTCGGAGCACTGCGATTTCGTCACAGGCCGAGAACTTGGAGCAGCGCAGACAGTCCTTCCAGGCCTTCAGCGGCAGCACGCCGCGCTCGACCACATGGAAGCCCACCTTCTCGAAGAACTCCACCACGTAAGTAAAGGCAAACGTGGCGTCCAATTCGAATTCCTGTGCTTCCTTCACGAGCGCTTCCACGAGCCTGCGGCCAACCCCGTGGGTCTTGGCGTGTTCGTCCACCGCAAGCGATCGAATCTCCGCCAGAGTCGGACTGTAGAAGTGTAAGGCACCACATCCCAGGAGTTGGTCGCCGAGCATGACGACCGTGAAGTCGCGAATCGATTCCGACATCTCAAACTCAGTGCGAGGGAGCATCACACCTTTGGCAGCGTACCCGTTGATGAGGGCGAGGATGTGCGGGATATCCCGCATGACGGCTTTGCGAACGGTAAGCTGCAGTTCCAAACCCTGCATTTCGATAAACGCATCTGCGCGGACGCTACTAATCATGCCATCACCTCACTACGGGAAATCTGCGTGCCCACCGGAGCGCCGGTCAGGATCTGTTCGAGCACGTTCGCGGCCGCACCCGGGGCGATCCGCACCTGCTTCACGCCACCTTCGAGGGCGGCGAGGGAAGCGTTCAACTTAGCCTGCATCCCGCCCGTGGCGATCCCGTCCGCGATCAGGCTGTTGCATTCTTCAACAGTGAGGTGCGGGCGCACTTGCTTCGAGCTGTCCATCACGCCATCGACATCGGTCAGGAAAATCAATTGTTCAGCACCGTAAGCTGCGGCGCAGGCCACTGCCATCATGTCCGCGTTCACGTTATAGACCTGGCCGGAGCGATCGCTCGCCACGCAGGCAACGACGGGCAGATACCGGTTAGAAGTGAGAAGGTCGAGCAGAGCCGGATTTGCTCGCGTGACACGGCCAACCGCGCCGAGCGAAGGATCCATCTGTTCGGCCTCGACGAGAAACGAATCGATGCCACTGAGCCCGACGGCCAGCATGCCGGCACGATTAAGGCTTGCCACGAGTTCGTGATTGACGGTGCCTGCGAAGACTTTGAGGACGGCATCGACGATCTCGGGGCTGGTGACACGCTGTCCGTTGACGAAGCGGCTTTCGATGCCGCGCTCCGTCAGGAAGCGGGTCATCTGCTTACCGCCGCCGTGGACCACGACGATTTCGAAGTCGCGAAATGCCCTAGCGATCTGCTCGGCAACGGTATCTCGGGAGGCCGGCGAATCGAGAAGAGTGCCGCCGAGTTTGACGAGGATCTTCACAGCAGTCCCTCAGTCTCCGGGAAGCCGAGCATCAGGTTCATGTTCTGGACTGCCTGGCCGGCAGCGCCTTTGACCAGGTTGTCGATGGCGCTGACGATGACGGCGCGGCCGGTGGGCGCATCGAAGGCCACGCCGATGTCGCAGAAGTTCGTCCGGGCCACGCCACGCAGATCGGGCATGCTGCCGGGATTGTAGATGCGAACGAACGGCTCACCCGCGTAGCGTTTCTCGTAGAGCGAGGCCAGGTCTTCGGCACTGGAAATTCCCTGTGCACGGAAGTAAATGGTTTCCAGGATGCCGCGGTCGATGGGGATGAGTTGGGCCGTGAAGCTGAATTCGCGCTCCTCGAGGCCGGAAGTGTGGAGCACTTCGGGCACGTGGCGGTGCTTGAGGATCGAATAAGCGGTAAAGTTCTCGGTCACTTCGCAGAAGCTGTTTGAGAGGCTGGCCTTGCGTCCGGCCCCACTCACGCCCGACTTGGCATCGCAGATGATTCCGGCGGAGCGATCGACGACCTTCGCTTCGAGCAGGGGGCGAATGGCGAGATTCGCTGCGGTCGGATAGCAGCCAGGATTCGACAGGAGGCGGGCATTCGGGATGGCTTGCCGGCAGAATTCAGGCAGTCCGTAGACGGCCTCCGCGAGCAACTCCGGCTGAGTGTGAGGCTCTTTGTACCAGGTGCTGTAGTTTTCAACGGTGCGGAGGCGGAAGGCGCCGCTGAGGTCGATGACTCTGGCTCCCGCGCTGAGCATCTGGGGAGCGAGTTCCATCGAGACGTTGGGCGGGGTAGCCAGGAAGACGGCGGCGAGTTTCTCGGCCTTAACTGCTTCCGGAGTGCAGGCTGCGCGGGCTGGTCCCTTCTGATTGCGGATAGCGGCTCCGCCTTTGGAATCTTCACGATGCGCGAGGAGGACAGGCTCCGTATGCGAATGGGCAAAGAGGATGCGGACGAGTTCCGCGCCACTGTACCCGCTATATCCGACGATGCCGACTCTGACCATGGAATGTTTGTTTATTCTCTCTTATGAATAAATATACCATAAGCTGGGTTAGGTAATGTCCCACGGGTGGTTTTGTTTCAAATATGCAAGAGAGCTGCGGGTCGGGATGACTAACCCGCTTTTGGCTTTATTAAGCCAACGAAAACAGTCCATTCACGCCGTCGTTGCTTAAATGGGTCGGCCATGATCCCACGGTAAGGCGGCCGATAAAAAGCAAGCGCTCGCTGTTTACTGCCTGGGATTAAGACAATTGACGGCGAATGTGGAGTAGTGATAATGTTGCCAGGATCATGGCGG
>Ga0105237_10004442_pt1 | contig 16245 bp, 12 predicted proteins | sample KBSC24metaG_FD_81520 | JGI IMG/M metagenome (GOLD analysis project Ga0105237, IMG submission 81520) | Corn rhizosphere microbial communities from Kellogg Biological Station, Michigan, USA - KBS C2-4 metaG | ecosystem: Host-associated > Plants > Roots > Rhizosphere > Soil | place: Michigan, USA... | reverse complement strand
TTAAATGAAAAATCCGTCTTTACATTAATATACCTGCTATTAGATAGCTCTATCGGTTTTACTGGTTTTGCAAAATTAGTTTTCTTCGGCATGCTGTCTCTAAAACTTTCCATTTACTCCATTCACAATGCCAATATTTAACACCATAAACAAGCCCCTAAAAAGTCGTTTTATAAAAAATTAGTTGCAGCTAAAGTATACAGTTTCAACCATAAAAACACCAATTCCAAAACAAATTTATTTGTTTTAAACAATTGAAAATCAATTAAATAAATTGAAAAACAACACCGAATTCTGAACCAAAAATCAACACACAATAATGAACCCTCCCCACTCACCCCCCGGCCGGCACCTAAAGAAAATATACCGGGATTTACCGGCTAAAAACATACACTCACCGGACTTTTGCATAAAATTCTTGTTTGTATCGCAAACTATATTTACATTTGGATATCAAATGATTGAATTTATGGATACGATTGAAAACGAAATGAATCCTTTACAGAGTCTGCAATTAATTTCAGATGTCATTTTACGGACTAAAGACCAATTAAGAAACTATAGCACCCTCTATTTAATATGGGGCTGGATCATAGCCATAGCAAGCTTATCATTCTTTGCATTGCATACCTATACCTCCACCAGCCTTTTCTTTTTGCCTTTCCCAGTTCTTGTACTAATGGGTATTGCACTTACTTTTCGTTACTACCGCTCAGCAAGAGAAACTTCGGAAACCTACCTTGCAAGCTATTTAAAGAAATTATGGCTGGTATTAGGCATCTGCTTTGTACTAACAGTGTTCATCAGTCTCTCTCAAAAAATACAACCATTTACCTATACCCTGCTACTTGGGGGAATTGGCACACTTGTTTCCGGTTTGAACCTGCGTTTTAAGCCATTGATTACCGGAGGTGTATTATTTTTTATTTTTGCCGTAATTAGCATTTTAATTCCAGAACAATACCGCTCTCTGTTGCATGGTTTTGCTGTGATACTTGGATATATTGTTCCTGGATACCTACTTAGATACACTAAAGCATAATTGAAGTTAAATGTATAACGACCTTGACCCTGTTTTAAATACTCCCGTAAGATTAGCGATTGTTTCCGTATTGATAAAAATGAAACAGGCAGACTTTGCTTATCTAATGGAAATGACCAAAACTACTCAAGGAAATTTGAGTCACCAGATAAAGAAATTGCATGAAGCAGAATATATTGAAGTGGTAAAAACTTTTAAAGGCAATTACCCTCATACAATTTGTAAGTTAACCGAAAAAGGTAAAAATGCATTTGAAAAATATGTAGAAGACATCAAAAAATATTTACACATATGATCGGAAATTCTATCTATAAATCTGCCCCGGATTCGCTTGAAACATCTTTTTTTCAGGGAAAATATATTATTCTATTTTTTTGTTCATTTTGGTTTGCAATACAAACTACATTAACAAAAAGAATTAAAAGGAACCTGTTAACAGCAATGATAATTTGTGCATCAATAAGCTCTTATAGTCAAACCATCATCAGAGGAAGCATTACCGATGAACATCATTTGCCCGTTTCTTATGCCAATGTTTCCATAAGCGGTACCATGGATGGCAACAGTGCTGATAGTTCAGGCCATTTCAAACTCCTCACTACAACTAAGGGGAAACAGTTGCTGAAAGTTTCTGCATTGGGCTTTGAGACCTTGCAATACCCCCTAAATATAGATACCGTTACCAATATCATTCATATAAAATTAAAACATAGCTCTGGCGTGTTACTGGCCGAAGTAGAAATAACCGCGGGTAATATCGATGCCAGCAATGACAAGATACTCACCCACATCAAGCCCGTTGATCTTTTATCTAATGCAAGCTCGCAGGGTGATATCATAGGTGCCGTACAGAACCTGCCAGGTGTGCAAAGAAATGGCGGAGATCAAACTGGATTGTTTGTAAGAGGCGGAGATGCCAGCGAAACCATGGTTTTGATAGATGGCATCACTGTACAAAATCCCTTTTTCAGCAATGTACCAGGAGTCGGTCAAAGGAGCAGATTCAATCCCTTTCAATTGAAAGGCACCTCATTCAGTACGGGAGGTTATTCTGCAAGATATGGACAGGCGCTTTCTTCAATATTAGATTTACAAACGATAGACTTACCAGAAAAGACAATACTTTCTGCGGGGGTCAATCTCAGTGGCCTTATGCTCAGCGGAACTCAACGCATAAAAGACAATGCATTTGAATTTTATGGTAATTATACCAATTACGGCCCATACTATTCCTTATCAAATACCAATTATGATTTCTATCGTGCGCCCCAATCTGCCGGAGTTTCTTCCAGATGGATCTCTAAAACCGATAAAGGATTATTTAAAATCAGCCTCGGTTATACCAACAGCAGCAGCGGCACAACCGTTTCAAACCCAGATAATGTGAGCTCCTTACTACGCTTCGATCTGCATAATAAAAATACACTCCTCAACGCATCTTATGATTATTGGCCTAGCCATCAGCTCAGGTTATTTATTGCAGCTGCATTTAGTAAAAATAGCGACCATATAAAATGGAGTGATACCACTTTTACCCGAGCTGATGACCGTGATCAGTTGCGTGCAGAACTCAACTGGCAAGCGGCAAACAAGTTTAAAGTAACCACCGGAACAGAATTAGCCTATTCGTCTTACGCACAACAATTCGATGTACATCAGGGAAAATTTAGCGAAATTCTGGCAGCGGCTTATCTGGAGGCCGAATACAAACCCTTACGGTGGCTTGCCTTCAAACCTGGCCTGAGAACCGAATACAGCAAATTGTCGGGAAATGGAGAAGTTGCACCCAGGCTTTCTTTAGCAGCCAAAATAACTTCCCATAGCCAATTAGGAGTAGCAAGCGGCATATTTTACCAGTCCTCCCCAACTTTGTACTTGTTACAAGGTTACCGGCCCTCACAACAAAAAGCAGTTCACTATCTTGTCAATTATGAATGGATAGAACGTAACCGATCCCTTCGCATAGAAGCCTTTTATAAAGATTATAGCAGGCTGGTGAGAGAAATTGGAACCAGGTATAGTCCTAATCCTTACCGTTTTGATCTTGGCCTGGTAAACAATTCCGGATATGGTTATGCCAGGGGGATGGATCTTTTTTGGCGGGATAAGTCTTCTGTAAAAAATTTCGATTATTGGATCAGCTACAGCTTCATTGATACAAAAAGATATTATCAAAACTATCCTTCATCCGCTACTCCAGATTTTGTTTCCAAACACAACTTCAATCTTGTTACCAAATATTATCCGGAAAGATTGCACACTGTTTTCTCTCTAGGCTACAATTATGCCAGCGGAAGACCTTACTATAATCCATTATCGACCTCATTTTTAAATGAGAAATCTCCTGCATACCACAATCTGTCTTTTAAAGCAAGTTATCTGACAACTATCAGAAAGATGTTTGCTGCATGGTATGTCAATATTGACAACCTCAGCAATTACAAGAATATATTGGGCTACCGCTATTCGACAGATGGGCGTTTCAAAAACCCGATCCTTCCTCCGCAATACAGGGCCATTTTTTTTGGTGTATACCTGTCAATCTCAGAATTCAAAAAAGATGAATTATAAAATAAACAACAGAAAATGAAAACAATCATCAACACTGCGCTTGGAGTTATGCTTTTCTCCCTTTCGGCAGTACCACTAAAAGCACAAACCCTGGAAACTTCACTCAATGCGGGTTATAAAGACCTGCAATCAGCCACAAGTATTCCAGCTATGGCAGAGGCCGGCAATAAGTTCAACAGGATTGCATCCAAGTGGCCAAAGGAATGGGCAGCCAACTACTATGCTGCCTATGCCGATGCTTACATGGCCATAAAAGAACCGGATATGAAGCGGAAAGACCAGTTATTGGACCAGGCCGAGAGTTATCTGAATATCATGAATACCATTGATGCTTCCAATGACGAAAGCCTGGTGTTAACAGCTTATGTTGCTTTTTCCAGATTCCTGGTTGATCCAGCAAATCGCTGGAAAAAATACCTGGATATTATGAATACAAATCTTGAAAAAGCCAAAAAAGTAAATCCAAATAATCCCCGCATTTATTATCTGCAGGGAATCCCAATATTTAACAAACCTGTATTGTATGGTGGAGGTAAGAAAAAAGCTAAGCCATATTTTGAAAAAGCCAAACTGCTCTTTGATAAAAAACGAGACTCCTTGTCTGTGCTTCGCCCGTACTGGGGAGAGCAGGAGAATCAGGATTATATGTTAAAATGTGATAACTAGAGCCATCCATCAGGTGATTTAAAAACGATATTAAAATGAATATTACAGCAGATCAAACCGCTCATTCCCGGCAAAAATACCGGGGGCCTCATCCGGGCATCACAGCCCTCATATATGTCATTCTATTTATGGCTAGTATTATACTTGTGCCTTTATTGTCCAATGGATCAGTACTACCCTCGCCATTTGCCGATATTGGAAACTTCCGGCAATTGATCCGTGACTTTCCGTTGGCACTAAAAATTAATGCTTTCCTGCAATTTGGAGCTGCAATCCCGTTGGGTTTATTTACGGCCGCTGTTGTTACAAAAATAAAAACGATGGGTGCAAATGCAGCTGGTCTGAATATCGCATTATTCGGTGGAATAACTGCTTCTGTATGGATCAGCATTTCCAGTCTTTTCAGTTGGGTACTATGTCAACCAGGAATTGCAGATCAACCCGGCACGGTACAAGTACTTCGGCTGTTGAGTTTTGCAACAGGCGGAATAGCACATTTGTTGCCTTTAGGTTTATTAATGGCAGGAATTTCTGTTCCATGTTTATTGTTGAAATACTGTCCGGCATGGATAGCCTGGTTGGGTATAGTGCTTGCCGTATTGGCAGAACTTTCCATATTCGGATTGGTATTTCAGCAGACATTTATATTACTGCCTATCGTCCGTTTCATTTCTTATATATGGATGATCGCTATTGGCTTTGCTCTTATGAAAAGGAAATGAAAACTATACCTAGCAGTGTAATTTAAGTCCAAAGCCACAATCTGCCGGTCTGCACCAAGAAAATATGATTTCAAGATCTCGCTGAATCTTGTAGATTCTGAGGCTTGATCATGAAATCATATTTCCCCTAACTTGGAGATTTCAGAGATAGTGTTCAGTCCTTTTCAGACCAAAGTGTCCACCTCAACTTTGACAGACAGCTGCCCTAGTATTTGGAACTGTTACTACCCTTATTCAGTCAGATCCGCCAGGTCAAATTAACGTTCTCAGCTGCTCATCACAATCATTCTCTACAAGCGCCTTTGAAAATCATAAATCATGGACATTAGCGCCTCGCTGCGCCATTGAAATCTGAATCAGGACTAACTGGGTCAAACAGCAAAAGAAAACCCGTAATGCACTTAAAATCAGTCAAATGGACAGTTTACATGGTAATTACTGCACACTTTGAAGCGAAATGAATGGACAGCGGGCTTCAGAATGACCTGTCTACTATTGCCGAAACCTCCAGCCAGGTTACCAAACCTTGCCTCTCTTTCTTTTTTAATGCCCTGCCGGCGGCTTTTGTTTATATTAAAAAAGCCCAGGAAATTCTTCCAGGGCTTTTAGTGTTGGTTTTGGTTATATGGTATTATAGTGCGTTGATTTCTTCAATAGAGAGCTTGGTGTATTTGATAATAATATCCAGAGCAACACCATCTTTTTTCATCTCCAACGCAATTTCACGAGCTTTTTTTTCTTCTCCATACTCCTCTCCCTCTAGAAACTTCTGCTTCTTAACAGCGGCGTTATCCCATTTCTGTTTTAACTCCTTTTCGTATATCTTTTGCTCTTCCTTTGTCATGTTCGAATATTCTGCAATTGTATAAAGTTTTTCAAAAATCACATTTTGCTGCAATTGTGCTGGCATATCATTCATTTCTCTTAGGTGTTTAAATGCATATAACCAGTTTTCCAAATCTGAATTTGGATTCAACTCCTCAATAGTCTTTACAAACTTACTCAATTCAATAAATATATGACCAAACCCGTCATAAAATATTTCGCAGGTATCTCTGTAACAGAGGCCGATATCATGGAAATATCTCAGATCGGTAGTGATACTTTCCTCTAAAATTCCTAAAAAGTAAACTTCGGTAATATTATAAGCCCAATCTTTCATTCCTCCTTTAGGCGCCTGCTCACTGATCAGCCTTGAGGTATAAAATAACGCCCGCTTTTTAAAATTAGTGGGCATACCCGTCTGCACCTCTATCAGGAAACGTTCTCCCTTATCTCCAGTACAAAGCAAATCAAATATTGCAGAGCCTTCCTCTTTGTTGTTGCCATGATGTTCATTCTTATTGAAAACCAAGTCTATGATGCGTTTTCTTCCTTTAAAAACCTCATTTAAGAACGCGATTAAGAGATCCCGATTTTGGTCAACACCGAAAACCCGTTTAAATGATATGTCCGTTAATAAGTCAACATACTTTGTTTTTACACTCATATTTTAAGTATTTTTTTTTAATAATACCTTCAAGTGTAGCGATAGTTTTTCTAAATAAAAATTTTCATAAAAATCTGTAAATCAATATTTTTAATACAAATTCAAATAAAAAAAGGCCGTTACAAAATATAGTAACCAGATATCGAAAATTTGACCAACAATAACCAATTTTCCCTTTCTCCACCCTCCCCGGTCTGCACCCAGGAAAATATGTTTTTATGATCAAGCCTCAGAACCTAGAAGGTTTAGCGCGATCATAAAACATATTTTCACCCCTCGGAAACCCCAATAGAAATTTGGTGCAGAAAATATCTAAAACAAAAAGCTCCTAGTTTTCACTAGAAGCTTTTGCAGTGCCGGTCAAGAGGAATATTTTGAACACCTCTGTAGGCTATTACAACCCATTATTGACGACTTAAAAAGCAAAGGTTCACAGGTAGAATTTAAAATAGTTTACAATTTATCAAGTATTGCTTCCAATGCTTTTATATTCAAATCCCTGCCTACGATCTTTCCTGCAGGATCAACCAGCACGGTAGTAGGATATTTACTGATCGCGAACTGTTTTAAGGAAACACTTTTATTTTCCTGCTCGTCGATCACCTGCAGCCAAGGCAGTTTTTCCTTTTCCAGGTCCTTAAGCCAGGCTGTCTTGCTGTTTTCTGTTGCAAGCCCTAAAATTTCAAATCCTTTATCATGATAAGCAGCGTACAATTTCCTCAGTTCTTTAAATGCTGCATGACAAGGTCCGCACCAGCTGCCCCAGAAATCGATCAGCACATATTTACCTTTCAGCGATGAAAATTTAAACGGTTGGTCTTTGGGATCATTTAAAGTAAAATCTTCTATAAAATTGCCTACAGCAGATTTTTTACGGCCATTGATCTGGCCCAGTAAATTGCGGCCAAAATAATTATCCAGTACAGCCGGAGACAGTTTTTTGGTCAGTTCTTCAGCAGTAGGCAAATCCAGGCTTTCCGCAGCGCCCTGCATGATCAGTACCGACGCGAAAGAATTCGGGTTCGCATTTACAGTGCTAATCAGGTTTTTTTTGACCAGGGCATTATAAGCTGTCTTTCCTTTGCTATACTCTGCAATCATGTCTTTATGCTTTTGCTCGGTAGTGTCCCGTTTCGAATTATAGAGATAATCCTTGCCATATTTAGCAATCAGGTCAGTCATCAGTTTTTCATAAACCGGCTCCGTGGCTTTTGCAAAGGCATCATAAATAAAAAAGCTTTTACTTCCCTTTACTTCTGACCGGTCAAAACGCAGCATATCAGCTTTAATACTCATTTCCGAAGCTTGTTCAAAAGGAATGATCAAAACGGAATAATCACCGGTTGTCCTTTTTTCATAACCGCTATAAAAGGCATATTCACCAGCTTCCGTAAAGGGCTGGGTAAAGGCAAAAGCACCATTGGTAATTTTAGCGCTGTCCCTGATCATTTTTGGCTGGTTGGCAAACAGGTAAACATATTCTCCGTTGTATTTGGCATCGGCCTTGCCTTTGAAAACAACCTTTTTTGCCGCAGGGCTTTGTGCCGTGGCGTTTAAGCCTGATCCTGCAACCAGGACCAGGGCTAATGTATATAGGGGTTTAAACATAAAATTCATATCAGTTTTAAAAAATTAATCTACCGGGTTTTGTTCAAGTAAGCCATTCGCATTGAGCTCAGTAATAGGAATAGGAAGTGTGAAAGAAAAAGCAGATTTAACATTTGGTCTCAGTACCTGCAAAGTTTTAAGAGGAAGCCTGCGCATGGCAAACCAGTCCAGTCCGCTTTCCTGCAAAAAATTCTTCCTTACTTCCTGTACAACCAATAACTGCACCGCTTCCGGAGTAGTGGCTGTCTCTACCTCCGAAAAATCAGTGATTCCTGCACATTTTAATACCGTTTCCAAACGTGATTTAGACGTACTAAGGTCAGCCCCTGATAAAGCAATAGCCTCAGCCTGTGTTAAATAAGCTTCAGTTAAGCGAAAAGCATAAGTGTTATTCACTATAGCTGTCCTTACCGGTTTTATTGCAGGTCCTGAATAAAACTTGGTTATTGAGGGCAGGGTTCCATTTATATTTTTAGCATCCTTATACATCCAGGCTTTTCTTGGATCTTTGTCTAACAAAGCTTTTAAAGCAGGGGTTGCATAATAATCTACACTGGTATTATTCAGGTAAAACTTCCAGTTCTCATTAGGAAAAGGCTGTACAGACATCATGACTTCCTGACTTGTAAAACCCTTTACCAAAAACAGGTCTGCTAAATTTGTTTCCAGCTTGAATTTGCTGTTTTTAATAATATCTTCAGTTATACTGATCACCTGATTATAATCGCCTGCTGCCCCCCTGTTGATCAATACCCTTGCTTTAAGCATTTTGGCTACCCAGGAGTTCACGTAATGAAGCTGACTATTGGAAGGCGGCAAAGCGGCGATAGCCTCATCCAGATCTTTTAATATTGCATCATAAGTAGCTGCAACCGTACTTCTGGGTAGTCTGACATCTTCGGAAGAAACAAATTCATTTCTCAGTATAATTCCATATTTGCTGTTTACATCATAATACTGGCCAAAATAAAGGAGCAGATCAGCATTGGCAAAAGCACGCAGAAACTTCGCTTCTCCAATCATTTGCTTTTTCCGTTCTGCTGGAATATTGCCTACCGGTTCCACATTTTTCAGAAAACCATTGGCCGCGTTTACAAGGGTATAACCATACTTCCATTTGCTTGCAATGACCGGGCTGGAATTGCGGTAAGCCATATTCATGAATCCATCCTGACCATAAGAATAAGCCAATGATCCGGAAAGCTCTGAGGCCAGAATGTCATTCACTGAAATCCATTTAACAGATTCCACGCTGCTGTAATCCGTGCCTACGTTTGCAAAGGCATAATAAACGCCGTTTAATACCGTCTCGGCACTTTTAAGGTCAATAATTACATTGCCATCTACTAACTTATTGGTTGGAAAAACATTCAATTGTTTTTTACATGAAAAGAATGTGCCTGTTAACAATAGCAGTAGTAATAATTTGAATTGTATATATTTCATCTCAATATGGTATGTTAAAATCCAAGTTTAAATCCTAATGAAAATGTACGCACTACAGGATAATTGCTTACATCGAAATAGCCTCCGCCTACACTATAGGTATCATTGGTTGTCTCAGGATCATTTCCCGGATATTTGGTGATGGTAAAAAGATTCGTAGCCGAAAGATAAACTGACGCATTTTGCAATCCTGCATATTGCATCCATCTTGCCTTGTTCAACCTGTAATTGAAATTCAGGCTTCTTAATTTGACATAAGAAGAGCTGAAAACATCTATCGTTGAAGGCATAGGCATATTCCCTTCCAGTACCAGACGTTCGCGGTTAGTTTCTGTATTTCCCGGATGATAGCGGTCCAGCATGAGCGCGTGCGAATTTGAAGTTCCATTAAATTGTCTGCTGCTGATGTGATCACCCCATAACAATTTGCCGCCCTGAGAAAAGGTAAAGAACAGCTGGAGATCCAGATTTTTATAACTAAACCCCTGGGTAAAACCACCATAGTATTTAGGTGCCGCATTTGCAATAATAGTTTTTGAATCAGCAATTGCAGATTTACTCGCTTTGAAATATTCGTAATCCAGCTGATACATTGGATCACCAATACCAAGAAATGGATAAAGCGTTGAATTTGCCGGTCCGAGTTCCTTTTTATAAGCATCCAGTTGTTCCTGGGTTTTAATGATTCCTGTGAAGGTATAGCCAAGAATCATTCCCAAAGGCTTTCCTTCTGCAATCCTGGTATTTTGCCATTCCAAACCAGTCATACTTCCCTGTGGTCCAAGATTAGCTTTCGGATCCAGTTTCGTAACTATCGTTTTATTCCAGGTCACATTAAATGAAGCATTCCACCTGAAATCTTTAGTTCTTACAAGATCACCCTGTAAAGACATTTCAAATCCCTGGTTTTTAAGGTCGGCCGCATTACTCAATAAGAAAGCATAGGAACTGCTTGCCGGAACCGGCAAATAAAGCAGCGCCCCATTGGTTCGCTTGTCATAGTAATCGGCTGTAAGCTGTAATCTGTTTTTAAATAAGGAAATATCTAATCCAAGATCAGTAGATTTTGTACTTTCCCACTTGATATTTTCATTCCCCAGCTGTGTAGGGATTAAAGCGTTTGCCCCCGCATAGGCCTTCGGCGTATACAAAGTGCGGTACATCTGGTCGCCGATGTTCTGACTTCCTGTTAATCCGTAGCTACCTCTTATTTTGAGATCGTCTATCCACTTTACATCTTTCAGAAAGTTCTCTTTTGAGATTCTCCATCCCAAAGCTGCCGACGGAAAGTAACCAAATTTATTGTTGTAGCCAAACTTAGAAGAACCATCTGTTCTGCCTGTGAAAGTAAAGAGATATTTATCCATCAAAGTATAGTTGGCGCGCAAATAAAAGGACAACAAATAACTTTGGGGGCTGCCAGGTTCATCACCGCGGGTAAACAAAGGTGTTATAGCCGAAGAAAGATTATTTAGCGTATGGTCGTTAGGATATCCTGAAGCTGTAGCACTAAAGAAACTGTTTTTTCTGGTCTCATAAGATGTACCGGCCAAAACATTGATTTCATGAATATCGGCTATATTTTTTGTATAGGTAAGGGTATTTTCCAAAAACCAATTGGCCATTCTGCTATTGGAGTTGCTTCCAATACCTGACTTTTCTGTAGCCGTGCCAAAATAGGTACCTGTCTGGATAAAACTAGGCATGTAAATGCGCTGGTTATACATCTGCATATTCACAGAAGCTGTACTTTTAAACTGCAGTGCTTTTGTGATATCGTACAATGCCGACAGCGAACCCAGCATACTGAATGTCTTTGCGTTGTTAACAGCCTGTAATAATCCTACAGGATTTTGAAAGCCCTGGTAATCCTCACCTCCCCGCCCAACAAAACTGGTCGGCATACCGTTTTCATCATAAGGTGCTAAATCGGGGCGTGCCCTTAATGCTTGTCCATAGGCACCGTCTCCAATATTCTGGTCGGTATACCCTAAATTCAAATTGGTGATGAACCTGAATTTACTGCCAATCTCATTCTCTAAATTCAACTTACCCGCAATACGCTGGTAGTCTGTTGATTTTACGACACCCGGGGTTTGATTAAATGAAACGGAACTGAAATATTTAGATGCAGCGCCACCTCCCTGCACCGAAAGATCTGCATTGTGCGAAAGGGTATTGCGCGTTACTTCCTTCAGCCAGTCTGTATTTGCGTTGCCGAAAAAGGTATTCGGATGGTTTAAAATAACGTCTATATTTTCTGGTATATAGTCTTCATCCGGATCTGCTTCTTTCATTAAGTTCTGAGCAGATTCTGTAAGCAACATTTTGTATTGCTCCGCATTTAACAATTTAGGTAATTTGGGTGTAGTGATTGTCGAATAGTAATTTGCGGTGATCTGAGGTTTCATATCTTTTTTGCCCCTTTTAGTGGTGATCATCACCACACCATTAGCCGCTTTTGAACCATAAATTGCAGTAGAGGAAGCATCCTTAAGAATACTGATGGATTCGATATCATCTACATTTAAACCGCCAAGACTATTTAAGCCATTAGTAAAGGCGGTAGATAAACCTGAATTCATACTTCCCATTCCGTTAATTTCATTACCAACCGGACTACCTACATCAAACCCGGGATTGATAAAGTTATTAGATACCTGAACCGGCACACCGTCAATGATGTATAAAGGATCATTGCCGCCCAGCAAAGAGCTGGAGCCTCGTATCCTGATCCGCACTGCACCGCCAGGTGAGCCATCGGCCTTGGTGACCTGTACACCACTCGCTTTACCGGCCAGGGCATTATCTACTGTAGCAAAAGGTGTATCCTTGATATCCGAAGCACTCACTACTGCTACCGAGCCGGTAAGATCTTTTTTTCTCGTGTTGCCATAACCCACTACCACCACCTGATCAAGACTGGAAGTTTCAGGCTCTAAGGACAGGTTAACAGTCGTCTGATCGGCAACATTGAATTTTTTCTGCTGGTACCCGATATAGCTGAACACCAGTAAATCGCCCTTATCAGCATCAATGCTGTAAGCCCCTGAATTATCTGAAATTGCACCCTTACCATTTGTCTTGTTTAAAATGGTTACCCCGGGAATAGGCTTACCTGTCTCATCAGTAATTTTACCTTTAATCGGATTTCTTTGATTAAACAGGCGCAATACTTTATCAGTGAAGGATTCTGGTACGGGTTTCACCACAATATTGTTGCCGTTCACAATGTTAAAGGTCAATGGGAGCGCTTTAAAGCCGTTGCTGAGTACCTCTTCAATGCTCGCATTTTTCACATTGATACTGATACGCTGCGTATAAACTCCATTATCATAGAGAAATACGTAGCCGGTTTGCTTTTCAATCTCCTTAAAGACTTTCTCAATTGGCACATTCCGTTCCGATAAAGATATCTTTTGGCTGTATCCTACAGCACTCGCCTGCATTAATGTTACAAATAACATCAAGGTGGTAAGTTTCATAACTCTCAATAGTTTTTCGGGGAGCCACGCATCAGGCATAGCTCCGCTTATAAGTTTTAATTTCACTACTTTTGCAATGTTTGGATGAATAAAAAAATGGTTTACACGAATTATTTTTTATACCCTTTTACAGGGGCGGTCCAGATTTTTATACGGGGGTGCTGGTAACACCTCCGTAATTTTCCTTTCCCCATAGTCAAATATCAGGTTAGTCTTTTTTTCATGTTGTTGGTTGGTTTAAGGTTTAGTAATTATGTTCTTTGGTATTTTTGGTTCTTTTTTCTCCAGGCTAAATTCAAGACCTAATAATTTAAGTACCTGTAAAGCCTGATGAGCGTTTACATTTCTATAGAGTTTACCCGAAAATTTCCGGTCACCCAGCTGGTCCACAGCAATCACATCCATATCATACCAGCGCGAAAATGTGCGTAAAATAGTCTTCAAATCAGCATCCTTAAAATAAAACAAGCCATTTTTCCAGGCTATAATCTGTTCCACATCAGCTTGTGCTACCTTGACCTCCGATTTTCCGTCTACAACGGCTTGCTGACCAGGGTTCAGGATCACACTACCTGCCGCTTTGCTGGCAGACAATAAAGATACTTTTACACTTCCTTCCAGTAATGTGGTTTTTACAGTCCCTTCATCCCTATAACTATTGATGTTAAAATGTGTACCCAGAACCTCCACCTGCTGGTTTTTACTCAGCACCAGGAAAGGAATATTTTTACTTCCATTTGCCGAAACAACCGGCCCCGGCAGCTTAGCTACTTCAAAATAAGCTTCCCCTGATAATTGAACTTTTCGCTCCGACCGGCTAAATTTAGAAGGAAATGTAAGTTTACTCTCTGCATTCAGCCAAACGTGGGTACCATCGGGCAAAATAAACTGATAAGTACCACCACGCGGTGTAGATGCGGTCAGCATCATAGTTTCGCCCTTTTTCTCTTCAAGTTCAGAATACGCATCTACCGAACTGCCATCATTATAGGTTAATTGCCTTTCCCCAATCACCAATCCCGTTTTGGTTTCACTTAGCGAAATGGTTTTGCCACCAGCAAGGCTCAATGTCGCCCTGTTACCGCCAGGTTCAGTATGGTTAACAGCAAGTACCACATGCTCGGACTTACCCCAATACCCCGGTTTACTATAAAAATATAAGCCTGCGCTTAGGGTAATAACAATTGAGGCAGCAATACTTATCTTTTTCCAGAGTTTAATGGTTTGATGTTGTTTAGGGACCTGATTATTCAGGTTGTTTTCATTATTTAGAGTAGAAAGGCCCTGCAGTGTCTTGTCCCACATACGGTCCGAACCAATGGTATTAAACCGGATCAGCTTCTTTTTCAGCTCTTCTTCATTCATTAAACTATTAAACAGTAACCGGTTACCCTCATTTTCATTTAACCAGCTGTTCAGTTGCTGCTGCCCGTTGGCATCCAGCTCGCCTTTAGCATAGGCCGAGAAAAGTAAAGCTCTATCAAATTCCTGTTCAAACATTGCCTTATGCATTTATACTATTATAATCACCGGAGGTTAAATCATTATATTCTGGTCTGGTATACCTATAAAAACGACGTTTTTAAGAAACGCCTAGTCAAAAAACATTTTTCCGGATAATAAAATTCAAAAAGATCATCAAAACACTGAATTACAAATAAATAAGCGCTCAAAAAAAAATCTACTTTTGATTCAGGAACAGTATCAGTGCCAGCATCATCGCATCCGGCAATCCTTTTTCAACAAAGGCATGCCTCAACTGTTCCACTGCCCTTGCTTTGTGATTACGTACCGTTTTTACAGAGATGTTTAATTGCAGGGCAATTTCATCGGTTTTTTTGTGTTCAAAATACAGCATTTTGAAAACCTCACCACATTTTTGTGGTAGCCCATCTATTTCCTTGTTAATAATATCCAGGTAGTCAGACTCCGCTACTTGCTGTAATATCCTTTCATCTCCATCTTCAAGTTGCCTTAAGTATTCATCCTGCCAGCCTTTCCGGCGTTTAATTTTTTTTAAATGATCCAAACAGGCATTTCGGCAACTGATATATAAAAAGGCCTTGATTTTAGAGAAATCTGTATACTGTTTCCTGAACTGCCAGAGCTTCACAAAACAGGAAGAGACAATATCTTCCGCTTCCGCTTCATCAGCAATTAAACCCAGGGCAAAATAGCGCAGTGATTTATGGTGCAAGTCAAAAAAAAACCGCAACATACCTTCATCGCCTTTTTGGAAGGCATCTATCTGCTCCTTCTGGATATCGACTTTGCTACTCATATCACCCGCCAACATAACTTATTTGTCAATCCCTGCGGTCTTGTAAACTGTTTCAACATTATGTTGAATGGCTTTAGAAATGCGCGCTTTTCCTTTGGCGTCATTGATGTCAATGCCGCAAAAAGTACTACCATTGGATTTTGCGTGCAGGGACAGGTAATAGATGCCCGCGATATGCAATGCTAAAAAAGCTCGGATATCAACCCCGGAGTGCTCAAAATCCTTGTCTAAAATTTCGAGCAAACCATCCCCTGTCGCCTCCCGCTGATCGGCCACCTTCCGCAGCATTTTATCCTTCCCCGCCAGGCCCCAATGCAAGATCTTTTGCTGGGCCCTGTCACTAAGCAAGGTGTCAAACTGGGCCTGCAATACGGCACTTACCATTGCTTTTCCAAGACTATCCGGATTTGCCATTAAATTGCTGAGCATTTTCTTTGCGCCTGATTTCCAGAAATCCTTCTCCATGATATAGGTTTCAATCAGGTGATCAAGCGTACCGAAATAGGTATAGATCAGTTTCCTGTTCAGGCCAGCTTCATTGGCGATGTTCACCGCGGTGAGCCCCGGATAGCTATGCTTCTGCAGTACTTTTCCCACAGCATTTACCAATTTCTTCATGGAGCGGGCCTTCTCCCTGAGAGGCCCCGAAGCTACTTTTCTAGATTTCGGGTTCTTATTTTCCGTTTCAATTTCCGTTTTTTTGCTTTTTGACATCATTCTGCATTTTTGAGGCCCTTGCAAGTTGTAATTTTTTACCGATAAATTCAACTTATACGGCCGTCAAAAAGAAAAAGCGTATTTTAATAACAGCGTCCTTGCCCTGAGCGGCATCTGAAATACTGACAGCTGATTTGAATTGGAAACAATCTGTTTGTATACCCCCTGGTTGATCAGGTTGATGCCATTCAGCTCAAAATAGCTCTTCCATTTTGCAG
>Ga0105237_10004440_pt1 | contig 16247 bp, 8 predicted proteins | sample KBSC24metaG_FD_81520 | JGI IMG/M metagenome (GOLD analysis project Ga0105237, IMG submission 81520) | Corn rhizosphere microbial communities from Kellogg Biological Station, Michigan, USA - KBS C2-4 metaG | ecosystem: Host-associated > Plants > Roots > Rhizosphere > Soil | place: Michigan, USA... | reverse complement strand
TCGTCCGTGGCCTCAAGGACCGGGGCGAGTACGTCGCGCCCCGCAAGCCGGGACTGGAGAAATTGGCCAGGCCGGAGAAGACGTATGTGCCTCTAGGGAATAACGCCGACGCGAAGAAGGAGGCGGTAAAGGATGAGTTGTAATGGTAGGCCAGGCAACAAAGGCAGAATGAATATGTACGCTCATAAAATGTCACGAGAGTTTGCCTTCCCCCCCCTCCCTTTTGCACAATGTCATTATGGAGCTGCATCCACGAACCCATAATATACATGCGCATATGTGATTCAGACTGTAATTGAATAATCCCAATCAACCTTTCTCAAAACGATATAATAATATATTTCGTTGCCTTCATTGCTGGTGCTGGTGCTTTTCCAACGTGAATGGATAATATAAATCTTAAAATCACAAGGTATGTACACATCGTTTGACGCTCTAGTCTCAGCGTCAATACAAGCTTGCCTGTGCCCCCCAAATATCTACCAAATCATACATAAAGTCAAAAGGTGCTCGTAACTGTAAGGACCTCCTCACATTATGTTTAATTGACCATCCATCACTATGGAGTCATGGACCGTGAGCCATGTATTACGAGTAGGGAAATATCATGCCCAGCGTTTCGAAGGTGATTGATTAGCTTGGAAAGATAGCAAATACGCAAATTCGCTTCGAAGGGATTTACATAGTTGCCAGCTCATATCTATTTCGTGGTTGGAACTTCCCAGTGCTTGAGCAGAGTACAAGTTACTAGGTAAAGATCTCTCTAAGCAAAACGGCCATGCTATGCTGTCTGATCAATATTGCTGCTCGGTTCGACGCCTACAACTAGTCGCCATCTGTTATCCTTCACCCATAATACCACACATAATCCTCTTCTGCACGGCTCGAGGCCAACACCAACCCAGCTTAAGGAAAATGAACTTGCAACCAATCATCAGATGCAGTCCCGATTAAATCAGTCTTTCCGACGCTTGCTTATGAACACCACCTGCTTTTTGCGCTCATGGCAAGACGGCATGCAAGAGAATAAGAACAGTACCAGTCCAACCCATCTGGATCCACGGAAAACAATGAGAATGAGTACATCTGTTAGCTTACTCATTCCAGATTTATGAGCAATAAAGCCACAGTCCCTAACCTCGACGCCTTGCTTCGCTTGTGCATGTTCTCATTCCTCCATGACTTTTGGCGTAGAATTTCGTAGTCGTATCCACCATTAAACACAATATAACAGATCTCAAACTCCAGACCACTGACCAAAGGAGTACTAAAACGCATATCTAGTTCCTTGTCTTGTGACCGGCTTCCCTTGACGATTTAATACGGGCGCACTGGCCTGAGTGTTTCGCGCTGAATTAGGTTCGCCATTGGTCGCATTCTTTTTCCCTCGAGCTCTTGGCTTGGGAGGTGGATCAATATGGAGATGACCCAGTTCTGCCAGTGCAGTAGAGTTCTTCCATCTGAGGCATCGATGAGATTTGTCGCTAGCATAGGTCTTGGTTCTTGTTGACATCCTTGTGGGCAGCTCTTCCTCTTCCTCCTCCCGAGGTGCGAGGGCAGCCGCTCTCTTTTCCATATGTTTGATAATGATGTCTCGATGCAGATTGAGCTCCTTCTTAAGCTTCTGCTCTCGATTGCCTCGGGAATCAAGCCAGCCGATAAGCATATCTAGGTCCTCAGCAGTGTCATAAAATGCCCATTGTTGTGCATTTTGCAAGCTTGTTTTGCCTTCTTCCATTTTCTTGCGCTCAGCTGGGGTCATCTGGAATCTTCGACGGTATTCTGATTTTTCCTGGTCATTAACGTCAATAAAACCTTGATACTCCATGTCATCAGGACCTTGGACCCAGATTCGGCCATTGGCGTAGTCCGCTTCGGCAGTAGAGCTGTCAGGCAATCCTCCGTAGGGCATAGCATTTCTTTCGAACCACCAATACCGGTTGCAAAATCGATCTTTACCCAGAACGCGGGTGCGGGGGCAATCTGCTTCTCGCAAATCACCATCAACGACCAGGATTTGGTCTTCATGTTCTGCTATGAGCTCTCGTTCTTTATCGATCTTTTTGATGACTTTCTGATACTCCTTGCTTCCTTTATTTTGCTTGGCTTCAGCCGCCTTTTCTTTGCGTTCTTGTTCCTCTTCGCGCTTCCTCTTGCGCTCTGCAGCTCGATCATTTCCACGACGTAAAGATCGTGTGGTCATAGGTGGCTCATCTTCGGAATCCGGGATAGAAATATCACCATCTTCAACCTCTGTCTTTTCGGCCTCGGTCGCGGCATCTAGTTCTGGAACTGGAGATGGAGACTTTTCCGGTTCTGGTGCGAGCAATCTTCGTTCGACTTGTAGCTCCTTAAGCCTAGACACTGCTTCCTTGCGTGCTCGTTGATGCTCAATCTTGAGCTTCCGGTAATGCGTCATTGTATTGCTCATCTCTTCAAGGAAATTCTTAACTGTCTTGGTTTCTAAGAAGAGCTGGCAAATTATTTGGAGTGCCTGAGTCCGCAAATTGATATCCATCGTGGAATATTGGATTTGTGCGGTTTCAATGGTAGCATCGGCATCGAGAGGTGCAAGATGAGTGAGAATCTCATTACATACATCCGTGAGACGAGGTCGACCAGCAACTTGATGGAGCAACCCAATCATAATGAGCTCCCAGCCGCCATTCCTGAAGTCTCGCTTCCGTAGCCGGTCTATCCAGCCATATTCGTCAAACATCTCGGCTGCTCGGTGAGTTATCATGCCTTTGTCTTCTTCCGGTGGCGGAGGCGGAGGCTCCGCGAATTGCACCTTATTAAGGCTGCTTCGAGTTCTTTTCGCAGGGTATTCTGGTTCCGGAGTCGGTGTTGGAGGTTTGCTTTCCTCCTCCTCAGACTCTTCTTCCTCATCCGAATCGGGGAGATCTGGTAGGGATATTTGAACGGCTCCCTCCTCGTCATTCTCGGCGTTGACTAATTGCTTGAGTATGGCACAGTGGCTTTCGACGAAGAGCTCACAGTCAGCCTCTACCGACGAGAATTGCATTGCTTCAACGAAGTCATCAAAGGTGAATGAATCGAGTTTGATGACTTGACAATAGACATTCAAGGTATTCCATGTTTCAAGAAGAAGCCCAACCGTCTGCTCCTTCAGGCCAGGCACAACATGGTCAAGTGAGACATCTCCTTTGCATTGCTTCCTCGCCATGAATTTGAGGTTTGGCCGATGGGTTCCGTCACGCAATGGTTCGACATCCATGTCGTCAATGGGATATTTGATTGGTGGAGGGCCTGGAGGGGGCTGCTCCATTTGCTTCATGGGCATAGGCGCTTGAGGCATGGGATAATAGTGGCCTGGTGGCGGTATGGGCGGTAAGGGTTGCATACTGTAAGCGTAGTAAGGGTCGTAGACTGGCGGTGGGGGTCGCTGAGGTGGCGGATGCATGTGCCCCCATGGTTGAGCGGCATAGACCGGGTCTGCTTGAACAGCTCCGTGATATGGTTCGTGGTATGTTTGCTGTTGCTGAACAGCAAGGAGCTTAGATTGCTGGGTTTGGCCTTTCTTTCCTTTAGGTGCAGGCTTTAATTCTGGGAGTCTATGAGGCTGCCAAATGCCAAACATGCCATCTTGTTCCGATTCGTCATCCTTTGTTTGATTCTTCTTCTCGGCCTTTTTCGCAGCAGCCTTGCTGTTGTATTGTAGATGTGGAGGAACATTTGTGTCTATTTTGAAGCGCTCGGCGATCACAGGTTTGACGATCCATGGAGCGCCATTCCAACCCTCGCGTGTGACGGTGTTCTTGATGAAGGAGCGCAGCATCTGCTTGGTAAAAACTTTGCGATCTCTGACAATATGTGCGTCGTCGACCAGGGCTTCTTCGCGCGGTCGTTCGATCAGTCTGACAAAATATCTGGAGAAAGCATCTCTGACCCTGGTTCCGCCGGGGCTTCTGATCTCCGCAAAGCGAGCCTTGTCTCTGACCCTGCCGTTGAATCTGGTGCCGTCCTCTAAAGAGATCGTGACCAGCTCGCCGGGGTAAAAGTCATTTTTGAATTCGTTGAAGACCTCTTCAACCAGGTTGTCAATGCGGGAAGTGGTCGAGAATTGTACTCGGCGCAAAACAGGTTCTCGGAGTGCATAAGGAAAAGCCTCGTCGATCTCTCGGGCGCCCGCCTGTTCACTCCGCAGCGCGTCAAAGAAACTTAGGCCGGAGCGACCTGAGACTTCGCATGTAAACCTCTTGGACTTAAAAAAGTCCATCCGCTCTAGATAGGCATCGTAGGAAGTGAACAGTTCGTTGGTTTCAGCTATGACCCAAAGATCACATTCTTGATCGTTGATACGAGGGGGTGGAAGGTAGCGAATGGTTTTTCTCTTAAAGAGAACCATCTCTGCGGGTGGGAAAAAAACTGATGGAGAGGTGTAGCAACGGTCAATGGGCGACGGCGGGCGATTCTAGGGTGAATTCGACCTGTTCAAGTGGATTTTGTCAGCATTGGGGTGTTGGACGCGGCGGGCCTCGTGCTTGCGACAGGGTAACATGGCGAGGAGGGAGAGGAATAGTTTAATAGACCTACATTTGCGGGCGGGGACGCGTCGGGAGGGGAGAATTGGGGAGTGAGATGAAAGATGAGGCGTGTTGAGATGATGAGGCGCGATGGTGGTGGTGTTGGTGCGGTGAAAACAAAGAATCAAACATGGTGAGGAGGAAGGGCAGAGAGTTGAGAGGGTAGTGGCATTTAGTACGAGAGATGATCCGGAGTGGTCATGATACGGAGGACATGGGACTGGGGAGAGTGCCCAGGAAGGCTATCCACATACACGTCCACATACAACATTCAGATGCCCACAGGGTCCGCAACTCGTGCGAGCATTTTCCTCGTGGTTCTGTATAGCATTGAAGAGTGTTATTAATGATGGCAGAGGTAGTCTTGACACGCGCACCTTCCGCAACAGGATTATTTGTCCATTGCTCCTTCTTCAACTGCTTCTATTGCTGTTTGCATCCGGGGCAGGTGCAATCCAAGCCAGGCTGGAAAATGCGATCATAGTTCCTTCCCGATCGCTGTCCGCCACTCGTGGTTTCTGCCCTTGTGACTGGCGTCTCAATCTAACCCAATTTAGTCAAGCGTCCCAAGTCTAACCGCCTCCCGGCGCGCCGCCTCGCCAGACTTTCCTCTTTCACTTTCAGCGGACGCCCTCAAATGATCCAATTACATCTGCCCTCCTACCCTTAGGTGACCATGCTATTTGGCATTTCATACCCAACGCAATGTTGATATCCATAATTGGACTCGTTCGACTCGTTGTAATCCCCTGGACTCAGGTAGATAGACAGATAGGTCATACGTCTCGAAACAATTGAACCGCAGACCATTATCAGTCTTTTTCCTCCCCAAACCCCATGCTGACCCGACCATTTGCAATCTGTAGACCCGCCTGGGGTGCCCAAACACACTGATGAATACGGTTCTATGTCTACCATTCGTCTACAATGCATTCAGGAATGCGGTTTGGGGCACGCGCAAAGGGTCAAACTTTTTCAAGAGGCACCCATCGAGTAAAACTAATACCATATTCGGCATACATGAAGTACATCTTGGACAAGTTGCTCATACGAATGCCTTTCCACTATGCCATGTCAACCAGGCGGCGGTCCAGCAGCTTTTATGACCCAAGATAGCACACCGTGAATCCCAACCATGAACCCAGGACCCCAATCGCTGAGTACGTGCTAATAAACATCAATGGTAAGAATTCATACTTCTCTCCAAATACCATTCCGTGGACAACCGCGCAGTAGACCATCAATGGGATCGCTATTGCAATGTAGAGCAGGGCGAATCGATCCAACAAGAAAACCCTTCGTCTTGCCGGCGCTGGTGCCAGTTGATCGAATGTGTACAAAAAGATGATCAACCAGGAGATAGTATATGCCACCTTGATCGGAAACTCTGCCACGGTAAACAGAAGTGGGAACAGCGAAACATGTCCAGCCACGGCCAAAGGTCGGAAACTAGCCAGATGCGATCGATCCTTGATTGCAAGCAAGCTGAAAGGGATCACCACCAGAAGGATGGCCTTTTCATGCACATGCCAACCAAACAGGAAGGAAGCATAGCCGCACAGTGTGACCGCTCCCACAAAATTGTCCCAACTCGGTTTGAGCCAGAGCTTGGTCAATCCAATAATCTGAAATGCCAATGTCAGACCAAAACAATGCTGAGCTGTGATACTTGGCAGTACAGCAAACGATGTATCACCAACCAATCCTCTAGTCACGCTGTTGACCGCTCCGGGGTCGACCGTCAAGCCTAGGTAAGGAGCCGCAACAATCAGGACCCTGTCCAGGAACGAGTAAACGGCCCAGACATTCGGCGCCCAATAAGCATGGCACAAACCTCTGGCAAATGGGAACAATCGGCTCTTGAGTTGCTCCAATTGACCCCAAGCCGCAAATGGCCCAAAGGCTGCGCCGAAAATGGCCACGATACTGAGTCCAAGTTTGAGGATGTTGGTGAATTGTGGCCGGAACACATTCTTGGGCTGCAGGCAATATACTCTTAGAAGGTAGACAAAGTAAGCAGGCGCCAGATAGAGATAGATGTGCTTCAGGCACAGGAGCATTGCAAAAAGAACGCCACTAAGCAGCATAGTCGAGTCGTTCCTCGCGAAGACCATAGAAAGAATAAGTACACCGTATAGAAATCCATTATATTGGAAATGGATATGGTCGATTATCAATAAGCCTGGTGACAGAAGAATTGACAAGGCTACCGCATGACTTTGCTTGCGGGTCGAGGGAGGTGAGGTTGCCGTATACCTGAGCAGTCAGCAATATGGAAGCAGGCTTGATTGAATGGCAGATTTCAGCTTACTTATTTAGGGCATAAACCAGGAGAAGCTCCGTTATGATGACAGTGCTGCGCTGAAAACAAACAGTCGCCCATGAATCATAGTTGAGATTTTGGATGTGGACCATAGCAGAATCGATCAGACTCGCAGGTTGAGAAAGCAGCCATTCAAACAGCGCAAATCCTGGAGGATAGTCCAGCGTCCATTCTGAAGTTGCCTAGTACCGGGTCAATATCAAGCCAGGTTCACATCAACTCACTTTCACACCGTGCAGACTGACCTCGTAATACCACTTCTGGACTGGTAAGGAATGTGTGATAGCCAGCCAATTGCGATGCACCTCAAAGTCAGTCGACTTGTAGGCAGGGAAAAGCAATATCTTGAACGCAGTTGAAACGACAGCCGCTTGGAATAACGATGGCCACTGCTGCTCTCCTGGTGATCGCCGTTGCTTTGGTGTCCTTCTCTCCTAATCGAGTCCGTTAGCTCAGCTTCACGGCCACTGAGGGCAGATATAACCCTTACTGGAATAATAGGTTCCCTGCTCCTCAGTTGACCCAAGGTCTGCGACACGGCCGAAGCTGACATTGTGCGCCGGTCAGGAATAATTTGCACACAGGACGATAGAAGTTAACTCTGTATGTGCTGATCATGCTGGCTCATGACACGTCTCCGAAATGCTATATACTCCACCGTAGTAAATGGTCTTGTTACAGCGGAGTAGACGACCTCTTTTGGTCAAGAGCATCATCGCTTAACTGCTGGAGGGCAAGGGAGCGGAGTGTGTATCCAGATCTCAAACAGGCTGCTTGGAGCCACCATTTCTCTTTCAGTCCACCTCTGTTGTTATTACTATCTTTTTCTCCCTTGTTAATGGACCTTATTGAAGGACTCAAGCATCATGTCACTTCTGGCACTGTGAATCATCGAGTTCTTGTCCGTACACGACCAATTGTTCTTGACGTCGGTCGCGAACTGCGCTGGTGTGTCATTTCTATTTGCATAGCTTGGGTCACCACTTCTGTCTTTCGTTCTTGGATTACAAGCAGGAGAAAACCTGACTGAATTGCTATTATACAAGATCTCTTTCAAGGTAGAAGCAATCAGAGCTCTTCACAGCGTACTAGGAACTAACATGGCCTTCTAGCCTCCATCCCCTTTCACCATGCTACTCTCCGTCAAGTCCACATTCCTCTCTCTAACTTGGGCAGTCGCTGCGATCGCTCAGGATGTCATCGACGATATGTCCTTCGGTCACAAGCAGGGAATCTCCCCAAATTCCTTTGCCATCCCTGGCTGGGCGATGCTTGGTGAAGGACACGTGCCTCAACTCCTATCCGACAAAGTCATACTCACCCCACCCTACGGAGGCCACAAAAGAGGTTGTCTATGGACCGAAAGGATGAATTCCTTAGAAAACTGGATGGTCGACTTCAAGTTCAGAGCAGGCGCACCTGACAGAGGAGGCGGCAACCTACAACTGTGGTATGCCGCAAACGGAGAAAAGCAAATCAGCACATCAAGCATATATACCGTTGGCAAGTGGGAAGGCCTGGCTATTGTAATAGATACTGTGGGAGGAGTACAGAAGATCCGAGGGTTTCTCAACGATGGCTCCACTGACTACAAAGGCCATGCCAACGTTGACAGCCTTGCGTTCGGCCACTGCGACTCTGTCTACCGCAACCTTGGTCGCCCATCCCATATCAACCTCAAGTACACCTCGACTGCAGGGCTTGAAGTACGCGTCGATGGAAAGACATGCTTTGCCACGAACAGGGTCACTCTCCCACCCAACTACTACTACGGCATTGCTGCCTCCTCCTTCGACCCCCCAGATTCGTTCGAAGTCTTCGAATTCTCCTTGTCATCAGTGACACCACCCCCTCCCGTCGAACAACAACAACAGCAGCAGCAGCAGCAACAAGTTCAGCAACAACAGAACCAAGACCAATCCCAATCCGCAACCCATCAACACTCGTCCTCATCCTCGGAATTCACCACGTCCGAAGCGCAATTCGCCGACCTCCACAACCGCCTCAACCAGCTCTCGAAATCCATCCAAAACATGTTCACCGAAATCAACCGGCACACGGCCGCGGAAGAAGCACGTTACAAGGAGATCCTCTCCAAACTACCCGACACGTCGCTGATCAGCGGCCTGAACGGGCGAGTCGCGAACCTGGACAAACTCGTGTCCAACCTCGAGCGTGAGCTCAAGTCGTCTGACCACTCGACGCAGTTCCGCAAGCTGAGCGAGCAGATCGAGAAGACCCACGTCGGCGTCACGGAGCATGTGCCACAACGCCTGAGGGAGTACGTGCAAGCCCACACGCCGCGCATCGGCTTTATCCTATATAGCTTCATGGCGTTCCAGACGTGCTGTGTTGGAGTGTTCATCTGGCACAAGTGGCGGAAGAGCACGATGCCGAAGAAATATCTGTGACGTGATGCGTCTTTTTTCTCTTTCGCTTTTTCTGTAACGACATTTGGTTGTGGTGCCGAGGGAACATCGGCGTGGACTGAAAACAATATTGCCCTTGGGATCGGAAGGGGTTGATATTTGGTGCCGCATATGACTGACCGATTGCCTGGGTTGATATGGGCATTGCATGCACTGCAAGGGGCTAAAGGTGGTGAGACCCCATCTAGAGCTTAGAGATATGTTTGAATATTGATAATATCCAAAGTGCTAGCTAGAGTGTTTTTTATTTAGCTGCTTTGCTTCAGAAAACCAAGAATATGTGTACGAATATTACTGATTGAAAACCAACACCAAAACAATGGAATGTACTGTCTTCCCTCCGTGAATCTAGAAAACGAGCAAGTTCTCAATTTATCATGGGGAACTGAGTCTGTATGCATCTTTTTGTCTTTTTAGCCTACTTACTTGGGGTCGTTTCTATGCTCATACACACCACCAAATCTCGTCGTAATCTTCGTCTCGTCTCATCTTGTCTGATCTTGGTCCTCGAACACCAGCCATGGTTTCGGTTCCGTCTATTTTCCATCCCAGGTCCATTCATTCCTTTCTCCCGCGGGCCCACGATCACCGTCCGTTTTCGCATTGCGACCATGTAATGCAAAAGCACGCACTTATGGAGTGCACCTGTACGCGAAGCGCGGGTACAGGGTGCACTCTCTGACGGTCCAGCGGCCGCACATCCAAGCGAGGAAGCGTTCGAGGCCGAGCCCGTAGCCGCCGTGGGGAGTGGCACCATATCGTCGCTGGTCGGTGTACCAGTAGTAGGGGGCGGGATCGATGCCCTCACGAGCATAGCCGGCCATGAGCTCGTCGTAATCGTAGATACGCATGCTGCCGCCGACAATCTCGCCAACGCCGGGCATCAGGCAGTCGACGCTCTCGGTGACGCGCGGGTCGCTGGTGTCCTTGAGCATGTAGAAGGACTTGAGCTCGACGGGGAAATGGGTCAGGAAGATGGGCACGTTGAGCTCGTCGGTCATCTTGCGCTCGGCGGCCTCGGCGATGTCGTCGCCGAACTTGTGCGGCTGGCCTTCGTCGGTGAGGATCTCGTGCTCGACCAGCCACTCGATCGCCTCGGCGTACTTCATGCGGCGGAACGGGCGCGAAGGTGGCTTGAAGTCTGGGTTAAGCAATTTGATGTGTGCGGCGATGACGGGGTCGGCGAGCGTCAGCTCGATCACCCGGCAGATGACGTGCTCCAGGTGCGAGAGCAGCTGGTCGAAGTTGATGAAGTTGAGTTCGCCTTCGATGTGCGTGTATTCGGACAGATGGCGCCGAGTGAGGGATTTCTCGGCGCGGAACGAGGGCGAGATGGTGTAGACGTCGCCGAGCGAGGCCAGGCAGGTTTCGAGGTAGAGCTGGGAGGATTGCGTCAGGTATGCCTTCTCGCCGTAGTAGCCGAATTCGAAGAGCGTCGCTCCTCCTTCGACTTGGGTCTGCACCATCGCTGGGGGTGTGACGGATCTCATGCGGAGTTCGCGGAATGTCGTGCGGAAGGCAAAGTCGACGGCGTCTCGGACGATCATGACGGCAGAAGCGTTGTCGCCTCGCAGGACGAGGTGGCGGTTGTCAAGGAGGGTCTGGGCATCACCGTCCTGCTGGACCTTGTTGGTGATGGCTTCTTTATCGCCCACTGCAGCACCAATGACGGTAAAGTAGTCGGCATGGAGTTCGCGATCAAGCGGAGCATGTGCTTTGGCTGGGAGGTCTTTCAGTTCGCCACGGATCTCCATGGATGTTTCGAGAGTTAAGGTCATGGCGGCATAGGTCTTGATAAGGTTTCCGGTGAAGACGACCTGCATGAGGCCGTAACCGTCTTTGAGAGTGATGAAGATGACATCTTTCTGAGATCTCAGATGGTGGACATAACCACGGATTTGGACGCGAGTCCCTGGAGAGTCTGCGGAACCCAATTTGATCTTGGCAGGGTCCGCATCGTCGAGGCGAATTTGAAGGGGAGCAGGGAGGCTTTTGTCTTCCTCCAGGACAACCTTCTTGGCGTCTTCGAGGACCTGCTGTCGTTTGGCTGCCTCGGCATTCTCTCGAATGGCAAGCTCGGCGGCTTTGGCTTGCTTCTTCTTATGCTGTTCATACAGATTGGTGGCCTTTTTCAACGCGGATTTCGTGGCTGGTTTCCATTCTAGGCGGGAAGCCGGGTCAGCGTTTGGTTCAACTGCACCAGTCTCGGATTTCCGGGTTTGGAATGAAGCGCCGTCGGCGGCATGTTTGATCATTGCCTGTAAAAGAGATTTATATGGGGCAGTCTCAGTGCCAGTGGCCGAGTCGTCATCGCGACCAACGTCCTCATCGATGTAGATTGTTGACGCCATGTTGGTGTCACGATAGGATGAGGTGGTGAGAATGAAGGAAAAGGGCTAGGAAGGTCGAGTCGTGAAAAGGGTGATTTTAAGGAGGGGTGAGGCACAAAATTGTGTGAGTCAGGCTGAGAGTCACGGCTGATAAGCAAGACGTCGGATAATTTTTGGGAGCGTGGGCGGCACACAAGCGGTTAGAGTAAGCGCCAGACGCGGCCATCTGTTACCAGGGGCCGCGCTACTCGTACCATCGAAATAGTGACTCAGGTCTTCCAACACGGTCTATCCATGCAATTGTACTTTTCATTAGCTATTGTAGGATGCTTGTTCACTTGCAGAATGGGTCAAGATGTGGCTTGGATCAGCACAAGCCTTATCATGCCTGTAAGCGCGATGGCCACGGGGTTTCGGTCTCACGCTTTGGATGCAGAAGTTGTGGAATGAAACAGCCGCCAGCAGCCATGCACTAAAAAGGAGACTAAATTAATTCAGGAACAAACCATGGCTGGCATCCAATGGGAGGAGCTTGTGAAACAAAGGGCAATCAAACCTCACATGGATTTCGGGGCATCCTCCTCGCGTGTTGTCGAGCTTGTCCTTCTCAGTCCTTCTCCTAGGCTTGGAAGTGAGGCCGAACAAGGGGGGAGTCGCAGTTGGGCAAGCTGTCTATAGATATCAGGAACTCGGTCGTCACTCAGAGAGTCAGCGTAAAGGTCAGAGCGTTTGCATCCAATGAGTGATAAATCCTCAGGCAGGGAGACATTCACCCAGTGCACCGAGGACCTCAAGGTGAATATTTAACAATGCAAGGTCCTGGAAGGGCATGGCCAATAACGCCCCATCCCTGCCCCTGGTCGCTCCCCAGAAGAATCAGATTGTAAGCCAACCAACCAGCACATCCACCAATCCAATATTGGGATCTGCAATACTCCTGGGTGCTCCATGGGATGACACGGGACTGCAGATGAGTCTGAACCCCAGACCCAGGTTCTCCTGTATCAGATCAGTGAGTCGCCCGTAGTGAAGAACACACGTCGCCCCGCCTGTATCAGAATCATAAGGGGAGACGAAGATGGGATGAGGAATGTCGACTGATGGCCTGGCTCATGCACCAGGGGCCCGCTCAATTACACGGGCCAGGCTGGTGAATGGGTGGGAAAGGCAGGGCGTGGTTGCCCCCTAAGTTAGTAGGGGCTAAAAGGGGCTAGTAGCGGCTAGTAGTGCTTAGTGGCCCACACTCCCGCCCACTAAGGCCCAGACACCGAATTGCTGGTGCCGCTAGCCCACCTTAAAGCAGCTCCCCTCGGACGCTTGGGGAGGCAGGCTCGACCCTTGGACCACCAGCTGCATGTGCCAGCCCTGGCCTGGCCTTTCTGCACCTGTTCCTGCCCTGGGGCGCTGGGGCCCTGCATTATTGATTTTCTGCTCCTATGCCGCTCACTCACTCCTCACTCGCTACTCACTCACTCTTTTCTTCCCCGTTCTTCATCCTCATCCTCATCCACCTCCTTTGCTTTGCTCTTCATCCATTGTCTTGCTATCTTTCATTCTTCTAAACCCTTCTTTTCGTTCCTTTCCCTTCCCTTCACTCGTTCCATTCGCTCTTTAGCAACACGATCACTATTACTACTATCCTTCAACAAGAGGCATTTCTACCACTGTATTCAATACCAATACCCCTTCACCTGTACAGTACAGTCCAACTCTAGATTTGATTCTGTTCCATCCGATAATCATCCTCCCTTGACGGACCCTTCTCATCGTTGCCTACCCCGACGCGAAGTTGTTTCAATCTCGTCGGAACATTCCTTCACAACAAAAAGCCCCTGTCCTAGAATACCTTTGGTGTTGCTGTTGTCCTTGGACATCGTCCTGGGGACGCAACCTTGGATCATTCCCATATGCTTGCCGCAATGCAGACTCAAGACGTGTTTGGAGGACTCGGCGGTCGTTACGGGCAGTCCAAGTTTGGTTCAGATAATACTGGCTTCAGCCACGGTGCCTACAATACAAACCACGCTCCCTTTCACCCTTATACCGACCGCAACGGCCGAAAACCTACCATTCCTGCCATCGCCACTACAGGCAAAGACCAGCAAGTCTTTCTTCCTACTGAGCAGACCCCAGGCGGAGATTTCAGCATGAATTTCACTCCCTTGTTGCCCTCCCAGCTCTTGCTTGGGAGCCCATTCCAACCTGGCTCTCCTGGCTCCTTCGCCTCTCCTCAATTTCCAAGCTTCAATCGTTTCACTCCAGGAACCAATGCTCTTCATCACCAGACCCAGCAATACCAGCAAAATCAACAAGCCCAGCTCGGTAGTCCTACTCAGGCAAATGCGAACCCTCTATCGCCCCAGACATACCAAGCCGTCATGTCTCCGGACGCCTATTCCGCTGCATCCCCCACCGGCTTCTCTGGCCTGGGTGGTGCTGCCTTTGGAAATTACCAGCCCATGATGGGAAGCACCTGGATGGGTAGTACTAGTCGTACTGTTTACCTGGGCAACATCCCCGCCGACACCCCTGCCGAGGAGATCCTTAACCACGTCCGCAGTGGTCAAATCGAATCTGTTCGTCTATTGCCGGAGAAAAACTGTGCCTTCATTTCGTTCCTCGACAGCAGCTCCGCTACACACTTTCATTCAGATGCCATTCTGAAAAAGCTTGCCATCAAAGGTCACGACATTAAAATTGGCTGGGGGAAACCATCTCAGGTCCCCACTTCAGTCGCCCTAGCTGTTCAACAATCCGGTGCCTCACGTAATGTTTACCTGGGAAACCTTCCGGAAGATATTCCGGAGCAGGAATTGAGAGAGGAGCTGGGAAAGTTTGGCCCGGTCGATACCATCAAACTGGTACGCGAGAAGGCGATTGCCTTTGTCCATTTTCTCTCGATCGGCCATGCGGTCAAGGCGGTGGCTCAGCTTCCACAGGACCCCAAATGGGGACCTCCTCGACGTGTTTATTATGGCAAGGATCGATGTGCCTATGTTTCCAAGACTCAGCAGCAAAATGCAGCACAATACCTGGGAATTGCGCCCGGGTATGCCCATGTTCTCAACGGAGCAGATCGCGATTTGATCTCCAACGCTCTTGCTCAACAATCCGTTGCTGCTGCTGCGGTGGCGACAACTGCTGGCGGGGTCAATAACCTTGGAAACCGTACTGTTTATCTTGGTAACATCCACCCCGAAACGACCATCGAGGAGATCTGCAACGTCGTCAGAGGAGGACTTCTCCACCACATTCGCTACATCCCCGACAAGCATATTTGCTTCGTGACGTTCATCGACCCGACCTCGGCCGCTTCATTCTACGCTCTCAGTAATCTTCAGGGTTTGATGATTCACAACCGAAGACTTAAGATTGGATGGGGCAAGCATTCCGGGGCGTTGCCGCCCGCGATTGCACTGGCGGTGAGTGGAGGTGCTTCACGTAATGTGTACGTGGGTAATCTCGACGAGAGCTGGAGTGAGGAGAGGCTCCGGCAAGATTTCTCTGAATATGGCGACATTGAACTGGTGAATACTTTGCGAGAGAAAAGCTGTGCATTTGTCAACTTCACCAACATTGCCAACGCCATCAAAGCGATCGAGGCGGTTCGATCTCGGGAGGAGTATAAGCGATTCAAGATCAATTTTGGCAAGGATCGATGTGGCAATCCTCCTCGTCAAAACTTGAACACGGCCAATGGGGCCCAGGCACGGATGCAAGGTGGATTGGACGGTGCTGGGTCTCCGGCAACCATGAATGGATTTGACCATGCTGTGTCACAGTCGGGATCCAGTCCAACCCGATCGACGATTCCATTGGGACCGAAGGCGTCGTTGAATGGGCAGGCACAACCGCTTCGGCAACCGACGCTTCCCACGACGCCCTCGGCCATACTCAATGCTGGCAACAACAACCCATTGACCATGTATTTGACGCATGTGTCTCAACAGCAACAGGCACAGGCAGAACAAGACCTGCGTGACGACACCATGTCATTCGCGGCATTACAACAACAACAAAATCAAGCACTGGCCAACCAACAGGCTGCGCTCTACGGGGAGATGCCCAATGGCCACAGTGGATTGGATAGCGCGGCGCCCTCTCACGTGCCGAGACAGAGCAGCATCAGCGGCATCAGCGGTGGATTTGGAACTGGAGCTGGAGCTGGAAGCTTGAGCAACGGAGGGTCCACGACGGTGGGAGGACTACTGGCTCCTACCAACACTGGGCTGGGAGCTAGCAGGAGCGCACATTCTCGGGCAGTGTCTCTTCCTGCGTTCTCGCAAGAGCTCTTTGGAGCCGGACAATCGACTGCACCGGGACCATCGTCTTCCCGAGGGTTTGGCGGACACGCACCACAGGGAAGCTTTGGTGGATTCGGATCAGCATTTGGGACGGGGTTTGGCACGAGTGGATACAATGGATTGGGGCTTTCAAGTGACAGCCGAGGAGGGTTATCTGGGTGGGCAGAGGAGGAAATCGGAGCCAAATGAGTCAAGCGGATGGTAATAATCAGTTTCTTTTCTGCTGGTGGGCGTGGGGATTGAATTCGGGGGTTCTGGAGGGAGAGTTTGCATCTAAACCGTTCTAATATCTGGATTTGAAAAGAGCACTATCT
>Ga0105237_10004439_pt1 | contig 16249 bp, 14 predicted proteins | sample KBSC24metaG_FD_81520 | JGI IMG/M metagenome (GOLD analysis project Ga0105237, IMG submission 81520) | Corn rhizosphere microbial communities from Kellogg Biological Station, Michigan, USA - KBS C2-4 metaG | ecosystem: Host-associated > Plants > Roots > Rhizosphere > Soil | place: Michigan, USA... | reverse complement strand
ATGACGGTGCGGATGCCCATCTTGCGCATCTCGTCGAACCGCTCGCGCATGCCCTGCTTGACGACGTCCTTGAGGTGGATGACGCCCAGTACTTCGGCGTGGCTGTCCTGGACCCGACCGACCACTAGTGGAGTGCCGCCCGCCGCCGAGATGCCGTCGACGATCTCGCCCAATTCGACGGGCACGGTGCCGCCGTGGCCTCGAATCCAGTCGGCGACGGAGTTGGCCGCGCCCTTGCGCAGCTTCTGGCCGTCGTGCAGGTCGACACCGGACATGCGGGTCAACGCGGTGAACTCAACCCATGTGGCGTCGGTCAGTTCGCCGGGGGTGCGGGCCCGTAGGCCGTGAGCCTGCTTGGCGTACACCACGATTGACCGGCCCTCCGGGGTCTCGTCGGCGAGACTGGACAGCTGCGCGGCATCAGCGAGATGCTCGGCGGTGACGCCCGGGACCGGGATGAATCCCGCGGCCTGCCGGTTACCGAGCGTGATGGTGCCGGTCTTGTCGAGCAGCAGGGTGTTGACGTCACCGGCGGCTTCGACGGCGCGCCCCGACATCGCGAGCACGTTGCGCTGCACCAGCCGGTCCATGCCGGCAATGCCGATCGCGGACAGCAGTGCGCCAATTGTGGTGGGAATCAAACAGACCAGCAGCGAGACCATCACGATGCCGGTGACGCCGAAGCCGTCGAGCGCCTCGGTGTCGGGTACCCCCGGGTTGTTGGCCTTCGAGTAGATGGCCAGCGGCTGCAGTGTCGCGACGGCGAACACGAAGATGATCGTCAGCGCGGCGAGCAGGATGTTGAGCGCGATCTCGTTGGGGGTCTTCTGCCGGTTGGCGCCCTCGACCAGAGCGATCATGCGGTCGACGAAGCTCTCGCCTGGTTTCTGGGTGATCTGCACGACGATGCGGTCGGACAGCACCGTGGTGCCGCCGGTGACAGCTGACCGGTCGCCGCCGGACTCCCGGATGACGGGGGCGGACTCGCCGGTGATCGCCGACTCGTCTACGGAGGCAATGCCTTCCACGACGTCGCCGTCTCCGGGGATGACCTGTCCGGCCTCGACGACGACGATGTCGCCCTGCTGCAGCAGGGGAGCCGCGATCTCCTCTTCGGTACCCGGCACACCGGGGGCCCACCCGCTGAGTTGCCGCGCCATGGTGTCGGACTTGGTCTTGCGCAGGCTCGCGGCCTGCGCCTTGCCGCGGCCTTCGGCGACCGCTTCGGCGAGGTTGGCGAAAACGACCGTGAGCCAGAGCCAGAACACGATCAGCCAGGCGAACCAGCTGGAGTTCAGCACGGCCAGGACCGTCGACCAGACGGCGCCGACCTCGACGATGAACATCACCGGGTTACGCCACAGCGTGCGGGGATCCAGCTTGCGCAGGGCGTCCGGCATGGACTTCCACAGCATCTTCGGGTCGAGCAAGCCGCCCTTGACAGCGGTATCGGACATCAGTGAATTCCTTCAGCAAGGGGGCCGAGCGCCAGCGCCGGCAGGAAGGTCAGGGCGACCAGAATCAGCGTCACGCCGGCGACCATGCCGACGAACTGCGGACGGTGCGTCGGCAGCGTGCCGATCGACGGGGGAGTGCTGCCCTGCTTGGCCAGGGAGCCGGCCAGGGCCAGCACGAGGATCATCGGCAGGAAGCGGCCGATCAGCATCGCCAGGCCCAAAGCCGTGTTGTACCAGACGGTATTGACCGACAAGCCCGCGAACGCCGAGCCGTTGTTGTTGGCTGCCGAGGTGAAGGCGTACAGCACCTCGGACAGGCCGTGCGGGCCTGCGTTGAGCATCGCCGCGCGTTCACCGGGTAGGGCCATGGCAAAAGCAGTGCCGGTCAACACGATCAGCGGGGTCACCAGGAAATAGCTTGCGGCCAACTTGATCTCGCGCGGGGTGATCTTCTTGCCCAGGTATTCGGGCGTGCGCCCGACCATCAGGCCGGCCACGAAGACGGTGATCACCGCGAGGATCAGCATGCCGTACAGCCCGGACCCCGTACCGCCCGGCGCTACTTCACCGAGTTGCATGTTGAACATCGTCATCATGCCGCCCAGGGACGTGTACGAGTCGTGGAACGAGTTGACCGCGCCCGTGGAGGTCAGGGTGGTGGCGGTGGCGAAGACCGCCGAATTGGCCACGCCGAAGCGCTGTTCCACACCTTCCATTGATGCTCCGATGGCGGTGGGGACGGTGCCGTGGTGCTGGCTCTGGAACAGCAGCATGAGACTGCAGCTGATGATGGCGAGCACTGCCATTACGGAGACGATCGCGTATCCCTGCTTACGGCTGTCGACCATGCGGCCGAACGTCCGCGGCAGCGAGAACGAGATCACCAGCAGCAGGAAGATTTCCAGCCAGTCGGTCCACGCGGTCGGGTTCTCGAACGGGTGCGCCGAGTTGGCGTTGAAGAAGCCGCCTCCGTTGGTACCCAGCTCCTTGATCACTTCCTGGCTGGCGACCGGGCCGCCGGTGAGTGTCTGCTGCGCACCGGCCAGGGTATTGGCGACCTGGTCGTGCAGGTGGAAGTTCTGGATGGCGCCGCCGGCGATCAGGATCACCGCGGCAATCACAGCCAGCGGCAACAGGATTCGGATGGTGCCACGTACCAGGTCGACCCAGAAGTTGCCCAGCTCGCTGGCGTGCCGGCGCGCGAACCCGCGCACCAGGGCGACCGCCACGGCCATGCCGACGGCGGCCGACACGAAGTTCTGCACCGACAGGCCGGCCATCTGCACCAGGTGGCCCTGGGTCGTCTCACCTGAGTAGGCCTGCCAGTTGGTGTTGGTGACAAAGCTGACGGCGGTGTTCCACGCCAGGTCGGCCGTCATCGGGGTGGCGGGGTTGTTCAGGTGCAGCGGCAACATGCCTTGCACCAATTGGAACGCGAAGAGGAACAGCAGCGAGACGGCCGAGAAGGCGAGTGCACTGCGGGCGTAGGCGCCCCAGTTCTGCTCGGACCCGGGATCGGCGCCGATCGCCTTGTAGATGAGACGTTCAGCGCGCGAATGCTTTTCGGACGTGTACACGCGGAACATGTAGTCGCCCAATGGCACATGCACGGCGGCGAGCGCGACGATGAGGGAGAACAGGAAGGCGATTCCCGCGGCAGTGGTGCCCACTAGAACCGCTCCGGGAAGAGCAGTGCGGCGACCAGGAACAGTGCGATCACCAGACACAGCACCAGGCCGATGGCGTTGGCGGAGTTCACAGGCGCTCTACCGCCTTCTGGACCAGGCCGAGCAGGGCGAAGATCGCCACCGTCAGCACCACGAACACCACTACAGACATGGGTTCTCCCACACGTAACCGGGTCGCCGGCCCTCGGCGACCTCGTCAGCATCTGCCCGTGGGAGAGGGCATCCGGCGATCTTGACGCCTTCTTTACGGCCTGCCGGGCATCCTTTACGGATTTCCCTCCCGGGTCCTGTGCCCAGGGCGTGCAGCATCCGACAAATGCCTGGTCATGTGATGTTTTGCACAACACATGCCAGTGGTGTGGGGATATTTACGGCCGGCCCGGCCGGTAGGAGTCGTAAGCAGTTGATGTCGTCTGAGCGCTCAACCGGCTAACGTGCCAATCGTGTGGGGCCGACCACCCCTCAAACTCGGGAGGTATTGGTGATCGACGTCGTCGGTGAAGTCCGTCAGAAGCTGGGCCGTATTGCGGAGTCCGCGACCGCGCTACGCAGGCTGTTCGAGACCGGCTTCCTGGATCTGGCCAACCCCGGGGTCATGGTGGAGACCGCCAAGAATGCTCCGGTTTTTGGTCCGCAGGCCACCATGGCCATCCAGGGCGGTCGCAAGTATGCCGGTCTGCCGGCGGTCGTGGATGAACGTGGCACCCTGACCTACCGCCAGGTCGATGACCAGTCCTGGGCGCTGGCCCGCGGACTTCAGGGCCTGGGTGTGACGGAAGGCTCCGTGGTGGGGCTGCTCTGCCGCGACCATCGTGGCCTGATCCTCGCCATGGCGGCGTGCGGAAAGCTCGGAGCTCGGCTGGTGCTGATGAACACCGGGTTCGCCAAGCCGCAGTTCGCCGAGGTCTGTGCGCGCGAAGGCGTCAAAGTCGTGCTGCACGACAGCGAGTTCCTCGGACTGCTCGACGCCTTGCCCGCGGACATGCCGCGGGTTTTGACCTGGGTGGACGAGGGCCATGACGTGCCCGACTCGGCCCAGACCCTCGACGCGATCGTCGCGGCCAACTCCACTGATCCGCTGCCAGCCCCGAGCAAAGCGGGTGGCTCGGTCATCCTCACCAGCGGAACAACGGGCCTGCCGAAGGGAGCGCCCCGAAGCTCGGTGTCGCCGTTGGCGTCGGCACAGATCATCGACCGAATTCCGTTCCCGCGCAAGGGAACCATGGTCATCGTCTCACCGATCTTCCACAGCACCGGCTGGGCCACCTACACCGTCGGCGCCGCGCTGGGAAACAAGGTGGTGACCGCCCGGCGATTCAACGCCGAGCGGACTCTGCAGCTCATCGCCGAGCACAAGGCCGACATGCTCGTCGCGGTGCCGACGATGCTGCACCGGATCGTCGAACTGGGGCCCGAGGTCATCGGCAAGTACGACACCTCGTCGCTGAAGACGATCCTGATCGCCGGGTCGGCGTTGAGTCCGGAGCTGTCCAACCGGGTCCAGGACACCTTCGGCGACGTGCTCCACAACCTGTACGGCTCGACCGAATGCGCCATCGCCAGCGTCGCCACTCCGGCCGAACTGCGACTGGCGCCGGGCACCGCCGGACGGGCGCCGGTGACGTGCGAGGTGGTGCTGTACGACGAAAACGACCAGCGCATCGCCGGCAAGAACCGCCGTGGTCGCATCTTTGTCCGCAATGGTGCGCCGTTCAGCGGTTACACCGACGGCCGGAGCAAGCAGATCATCGACGGCTACATGTCCAGTGGTGACATGGGGCATTTCGACGATCATGGGCTGCTGTTCGTCGACGGCCGTGACGACGACATGATCGTCTCCGGTGGGGAGAACGTGTTCCCGCAGGAGATCGAAGAACTTCTTGCCGAACGGGACGACATCTATGACGCGGCTGTCGTCGGCGTCGATGACGTGGAATGGGGAAAGCGCCTGCGCGCCTTCATCGTTTCGCAGCCGGGCGCGACGCAGGATGCCGATGAGATCAAGGCGTTCGTCAAGAACAACCTGGCCCGCCACAAGGTGCCACGTGACGTCGTGTTCATCGAAGAGCTGCCGCGCAACACCACCGGCAAGTTGCTGCGCCGGGTGCTGATCGAGATGGACGTTTAGCGCGGCCATGCCGACCGAACTCAGCGCCGAGCAGGCTGCTGCCCGATTGGAGGCCGTCGACACGCTGGGGATCACCCTCGGCCCCGGCCAGCCGCCGGCCGTGCTGCGGGCGCTCGGTGCGCGCCAGGACTGGACGAATCTGCGGGTGTTCGGGGCGCTGTTGGCCGTTGGTACCGAACTGTTTTCGCGCCCGGGTGTGCACTACGTCTCCGGCTTCTTCGGTCCGCTCGAGCGGGCGCTGCGGGACATGGGCGCCGACATCGAGTTCGCCGCCGCGGACTTCCGCCGGTTCGCGCCCCTGCTGGAACGGCAGGCGCCGCGCGTGATGACGACGGTCGCCACCCCACCCGATGCCGACGGGTGGTGCTCGCTATCGCTGCATGCCGGCGGGACGATCGGCGAGCTGCAGCGGGCGGGGGCCGACCCGCAGCGCCTGCTCATCGTCGAGGTATCCGACTCCTACCCAAGGACTTTCGGATACGGTCCTCGACGCCACGCCCTACATGTCGACGAGATCGACATCCTGGTGCGCTCGACAGACGCCCCGCTGGCGCTGCCCGGGGGTGACGTACCGCCGACCGAAGTTGAGCGGTCGATCGCGCGGCATGCCGTCGGGTTCATCGGTTCGGGAGCGACGCTGCAGACCGGAATCGGCGCAATTCCCAACCAGATTGCCACCTTGCTGGCCGAAGGTGACGGCAGCGGCTACGGCCTGCACACCGAGATGTTCACCGACGGCTGCATGCATCTGCACCGCGCGGGCAAGATCACCAACACCGGCAAGGGACAGTACGACGGCGTCAGCGTCACGACATTCGCCTTCGGCTCGCAGGAGCTGTACTCGTGGCTCGACGACAATCGCGATGTCGCGTTCCTGCCCGTCGATATCGTCAACTCGCCGGAGGTGATCGCCGCCAACACGGACATGATCTCCATCAATGGCGCACTCGCAGTGGACATTCAGGGGCAGGTGATCGCCGACACCATCGACGGGGGACAGTTCAGCGGGATCGGCGGTGCGGAGGACTTCGTGGCCGGGGCCGGGCTGGAACTGTCCGACCGCTCGCTCATCTGTCTGCCTTCGACTTTCGTGAAGGACGGCGAGCTACGGTCACGGATCGTGCCGTGGTTCGGGCCGGGAGCCGTGATCACCACCCCGCGGCAACAGGTCGATGTGATCGTGACCGAATACGGGGCCGCGGAATTGGAAGGCAAGACCGTCCGGGAACGCGGTGAGGCGCTGGCCGCGATCGCACATCCGCAGTTCCGCGACGCGCTCTTGGCGGCGGCACTGCGCGCCGCGAAAGGTCGTTCGCCCGTCGGCTAGCTCAGTTCGGCAGTGTGCCCGCGTAAAAGCGCTTTTCGTGATTCACTGCCGCCATGACGAGCAGCGACCAGCCATGGTGGATCGCCGCGCCCGTCGAGGAGCTCGCGGCCGCGATCCTGCCGGTGTTCGGGCAGTCATCGTTCGACAGCGAGCGGGCGGCGATGGCGGATGTGGTGTCGTGGCTCCGGACCGGTGCCCGCGCTCCCCGCGGAATGTTCTCCGCGGGCGTCTCCACGCGCGGCGATGTGTTCCAAAATCCTGACCTGCGGGCCGTCGCCGAGGCCATGCAGTTGCTCGAACGCACGGGCCTGCTGCTCCGGATCTTGGTCCCGTCGAGTCATTCCAGCTTCGACGTCGGTTTGACGCGCCTCGGTTGGCACGTGGTCCAGACCGGAACGGTCAGGCCACATCTCGGCCTGGGGGACGCGCCGGCCTGAGGCAATTGCCCAGATCGGTGAAGAAGGACATCTTCTGGCGAATCCTGAAGATCGACGGCCTCGCGCTTCCGCAGCGAGCCGGCGCGCAAGGTCGTCGTCCCCGGGGCCTGACCAAGGCTGAAATTTTTTTCTCGAGCCGTGTCGAAATCCGCCCCACCCGTTCGACGTGTGTGTGAAGGATGGACACGACGACGAAAGGTCAGGCAATGCGCTACATGGGTTTGGTCATCATGGATCCCAATCAGGGTCCGCCCCCGCAGGCACTGATGGACGCGATGGAGGTCTACGTCGGCAAGAACGCCGCGGACGGCATCTATCTCGACGGTGGCGGTCTGGGACAGGGCGAGAACCGCATCGGCTACCAGGTCCGCTCCGGTCAAATGAGCACGACCGACGGACCTTTCACGGAGGGCAAAGAGATCATCGGCGGGTTCGCCATGCTGGAGTACCGCAACCACGCCGAGGCTGTGGAGGGGGCCCGTTCCTTCACCGAACTCCACCGGGAGCACTGGCCCGAGTGGGAAGGCCGGGTCGAGATGCACCTGGTTGAGGGCGCTCCCGATCAGGAACCGGGTGCTTGTCCCCGGTAGCCACTACGGAGGCGGTGACCGCCGCTTGGCGTGCCGAATCGGCGCGCCTCGTGGCGGCGCTGGCCCGCGTCACCCGCGACATCGACCTCGCGGAGGACGTCGCGCAGGACGCGCTCGTCGCGGCGCTGGAGGACTGGCCCGAGCGCGGAATTCCCACCAATCCCGCCGCCTGGCTGATGACGGCGGCGAAGCGCCGCGCGATCGACCACATCCGTCGGGCCGAGACGCTGCGTCGCAAGACCGAGGAGATCGGACACCGCCTGGAGGAGGTCGACATGCCCGATTTCGCAGGGCAGGTCGACTTCATCGAGGACGACGTGCTGCGACTGATGTTCCTGACGTGCCACCCGGAGCTGGCCCCGGCGTCGCGGGCGGCATTGACGCTGAGGCTGGTGTCGGGCCTGAGCACCGCGGAGATCGCCCGTGCCTTCCTGGTGCCGGAATCGACGATGGCGCAACGGATCAGCCGAGCGAAGAAAAGCCTCGTCGGCGCGGACATGGAGTTGCCGGTGGGGGCCGAGCGCGTCGCTCGCCTCGATGACGTGCTGGCCGCCATCTACCTCACCTTCAACGAGGGGTATGTCGCCACCACCGGGGCTGACTGGACACGCCCAGACCTCTGTTTCGAGGCGATCCGGCTGGCGCGCATGGTCGCCGCCATGGTGCCGGACATCCCGGATTCGCTTGGGCTGCAAGCACTTGTCGAACTTCAGGCGTCGCGGATTCCCGCCCGAGTAGACCGTGATGGTGCGCCGGTGCTGCTGGACGATCAGGACCGGGCCCGGTGGGATCACCTATTGCGACGGCGTGGGCTCCAGGTGCTGGCCCGCGCAGAGAAACTCGCCGAGGCGGGTGCACCCGTCGGCACCTACTTTCTGCAGGCGGCCATCGCGGCCTGCCATGCGCGGGCGATCCGCGCCGAGGACACCGATTGGCAGCGGATCGCGGACCTGTACGACGTGCTGGCGCTCGCCGCGCCGGGTCCCGTCGTCGAGGTGAACCGCGCGGTGGCCCATGGCCGTGCCTACGGCGCGGAGGAGGGCCTGGCCGTGCTCGACGCCCTCGGCCCCGATCCGCTGCCCCGATCACCGCTCCCGCACGCGGTGCGTGGAGACCTGCTGGAGCGTTTGGGCCGAGCTGTCGAGGCGTCGGCGGCGTTCGCGCATGCCGCCGAGCTCAGCAGCAACGAGGCGGAGCGCTCACTGCTGCTGCGGCGAGCTACGTAATCTAGGCCGGCTTCTTCGACAGGTCGGCGTTCTCGTCCTCCTGGATCGGCACGCCGTCCTTCTGCGACGTGGACTCGATCGCGCCGATGGAGGAGTTCAGATCGGTGATGCCGCTGGCGTCGCCACCCTTGAGTTTGTCGAACGCTGCTTGGACGGTGTCGCCGAGCTTGTCGAGCGGCGCGATGATGGCCTTGCACAAGGTCGGATCGGCTTGCACATCGGTGGCGGCGAGCCGGACTTCGCGTTTCACGAACAGTGCGGCCAGGCCGCCTTTGATAAATGCCTTGATCCGGCCGTCGGCGCCCTTCTTGAACGTCCCAGCCTGGAACGGCTTCCACAGCCAACGGTGGAACGCGCCGAATGCCAGGCCGCTGTGCGCGACGAACTTGGTCTTGGCGAACGATGTGGTGGCCTGCGCCGGGCAGGTCTGGGAAATGGGGGCCGCATCGCCAGAGTCGCCCGAAGGATCGCCGGGGATCGAATCCGACGAGGTGGCGTCGTTGCCCGTCGATGCTTGTTTGTGCCCGCAGCCGCCCACCAGCAGGACGACGGGGATGATCAGCACGGCGATCAGACGGGCAAGCGTGTTCACGAGTTACCTCCAGCAAAAGTTGGCTCGGTTCCAGGACCGCGCGAAGCTAGCACTTGAAGCTGGGTGTTTGGTGGCAGTCGATCGGCAGACGATAACGTCATCTCGGCACGGGCGCGCTCGGTGCTCGCCCCCATAGCCCAATTGGCAGAGGCAGCGGACTTAAAATCCGCCAAGTGTCGGTTCGAGTCCGACTGGGGGCACTCAACTGTGGTGCTGTGGCGGCAGCACGTCTCCCTCTAGCAAATTCCCGCTCCCGCGCGTTTACTGAACCCACGGCGTTTCGGTGACAGCAAGAACCGGAGGGTTGCCATGGGCCTTCTCGACGGCAGGGTCGCGTTCGTGACCGGAACCGCGCGCGGCATGGGCCGCAATCACGCGATACGACTGGCGCGCGAAGGGGCGTCGGTCATCGGTATCGACATCGCGGCCGACGTCTCGCCGCACTGTGCATGTCCGGGCCCCACTGAGGAGGACCTGCACGAGACCGTGCGTCTCGTCGAGTCAGCGGGCGGCAAGTGCGTGATGGCGGTTGCCGACGTCCGTGACTCCGCGGCAATGGCTGCGGTGCTCGAAGACGGTGTCGAGAGGTTCGGTGGGCGTCTTGACGTCGTTGTCTCCAACGCCGGCATCAGCAGCTAGGCACGGTTCTGGGAGATGCCGGACGACGAGTGGCAGACCATGCTCGACGTCAACCTCACCGGGGTCTGGCGCACGATGAAAGCCGCAGTCCCGCATATGATCTCAGCGGGCAATGGTGGGTCGATTGTCAATATCAGCTCGGTCGCGGGGATCAAATCGTTGCCGGGGCAGGCTCACTACAGCGCTGCCAAGCACGGTGTGGTCGGGCTGACCAAGTCGGCCGCGATCGAACTCGCCGAGTACAAGATCCGGGTCAACTCCATCCACCCCTTGGGGCGTCGACACTGTGCTCGCCACGGACCCGACAGTCGGGACACTCCTCACCGATCACCCGAGTTACCTGATGTCGTTCGGCTGCATGCTCAGCGATCCGTTTCCCGCGACCGTCGACGACATCTCCGATGCGGTGATCTACCTGGCGTCGGATTTGTCACGTGCGGTCACTGCAACGCAATTGACAGTCGATATGGGCGCCACGAAGGTCTGATCACTCGTCGTCGGCGGCCTTCGCCAGTACTTGATCCTTCGGGGACCAAAGATTGCAATTCGGGCCATGGTGCTGCGCGGTTAGGCGGACGATCGTAGAGAGCATCACCCCAATTCTCAGCCCGCGAAGGCCGAGGCAGTGCCGCCTCGGTGGCACGGAGAGAAGGCCCATCATGATGTACGCAGAGATCGGAATCTCGGCGGTGCTGTTGGTGGTGCTGGGGACCGGCGGGCGTGCGATCACGGCCCGCCTGCGCCGCGTCCGCCGCACGAGGCTGTCGGATCGACACGGGGCGCTACAGCTACAGAAAACTCACGGAAACCGTTCGGCGGCAAGGGCTTACCCGACTAGCGGCTCGGCCAATTCGAAGGGCCTCCGGCTGGCCTTCGAACGCTCGCATGCCAAGCGGGTGCAACGACGCCGCGAGAAGAGAGAATTCCAAGCCTGGCTGGATATCACCTCGCAACCACTGTGATGACGGACCAAACCCGACGCGGAGCGGTGCGACCGTCCTACGATCGGTCGGTATGACCCGAAAGCTCGCGTTGATCTCGGCCCTCACCGCCTTGGCCCCAGTCATCCCAACCATCGCGTCTGCACCGGCAACCGCAGCACCATGCCCCGATGTCCAGGTCGTGTTCGCCCGCGGGACCACCGAGGCGCCGGGCCTGGGCAGCGTCGGTCGTCCGTTCGTCGATGACCTGCGTGCCCGGATCGCACCGCGCACCGTTGAGGCGACGCCGGTCGATTACCCGGCGAGCAACGACTTCGCCGTCAGCACGCCTGCGGGCATCGACGCCGCGCGAGCAGTGATCGAGTCGACCGCGGCCAACTGCCCGAAGACCAAGATGGTGCTCGGCGGCTACTCGCAAGGTGCGGCGGTAATCGAAGGAGCCACCAACTCGACGTCGCCGCAGACTGCCAGTCGGGTGGCCGCAACGGCACTGTTCGGGGCGCCGCGCACCGGTTTCGCGGGCATGCTCGCCGGCGGACCGCTGCCCGAGTTGGCGCCGCAGTACGTGGCCAATTCCATCGATCAGTGCGCCGAGGGCGACCCGATCTGCTGGGTAGGCGGCGGCTTCGACGTCGGCGCCCACGGTTCCTATGTCCAATCCGGAAAGGTCACGCAGGCAGCCGATTTCGCGGCCAGTCGGCTCTAGAACCGGGTTTTCGAACGACGCAAGCGCTACCTGCGCCACCGCGCCCTGCTCGATTCCCAGTTCGGCGCGCGCAATGCGTGGGCCGTCTGCGCCGCCAGCCTTCGCCTCGGCGCCATGGCGATGGTTGATGGGCTTCCGCGACGACGATTCCGTGGGCATACCTCAACCTCGTTCCAAGGTCAGAAGCCTCGAATTTTCCGCGCACATTCATCTTCGGCATTTGAACAGTTTTCTATTAATAGCTTTGTGTAGATAATTGTCTTTGATGGTTAACTTTCTATCATTAAATTTCAATACGGAATAACGAATATTTACGGCGGAATTCGCCCCACGCGGTGATCAATGTGAAGTAATTTTCGGGTGCAGGTTACCGATTACTGAGGGGGAGTTATGCAAACGTGTGTCCGGACCGGTATGACCAGCGGTGTGGCGCTGATCGGAGCGAGTGCTATTGCGCTGTCACCGATAGTGGTGGCACCGCAGCAGGTGCACCTGCCGGCGGTCCCGGTGTCGAGCCTCGCGACGACGTTGACCGCGTCAGTCAATCCCATCACCGAATGGGGGAAGGTCCTCACGGCATCGTTCAACAACATTTCGGCACTCGGCCAGCAGGTGTGGGCCGACCCCGCTCCCATCCTGAAGCAGATCATCATCAACCAGATCGGCTACGCGAACACCATCTCGACGGCGCTGGGCGCCGCCGGCAACAGCTTCGTCACTACCGTCGCGGCACTTCCGCCGGTGCTCCGTCAAGCAGCTCAAGAACTGGCCGCCGGCCAGATCAGCGGAGGCCTGAACACGGCATTTCAAGCGCTGCTCAACTTAGTGGTAAACCCCGGCTTGGCACTTATGCAAAGCCCGATTTTCAGTATCCCCGGCCAGGTTATGCAGAACGTCACCAACGTCGTCAAACTGCTCCCCGATGTTATTGTTGCAGCTGGCTTTTCAGGGCTCAGCACGGTTAGTGGCATCCAGCGCGCCTTTGGCGATACCGCGCAAGCGGTGTACGACGGGGTTCGCGCCGGCAACCTCGGGGCGGCTGTGAGCGCGATCCTCAACGCCCCGGCCGTGCTCACCAACGCCTTCCTCAACGGGTATGCACCGACGGGGGCCGCGGGGATTCTGAGCCCCGGATTTGGCTTGGTTCCCTTGCTGGTGGTCAGCATTCGCCAAGCCATCGCGCAAGCGCTTGGCGCACCAGTGCCAGTCGCGGCGAAGGTGGCCGATGTTGGACCGGCCACCCTTCCGTCGGCCGCCTTGTCGGCTGCGACGGTCACGCTGGGCGCCGAGAAGGTGACGACGCCTGATGCCGCGAAGGTCGGGGCGACGAAGACCGCGGGGACCAAGACCCCCCCTGCAGAACCCGCCGCCGCAGGGCCGGCCGCAGGGGTACCTGCTGCGTCTTCGCCTGAGACACCTTCCCCCGCAACCGAAACGAAGCCGGACTCGGGCACGGCTTCGGGCAGCACCACGACGCCAACCGGTGGCACCGACACGACCAGTGGCACCAAGACCGGTACATCTGGCACGGCCGGTGAGCCCACGAAGCCCAGCGGATCGACCGGCAACGAGACGGGCTCGGGCAGCACCACAACGCCAAAAGGTGGAACGACCAGCGGCACGAAGGCCGGTATACCTGGCAAGACCGGGGACAGTCTGACGAAGGCGATCAACTCCGCGGGGGAGAACTTGAAGACCTCGTTGAATAAGTTCGACGCCGGCCTCAAGAACGGTTTCGGCAAGCCGGCCAAGCCCAGCAAGAGCGGCAGCGGCGGTAGCAGCGCAGGGGCAAGCGGTGCAGGCGCAAGCAACCCAGGCGGCGGCAGCAGCAGCAAGTAGCCGCATCAGTCGACCAATCGGCCCCTCCTGCAACGACCAGGGAGGGGCCGATTGCTGCCGTCAGGCAGGGCAACGACGTCGGGGCGAGGTGCGCTTTTCGGACGTCGCGTGGCAGTTGGCCGATGCACGTCCACGATAATTCCGGGTGCAATATCTTTGCAGAAATAGTTTTCTATTATTCAATTCTCAATACTGAATAACTAGTAGCAAATAATGAATGCGACACGGCAATGTAAATGTATTCAATATGTGCACGGAATTTGATTGGCGGCGCGTTATGTTTTCTTCGCATTACCGCGGCGCGGCACCTCGTCCACGTCGCTACCTTCACCTCTTGGAGATAACAATGCGATCGAATACGTCCATGTTGCGTCGTGCCGCCGCCATTACTCCGATGGCGCTTGCTGCCGCACTTTGTTTCGCCGGGACGGCACATGCAGCCGTCTCGGTGAATTGGAGTTGTCAGGCCTCGGTTGGGACGTCGAGTATGACAACCTCGGTTACCACCACCGCTCCGGGTTCGGTGACCGCGGGTTCTCCCGTGGCCATTACCATTGCGCCGGGTTCATCGACGGTTCCGACGTCGGCGGCCGGCGTCACGGTCGTCAAGATCAGCAACATGAAGATGCTGATCCCGGTCCCGGCGAACTCGACGTATGTCTCCTCCAGTGCATCCGGTGGATCTGTCTCCGGCACGACGGCCCTCGTAGGCAGTAATGTCGTGCTCACCGTTCCCGGCCCAATTTCCGGCGGCGCGACGTACACCCCGCCCCAAGTCACCATCAACGTGACGGCCAACGCTCCCGGGTCAATTACCAGCAAGTACGCCGGCACTAGCTACACCGACCCCGGCATGGCCTTCACCACTACCGTGAAACCGCCGCTTCTTCCTCAAATCGACGTCGCAACCGCGTGCTACCCGAATCCGTCTCCGACGCTCACCACCACGACCGTCACCTAACTTCTGATGGCGCGCAAGAAATAGCCGGCTGTACATAGGCGGCGCTGACGGGATCAGGGACAGATTCAGCGCACGGCCTGGGGAAGTGCAGCGGTGGATGGCCCTCGACGGGGACTGAATGACCCCCAGTCGAGGGTCATTGCGATTTCCAGTCGAACCACGCTGAGAAGTTGAGTTCCAACGACCGGCAGGTATCGCCGGCCAAGGAGGTGACAAAGTTGGCCATCGACAGATCTAGCCAAAGCGTCAATAATTCCATCCGGAACTACTCGACATCGCTATGATCGGGCTCAGTCGCAAAGGACACCTTGGGGGAGGTCTTTCGTCCGATGACATCTGAACTCGCTCGTATCGCCGCAGACCTGAAGCGAAGACTGGAATCTTTTCACGGATCCGTCGACGAATTGGCGCACGAATTGATGAGGATGCTCGGCGTCAATCACACCGATCTACGTGCCCTGTTACACATTCTCCTTGCGGGCGAGAAGGCAACGACGCCGGGACTTCTGGCCGAGCGGCTCGGTCTTACCGCCGCCGGCACCACGATCGTGCTCAACCGCCTGGAAAAGCTGAGATACGTCAGTCGATCACTACATCCGACCGATCACCGCCGAGTCATCGTGTTGGCCACGGATCTCGCTGCTCGCCGTCTCTCGGAACTCGTCTCCCCGCTGCTGGATCAGGGCGGCAAGATGCTGTTGAGCTATTACAACGCCGCGGAGATTGCCCTGATCGTGGGGTTCCTCACCCGTACGGACGAAATACAACGAGCTCACTTGAAGCGGATGCGCGAATTGGATCCCTACCCCCAGTAGGAGTCGCCGGCGATCTCCAGAACGCCAACTGCCCGGCCCCCAAAGCGCCGAAGCGCGATCACCGAGGGAATGAACCCGCCCGGATTCAGCCCGATCCGCCTGCTGGATAACAGGATTCACGCAGTTCATACTGCAAGCATTACCGGCGCCGGCACGATCCTGTGCGCCAGTTGACCGGGGAGGTTAGAAACTCTAGGTGCAAGTGAATCACCCACGCGCACTGGAGAATTCCCCACAGCCCCGAGCCTGTCGGTCTATCAAAACCAGGAACCAAGGTTTCGGGGGCCGCGCTGCATGTCTGGCGACCCCTCGAGACACCAGACGACAGTGAGCCCCGCTCACGAGCGGGGCTCACTGGTCTTGAAAAGGGTGCGACTACGCCGCGGCGTGGGAAGCGCCACCTCCGGATGCCGATGCACCGCTACCGCTGCCGGATGCGCTACCGCTGCTGCCGGAGCCGGTGCTGCCCGAGCCTGTCTGGCTCCCGGTCGATCCGCTGGGCTTGGTGGGCTTGGTGGGCTTCTTGGGTCCACCGGTCTTGCCAGGTGCCTTGGTACCGCCGGTGGTGCCGGTTGGCGTGGTGGTGCTGCCCGAGCCCGTTTCGCTGCCGGTCGATCCGCTGGGCTTGGTGGGCTTGGTGGGTGTATCAGTCCCGGTGGTGCCGGTTGGCGTGGTGGTGCTGCCCGAGCCCGTTTCGCTGCCGGTCGATCCGCTTGGCTTGGTGGGCTTGGTGGGTGTATCGGTCCCGGTGCCGCCGGTCGGCATGGTGGTGCTGCCCGTGATCGTGCCCGAGTCCGGCTTCGTTTCGGTTGCGGGGGAAGGTGTTTCGGGCGAGTTCGCGGCAGGTGCCGCTGCGCCCGGCCCCGTGGCGGCTGGCGCCGTCGCGGCGGGTTCTGCCGGGGT
>Ga0105237_10004438_pt1 | contig 16252 bp, 11 predicted proteins | sample KBSC24metaG_FD_81520 | JGI IMG/M metagenome (GOLD analysis project Ga0105237, IMG submission 81520) | Corn rhizosphere microbial communities from Kellogg Biological Station, Michigan, USA - KBS C2-4 metaG | ecosystem: Host-associated > Plants > Roots > Rhizosphere > Soil | place: Michigan, USA... | reverse complement strand
GGAACCCAAAGCAATCCGGGAGCATGTACTCATCGCTCGCGACACCGAACGCGTGGCGGAACCAGCTGTTGCTGTACAGAATCTGCCGAAAAATGGACTCCGCGTTGGGCGCGTTCACATCCCCCTCTTCCACCGACGACCCCGCGGGAAACCACCGTCCCGCCTTGACCCACTTGGTCAACGTCGCGAAATCGGTCGGATAGTATTCCCGCATCAACCGATAACGATTGGCGCCGGTAAAGTTGAACACATAGTGCGGATACTTGGCGAAATACTCGAAATTCTTTCGCATCGTCTCCGGCAGGTATTCATCGATGGTTGCGACGTAATCCCAATTCCACTGTGTATCCAGATGCGTGTACGGAATGAGATACAGCGTCGGCTCTCGCGTGAGATCCACGGGAGTACGCTCGACTTGCGCGACCGCCGCAGCGGAATCCCGAAGCGGTGCCTGCGTCACTGCCGGTGCCGCGACCAATACGGACAACGCAAAACACGCCGATGCAATGCGCATTTCACGCGAGACGCCTTCGATGCGAGACGCGAAACGATCTACGAGACGCGGCGTGATCACGAGGAGACCTCCGACACAGAAGAAGACGAAACCGAGCGGTCTAATGCCAACTCAGCCGAGAGATACGTGGCCATAGCCCGCGCATCCGAGTAGGTCAGCAGCTGTTCCCGAAACGCGTCGTGCATGAGCTTTCGCGCGAGTCCGGAAAACACCTGCAGATGGCGTGTGTTGGGCGACGACGCCCGCGTGGCAAGCAAAATCACGAGATGGACCGGTACGCCATCCACCGCGCCCCATTCCACAGGGCGTGCGAGACGCAAGATCACGATCGAATCCGTCTCCACCGCGTCGGTTTTGCAATGCGGAATCGCGATCCCATGCCCCAATCCAGTGGAATAGATCGCCTCGCGCGCCAGCACGGCCGCTTCCACGGCATCCGGTGCATCGGTCCGCCCCGCGACGTAGAGCGCCCCAACCACGGCATGAATTGCATCGAGTTTGGTCGTGCTCGTATCCTGTAAGACGACCAACGAAGAATCCAGCAGCGGTACGTTGGCATCCTCTCCGTCGTGCTCCGACAGCAACGCCTCGACCTCGGACGTCCGTGCACACGATACGACACGCTCGACCAGTCGGCCGCACGCCTGTGACGACAGTCGCCGCAACCGGGCTTTGAGCCCCGGAATCACCGACGGGGTGACGCTGATCTCGTTTACTCCCAACCCGACAAAGAGCGGGAGACAGAGCGGATCGGCCGCCATCTCACCACACACCCCCACCCATCGGTTATGCGCGTGCACCGCTCGCACGATCTCGCGCAGCAGTCGAACGAACCCGGGATGCCGCACGGTCGCCACCGCGGCCACGGCGGGATTCCCGCGATCCGCCGCGAGAAAATATTGACTGAGATCGTTGGTCCCAATACTGAAAAAATCCAGTTCGGCCGCCAAGTGGTCGATCAACGCCGCCGCCGCAGGGACCTCGATCATCGCACCGATCTGCATCGACGGATCGAACGCGATCCCCTCTGCCCGAAGCGCACCCTGCACCGCGGCAATTTCGCCCTTCAGCCACACCACGTCGTCCACCGACGTGACCATGGGAATCATGAGCCGCACCCGTCCAATCGCCGACGCGCGAACGATGGCGCGCAGATGCTCCCGAATGAGCGCGGGATGATGCGCATACAACCGAACGCCGCGCACCCCTAAGAACGGATTATCCTCCGTGGGGATCGGAAGATACGACACGGGCTTATCACCACCCACATCCAAGGTTCGGATGATAACCCCGCGCTCGGCAGCACTCCGCGCCGCGTGCGCGTACACCTCGAACTGTTCGTCTTCGCTGGGTGGCGTGGCTCGGTGCAGGAATAACATCTCGGTCCGTAGCAATCCGATCCCGTCGGCCCCATGCGTAAACGCGGCAGTGATCTCACCGGCCGTCGAGACATTGGCGCCGATCTCCAGCGAATGACCATCCGCCGTCTCGCCCACATGCCGTGCCGCCGCCGCGAGCCGTTCATCCCGTTGCCGCTCCCGACGACGCTCGTCTCCGTACCACTCCAAGACGGAGAGCGTAACGTCCGACAGGACAAACCCACGCACCGTATCGATCACACCAGCTTTCCCACTGGCCATCGCTCGCGTCGCGCCGTGCGCGCCCACGAGCACCGGAATACCAAATGCGCGCGCCAAAATGACGGTATGCGACGTCGTGCCACCGTGCTCCAAGACCAGACCGCGCAGCTGCGTTCGATCGAGCGAGAGTAACCGTCGCGGAGTCAAATGCGCCGCGACGAGAATCGTGGGCTCCGCCATTACCACGGTATCCGAGAGGTCATCCCCGTCGGCTGACCGTACCGTACCGCGTCGTTGGGCCGCCGCCTGCTGCAGTAGGGCGAGTAGCTCGTCCGTGACATCTTGGATGTCGAAGGCACGATCGCGCAGATAGGCGTTCTCCGACGCCGACCACGCCGAGGCAAACCATGCTCCAGCTTTGGCCACAGCATGTTGAGCCGAATCCCCTTGCCGGATCGCGGCCCCGAGCCGCGCCACCAAAATCGGATCGTCCACGATCGCGCGATGCGTGGCGAGCAATTCGGCGTCCACGCCACGATCCGCGATCGCGAGCTGCCCCGACAACCGCGCGTGCAATGCCGCGAGGGCGTCGTCCATCCAGCGTTGCTCCATTTCAGGACGATCAGTGGGCGTTTCATCAGGGTGACGCATCGCCGGCGCGACGACCATCACCTGTCCCATCGCGATCCCTCGACTCACCGGCGTTCCGTACAACGGGACAACGCCAGCGTCGCGCAAAAATGCGGGAAGTGGCAGCCGCGCAGTAGCCGTGGCATCGTGCGAGATCGCCGGCAACGGCGCATCGTGGAGGCCCAGCTCCGACACGACGAATCGTTCCAATGCCGCCGCGAGCGCTGCGTGGTCGGCGGCGTCTCCACCTTCCACAGTAATGACGCACGTGTCGTGCAACCGGATGTCCGCCGAGAGCAACGCGAGCACACTCGACACGTCCGCGCTCACGCCGGTCCGCGTATTGACGAGTGTCGCGTTCGAGGAAAACCGATGCGTGACGTCGGCTAAATGACTGGCGGGACGGGCATGCAGACCGTTGGGAAGCTGGCAGACAAAACGGATCTCCGGCACATCACCGCCCTGCCGCAGGTCGGAATCCAACACCGGCGGCGCTACCGCGAGCTCGCGATCTTGGCGAACACGCCGTGCGGATCTTTGATCGCGTCCTGCACCGGAATACGAATCACCGGAATCGCGTCGAACCGCTCGCTCTCCTCCACGCCAATGTCTGCCGCGAGAATGGCGACATCCGCCTGCTGAATGTCGCTGGCCGACAACGGATGCTCGACGCCGAGCGCGCCTTGCGTCTCGACTTTGATCTGATGGCCCAACGATTTGCCGACCTTTTCCAACTGCTCGGCGGCCATGTAGGTATGCGCGATTCCCGTCGCGCAGGCGGTCACGGCAACGATCTTCACAACGACTACGACGTCAACGACGATGATCCACGAACGAGCTCGGGGCTTCCCGCCGGCTCGGATGCTCCAACACTCGACGCGTTCGCACGCGTGCGCCGCTGCGCCACGCTCTTCCACGCCACGATCGACACACTGGTCACCGTGACACCGGCCAGAATAGCGATCACGTATGCTAGGCGATGATCCACCACCGGCAACACGATGGGACCGCCATGCGGCGCATGATCCCCTACGCCCCCAGCCATCGCGATTACCGCGGCCGTCATCGATCCCGCCATGATGCACGGAATAACACGCACCGGATCCGACGCCGCAAACGGAATCGCCCCTTCGGTGATCCCAATGAGTCCCATCATCAGTCCAGCAACTCCAGCGTCACGCTCTTCCGTGCTCCAGAGCGATCGACGCAGAATCGTCGCCACCCCCAATCCCAACGGCGGCGTACAGATCGCGGCCGCGCACGCACCCATGATGCTCGGATCGCCCTCCCGAATCATCGCCGCGCCAAAGAAAAAAGCCGTCTTGTTCACCGGCCCACCCATGTCGAACGCAATCATCGCCCCCAACACGAGCGCCAACACCGCGCGGTCTCCCGTGCTCATCGCCGTAAGCCACGCGGTCGCCGACGTCATGAGATGCGCGATCGGCACGCCGACCACGTCCAGCATGATCACCCCAACCATGACCGACGCCAGAATGGGAATCACGAGAATCGGCATGATCGGCCGCAGATGCCGCGACACGGGAATCCGCTTGAGCAGTTGGACGATGACACCCGCCACTAACCCCGCCAACAACGCGCCGAGGAACCCCGCCTTGACCGTGCCGGCCAGATACCCCCCCACGAACCCCGGCGTCAGCCCCGGCTTTCCCGACATCGAATACGCGATGTACGCCGCCAACACCGGCAACATGAGCGCGAACGCCGCCGACCCGATGGTGGAGAGCAGCGAGAGGGTGGGCGAGCTCAGATCGGGCCCCGTCGGCGTCATGGGGGCAAAGGCGATTGCCGCGGCGATCAGGATCCCGCCGCAGGCAATGAGCGGAATGACATACGAGACACCGGTCAGCAAATGCTGCCGGACCTGCCGAAGCGGCGCGACGATCGCCCGGATTCCGGAATCGTCTACGGACATGGCCAGAGGGTATGCATGCCCATAATCATCCCGCTCCGCCCGGCGCGCGGCAAGCCGTGGACATGAGGCATTTATTGGAGTATCGTGACATTCTATGGACCCGATAGATCCCCCGGATCTGACATCACCCGTTGCCCGCTCGGAGGGGCATCCGCTCGGTGCGCCCCTCCCCGCCACCGCGCACGAGCGGATCGTCCGCGAGCTGACCGAGCTGCTCCATGGCACCCACCTCCGCCGCCTGTACATCGCCGACGCGGGACTCGCGCCGCCGGTCCTCGCCTATGTCACCCCATTCGCCCGGCTCTCCGTTCCCCTCGCCGGCATCCACACCATGGACATCGCGCGCGCCGGACACCCTCGTCGCATTCATCAACGCGAAATCCACCCCGCACGTGGTGACGCGGTCCTCGTTCCCGCCAACGCGTGGAATCGGCCGCATTGGACGACGCCCACCACGGTGCTCACGGTATTGTTTGGCGTCAAACAGATCGGCGTGAGCTTGGTCCAACACGACGGAACCAGCGACGTTCCTGTCGACACAATCAAAGCGAGCGTGCACGGCGCCCCTGACGATCCCACACAGCACATTCTGCGCGCCCTCCTCGCCACGACAACCGACGGCACGCGTGCGCAGACGCGCGCATCACGCGCGCCGCTGCCTCGGCTGTTGGCCGAATCGCTGTTGCATGCGTGTCTGCGACAGTTCACCATGCCGGCGGCGGTGTCTCGGAAAGCCGTGCGGACGTACGAAGCCATTTGCTTGTATGTACAGGAGCAGTACCAACATCCGCTCACCCGCGACACCGTGGCCCACCAATTCGGGCTCGCCCCAACACACGTCTCTCGGCTCTTTCGCCGAGAGGGATTGGTGCGGTTCAACGACTACGTCAATTTGGTCCGTGTCAACCGCGCCAAATTTCTCCTGCGCGCGTATGGGATGCCACTGAAAGAAGTGGCGGCACGCTGTGGATTCAGCGATGTAGCGTACTTTTGTCAGGTGTTCAAGCGCGTCACCGCCGTCACGCCAACGCAGTATCGCGACGCAACGCGTCGAGGCCCCGCGACCTAGTGTCGCGAGCGCACGTCATCACGACGCGCCGAGAGTGTCAACGCTCCAAGACCAACGTTACCGGTCCCTCGTTGACGAGCGACACCGCCATATCCGCTCCAAACTCTCCCGTGGCCACGCGCAGCCCACTCGCTCGCAACGCCGTCACGAACGCATCGTACAGCGGAATCGCCGTCTCGGGCCGCGCGGCGGTAATGAACGACGGCCGCCGCCCTTTGGTCGCATCGCCGTAGAGTGTGAACTGCGACACCACCAACACCGCGCCATCCACCTCGGACAATGCAAGATTCATCTTCCCCTCGGCGTCACCAAACAGGCGCAACCCGGAAATCTTGTCCGCCATCCACGCCACGTGATCTGGCGTATCCTCGTGCGTGAACCCCACGAGCAGGCAAAAGCCCCGCTCGATTGCCCCCACCGTCACACCGTCGATCGCGACCGACGCTTCACGCACACGCTGTAGTACGACTCGCATTACCCACGCTCACTCCACGCCCATTACGCACGTGGCGACTATGATGTTGCCGGAAACAGATCGCGCCGTGCGGGATCCCCAGCACGGCGCGACACGATCACATGACCAACACGACGGATGTCCGCCGCGACTACTCCACCGTCACCGACTTGGCGAGGTTGCGCGGCTGATCCACGTTGGAGCCACGCTTTACGGCGATGTAGTACGCCAGGAGCTGCAGCGGGATCGACGCCAGGATCGGCGTGACCAGCTCGCTGGCTTCGGGGATCCGAAACTCGTAATCGATTTTCCCCGCCAACGCCGGCTCGTTGCGACTGGTGATGGCGATGACGCGTCCCTTGCGCGCTTTCACTTCCTGCACGTTGGACACGACCTTGTCGAACACCGAGTCGTGCGGCGCAACGAACACCACTGGCATCATCTCGTCGATCAACGCGATGGGGCCGTGCTTCATTTCGGCGGCTGGATACCCTTCGGCGTGGATGTAGCTGATTTCCTTGAGCTTAAGCGCCCCTTCCAATGCCGTCGGGAAATTGTACCCACGTCCCAAATACAGGAAATTGGATGCCCGCTTGAACTCCTCGGCCACCGCTTCGATTTCCTCGGCGCGGTCCAGGATGTTCTGGATTTGCGCGGGGAGCGCATGCAGCGCCTGCACGATTTCACGGCCACGCACCAACGACAGATTGCGCAGACGCGCCAGCTTGAGCGTGAAGAGGAGGAGCGCCGTCACCTGGCACGAGAACGCCTTGGTCGACGCCACGCCGATTTCCGGACCGGCGTGGATGTACGTTCCACCATCCGACTCACGTGCGATCGTGGAGCCCACCACGTTCACGATCCCCATGGTCCGCGCGCCACGATGCTTGGCTTCGCGCATCGCTGCCAGCGTGTCGGCCGTCTCACCCGACTGCGAGAGCACGATGCACAACGTGCGGTCGTTCACCACCGGATTGCGATAGCGGAACTCCGACGCGTATTCCACCTTGGTAGGAATGCGCGCCAGATCTTCGAGCATCATCCCGCCGATCAACGCCGAGTGCCAGCTGGTGCCGCAGGCGGTGAGGACGATGTTATCGAACTTGAGGAGATCCTGATCGCTCAGATTGAGTCCGCCCAACCGCGACGTCCCTTCTTCGTCGAGCAAACGGCCACGCATGGTGTTTTCCACCGTTTGCGGCTGCTCGAAAATTTCCTTGAGCATGAAGTGGGCAAAGCCACCCCGCTCGATTTGATCGAGATCCCAGTCCACCTTGCTTACCGCGCGACGCAGCTCGCGTGCACTCAGATCGACCACCCGATACCCTTTGGGCTCGAGCACGGCGACGTCGCCGTCGTCCAAATAGACGACTTGGCGCGTGTGCGCCAGTACGGCGGACACATCGCTCGCGATGTAATATTCGCCGTCGCCGATCCCGACGAGGAGCGGGCTCCCTTTGCGCGCCGCGACGATTTTTTGTGGATCGCGGCTCGACACAACAGCGATGCCGTACGTCCCTTCGATCTGCGCCAGCGCGTCGAGCACCGCCTCTTCGAGCGTGTTGGTGAACGCTTCCTGGATCAGGTGCGCGATGACTTCGGTGTCGGTTTCAGAGACGAACTTGTAACCCAACCCCTCGAGCTTTTGCCGGAGCGGATGGAAGTTTTCGATGATGCCGTTGTGCACCACGGCGACTGTCCCGTCCATGGAGACGTGCGGGTGCGCGTTGCACTCATTGGGCGCGCCATGCGTGGCCCACCGGGTATGCGCGATGCCGACCTGTCCGTTCACCGGGTCGGCCGTGACCGCCGCCTCGAGCCGGGCAATTTTCCCCGCGGCTTTCCGCGTCTCCACGCCTTTCCCGTTCATCACAGCCACCCCGGCCGAGTCGTAGCCTCGATATTCGAGACGCTTCAACCCTTCCAAGAGGAGCGGCGTGACCTGCCGATTGCCGACATACCCGACGATTCCACACATATATGATAGACCTCCGTCCAGAGGACGAATGAACGCACGAGCTTAAACCTATAAGTATAATTTGGCCCCGGCGGTCCGTGAGAACCGGCGTAGCCTGTACCCGGCCCTCGACGGCAGGGTCCACCACTTCGGAGGAAGTATCGGCTGTCCCCGGAGCCGGATAAGTCTACCCAGCCCGACCCTCTTCCGTCCGGCTGTTAACGAAACGATACAACGCGTGTGATTTGGCTTCGCTGTATCTTACAAATTAGCGATTTGGTAAAATCGTCGTGTCGAAAGCAATTTCGCCACAAACACAACGGGCCGGAGAATATTCTCCGGCCCGTTGTGTTTTCATCTATTCCGGCAGCTTCAACAATCGCCGGACATCGCCAAGCGTTGTAATCGGCACCGAGCCATATAACACGTAGTGATGGCCAGTCCCTTTCGCCGTCCAAGGAAGCGCCGAGGGTGCAACAGATTTTCGTGCATCACGGTTCGCTGCGACGCTGCTATCCGCCGTATTCGCGACCGCCGACTTCATGCGACGCGCGGCCATCGCCGTCGCATTGGCTCGTACCACACATAGCTCCGCGCGAGAGACATCGATCGCAGACGCACTGGAGAACAAGGAAACGTGCGCCCCGTCCCGTAACACATACTCCGTCACCTCGACACTGTCACACGTCACCTGACGCACGAGTGTCGGCATCGAGTCATTCACCGACGCCGCCAATGCCAGCGAAGGTTTGACGGCTGTCGGCATCACCGTCGATAGCGCGCCAGCAGCCGCGGACGGCGCACTCTTGGCGAACAGCTGCGGCGCCGCTTTCCGCACCGGGGGCGCCGGCGCCTCCGGCGCGACATTCCCCGCGGCCACACGATCTTGCGGCGCCGCATCCGCCGCCGCAGACATGGGAGCTGGCGACATCATCACGGGTGCAGGCTCACTCGACATCGGGCGGCTATCCGCCATCTGCTTTCGCGCCATCACCCCATTCGCCTCGCGCATGGCCTGTGTGGCCGCCGCGCCGCCAACAGCCGCATTCGATACTCCCGACGATCCCGGTGCCCCCTTGGCCATCATCGGCGACGCGACGGATTCTCCGATCGAGGCCGCGTTCGAAGCCGCATTGGCCGACATCGTCGAATCCGCCACCCGCGACGTCACCGGTGCAGGCAACGACATATCACGCTGCGCCGACGCAACGTCGCGCCCTCCCGAGCGCAAGGCAACATGCTCCGTCCCTGACGCCCGCCACGACCGTGTCGCCCACATACTTCCAGCCGCGACGATCAAAAACCCCGCCGCCGCCCGCACCCCCGTGCGTCGATACCATGCAGGCCGCGCCACTGACGGCATCACATCCCCCGGCACATCATCCAATCCCTGCAAAATGCGCGATGCCGCTGCGATCAATCCGCGCGCTTCCGCCACCGCGGCCGAGCACTCCGCGCACGACGCCACGTGTGTCTCCACCGCCGCGGCTTCGGCCGGCGACAACGCGCCGTCCAGCCACGCATGAATCGTCCCTTCATCAAGATGCGGCATGCCCTTCCCTCCCTGCCTGCGCGCGCACCAACGCGTCGTACACTTCCGCCAACCGCCGCCGCGCCCGCGACAACGTCGTCCCCACCGATCCCAGCGACAACCCGAGCGCCTCGGCGATCTCCTGATAATCCAACCCTTCTTCGCGCATCAACAACGCCAACCGATCGCGCTCCGCGATGCTGTCCACCGCACGACGCGCCAACGCCGCTTCCTGCGCCCGCTCCACCGACGATGGCTCGACCGTCTGCTCCGCGTCGCGCGCCTCGGCCGTCAACACCTGCAAGTGCCGCCGCTGCCGCGCCGCTTTTCGCGCTTCGTCTCGCACCAAATTGGTTGCCACCGCAAAGAGCCACGCGCGCTCGTTGGTGAGCGGCGCATGTCGCACCGCGCGCAGAAACGTTTCCTGCGCGACCTCTTCCGCCCAATCCCGGTCGCCCAACCGGCGCGTGAGATAGCGCACGAGTGGCGTGTGATAGGTCCGGAACAGACGGTCGAGGTCGGTCACCAGATCACCATTGCTGGCGGAACACCGCCACCTGTTTGACCGACAGCGTCGTCGCTCCCTTGGGAGTGATGTCGAGCACCACGCCGCGCCCGACGATCACTACCCGGCTCCCCAACGCGCACGGCGTCCCCAATTCTGGGACCGCCGCGATGAGCGCGAAGTAGGCATCGGAGTACGGAGCCACGTGCATGACAGGAAGTTTGCCTTGCGGCCGCGCATCGGTCCAGACGCTGTCGCGCAACACGAAGGTCCGTGCCCCAATCTGCCGGGTCGTCACACTCCCCCCGGACGCGTCGTCCGCCAGCCCCTGAGACGCCTCGGCTGCCGTAGTTGCGACCGCCGCGAGCGACGCTGCGTCCCGTTGACTGGACGCCACTTTGGCCATGTCGAACGCCTGCTTCCGCATTGCCATCGCCGACGGCGCCGGTGCACCCGCGCCAGCTCCCACCATGAGTCCGTTGGACACGCGCCGATCCTGGATCATCTGCGGCTCTTGCACCAGATACGACGAGAACTCCGTGGGAATCCCATACGTCTCCCCCAACGACTTGATCTCATCGTCGAATTCCGTCGACCCCTCATGTTTTCGTTTTTCCGCGCTCAGATACCCGATACGCCGCGCCGCCCAGAGCCGCGCCACGAAGGCGTTCTCGTTGTCCTGCTGCGGAAAGTCGACACGCACCTCCGTCCGCACCGGTCCCGAAGGCGACGTCCCCTGCACGATTACACGGCCGTCGCCATGCCCATCATACCGCGCGAACAACACCAGATCTTGACCGGCAAAGAGATCGGGCGGCGCGGGTGGTGACCATTTGGAGAGCGTGACACCTTGCGCCGTCACCCGAACATCCGTCAACACCGGCGTGGACAACCGCGACGCCACGAGCGATACCGCGCGCTCCACCGACCCCTCGGGACGTACGAACTGCGCGGTCCCACGCCCATCCAACGCCAACTGCTCGAGCAACGATGCGTTCACGTCGGCGCCCAGCCCAAAGGTGAAGACCCGTGCCCGCCCCCGCCACTGTGCGGTATGCGACACGATCGTCGCAGGATCGGAGACACCAACCGTTGGCTCACCATCGGTAATGAACAACACCAATGGCAACCGTCCCGTTGCGCTCGTGGGCCGCAACGCCTCGTCCAACGCGCCGTCGATGTTGGTGCCGCCATCCGCATTCAACGCGTCGATGTACCGCTGGGCCCGCGACGTCATCTCGGACGTCGCTTCCACGTAGTCATCTCGAAACGTGTGGACCTCGGTCGAAAAGTCGATTACGCGAAACCGGTCCGTCGGCCGTAACGTGTTCAACACGCGTTTGGCCGCGGACTTGGCCTGCTCGATCTTTTGCCCACTCATCGACCCCGACACATCGATCACCACCGTCACATCACGCGGCGTCGCCCGCACCGCCGTCGCGGGCGGGGTAATCGTGATCATCGTGAATCCATCGTCCCGACGCGGCGCGTAGGGCAACACGGTGATCGCCATCTCGCTCGGCCGTCGCATCGGGATGAGTACCGTGAAGTCGTTTCCCTCACCACTCAACACCACTTCGCGTCCACCGCGTACGTCGCGCACCGACACCCGATGCGTGGGCGAGAACGGCGCGCCGTACCGCGCATCGCTCGGTACGCGCAACGTGAATCCCTGCTCCCCACGCATCACATCATCATCGTCGCGCCCATGCCCCGATGGACCACCCTGTCGACGCATCGGCGTGGCCAACCACCCTGGCGTCCGCGGCGCCGACCCACGCGAATAATCCACACGTAACGCATCTCCTTCACGACGCGCCACCGCTTGATACCGAATCACCACGGTTTTCTGCTCGCCATGCGGTAGCGGAAAAATGCGCGCCCGCAACAACCCATATCCCATCCACTCCACCAACGCGGGATCGCGCTGCTGCCGTACGATATTTTCGTAGATCTGTCGAGCCTGCGTAGCATCCATGCTCTCGCCCGAGATCATCTGCCCATTCACGGAGAGCTGTAATCCCTGAAACGCCGCTCCCTCGGGCAACGGGAACATGTAGTCGGCCTCCGCCAACCCACTCCCACGATTCACGAACTGCTCGGTGACTTCGTAACGCACCACCGTCCCCACCAACTCCGCCTTCACCACACTCGACACCCGCTCCACCGTCGACGGCACGATCCGTCCACATGGCACGTCGGGGAGCGGACGACACGGCCGGGGCATGATCCACCCTTGCGCTCCAACCGTTGTGTGCGCGCTCGCGACACAGACCACAGCGAGCGCGGCCAAGACCATTTTGTGCATATTCGCATCCAGGTTCGTTTCCTGGGAGACGTCGAACTTCACGCGACTTGCACACACCAACGAAAACGGGGTTCGGACAGCTGTCCGAACCCCGTTGTTTACCCGATCGTTTGTGCGAACGCCCGAACCTTTACCCCAATGCCGCTACGCACTCCCGTCCTGCACGAATCAACGCGCGCGCTTCGTCTTCCGTGGGCGCTTCGGCGATCACACGCACGATGGGTTCGGTCCCGGACGGACGCACGTGCACCCACCGATCCGCCCATGTGAGACGCAGCCCGTCCTGCACATCGACTTCCGCGTCGGCAAACGTCCCCCGCAGCGAGGCGTACACCGTATCGAGCGGCGCATCAGGACGATCCAACTTGTCCTTCACGATTGCATAGCGCGGATAATCAGCCACGATCGCCGAGAGCGGCCGTTGCTCTTCGTGCAGCAACTGCAGAATGAGTGCGGCCCCGACAGGCGCGTCGCGCCCGAGGTGCAGCTCGCTCAAGATCACGCCACCATTCCCTTCCCCACCGATCGGTGCGCCCTCTGCGCGCATTTTGACCGCGACGTTCACCTCGCCCACCGGTGCGCGCACCACATGCGTCTTGGCACGCTTCGCCACGTCGTCCACGATACGGCTGGTTGACAAGTTGGTCACCACGGGACCGGGGCGATGCCGCAGCACTACGCTCGCCGCGAGCGCCAACGTGTAATCCTCTCCAATCGCGCGTCCGTTGTCGGCGATCAACGCCAACCGGTCGACATCGGGATCGACCACAAAGCCTACCGCCGCCTTGGTGCGCGTCACCAACGCTTCGGCCTCGCGAAGATTCTCCGCCACCGGCTCCGGCGCGCGCGGAAAGCGGCCGTCGGCTTCGAGATTGATTGCGTCCACCGTGCACCCCAACCGCTCCAGCAACGTGGGCATGAACAGTCCCCCCGCGCCACGCACGCAGTCGAGCGCCACGTGAAACTTGCGCGCGCGAATTCCCTCGACGTCGAGGAACGGCAGCGCCAACACCATGTCGATGTGCCGCGCGATCGCGTCACGATCTTCTTCGACCGTCCCCAACTGATCCCATGTTGCGCGCGCGAACTGACTCTCCACCACCGCGCGCATCGCGTTCCCTTCGTCGCCGTCCAAAAACAGTCCCGACGGCCCGATGAACTTGAGCGCGTTCCATTCGATGGGATTGTGGCTCGCCGTGATCGCCAAGCCACCCGCCGCGTGATGATGCTCCACCGACAGCTGCACGGTGGGTGTCGGGACCACGCCGATATCGATCACCTGCGCGCCGACGCTCTGCAACGCGCCCAATACCACACGATGAAACATCGGTCCGCTCACCCGACTGTCTCGACCGACGACGATCTTCTTGGAGCGATTGTTCGAGAGGGCCCACGCGCCAAAGCCGGCCGCGAACTTGGCCATGATCTCCGGGGTGAGCGCTTCGCCGACGCGACCACGTACGCCGGACACACTGACCATCAATCCAGGATATTCCATAGACGAAAAAAGAGTCGGTGCTCGACCATTGCCGAGCTGCCGACACAATTTACCCGCGCCGAGGGGAAAAACGAGGCGAGCATAGCAGATGGACGCCACTGCCGGAATAGAAGCAGGTCATCCGACCTACACGATGACCAACTTTAGGGACGGCCCGCGGTCGCGATCTTGGGGAGGTCGGAGCGAATGACTGGGACAAAGGCGTTCACCAGCTCCGGATCGAACTGCGTCCCCGAATGCCGCAGAATTTCGGCGATCGCGTCCTCCGGGGTCATGAACCGTCCGCGACGATACGCGCGCCCGCTCACCATGGCGTCGAACGCATCGGCCACCGCTACAATCCGCGCTTCGAGCGGAATCGCCATTCCCGACAACATGTCGGGGACCCCGCGCCCGTCGAACCGCTCGTGATGCGAGCGCACGATGTTGAGCGCCATGGGGGTGTCTCCCAGCAACGGCGAGAGGATGTGCCACCCCACCATGGGGTGGGTCATGATATGCTGGTACTCCTCTTCGGTCAGCGCCCCTTCCTTATTGAGCACCGCCTCGCGCACCCCGATCTTCCCGATGTCGTGGACATGCCCTCCCAACTCGATCTGTCGGATGGCCGCCTCGGGGAGACTGAGCGCCTTAGCCAGCTTGGAGGAGTAGTGGCTGACTCGGATAGAGTGGCCGCGTGTGTACTGGTCTTTGACTTCGAGCGCCTGGACCAGCGCCTGGACCCCGCCCAAAAAGAGCTCTTCGAGCCGTCGAGCCTGGGCCGCGACCCGGGCTTCGAGGTCGCGTTGGTAGGCCCGGTTTTCGACGATGAGCTGTCGCCGCTCGAGCGCCTGGGCCACCCGAGCCCGGACCTCTTCCAAATGGAACGGCTTAGTGAGGTAGTCCATGGCGCCATTTGCGAGACAGTCAAGCGCCACATCAACGTCAGCAACAGCCGTAATGAGGATAACTGCGAGATCAGGATATTTGGCGCGCGACTGACGCAGCAGCTCGATCCCATCCATCCGGGGCATGCGAAGATCGGTGAGAAGCAGGTGCGCCGGAACCTGCTCCAGCTGCTCCAACGCCTCCACTCCGGACCCCGCTTCGACGCACGTGAACCCATCGCCTGACATCAGGCGCACCAGGACCTGCCGAAGACGGGGCTCGTCGTCGGCGATCACGCAATACATGGGTTCCGCGCTCACCGCACTCCTTGATAATCGGCCATATTTGCTATTAGCAATTTTATCGACAGTGCCGAGCCAAGGCTATCGAGATACACACTTTGTGTGCACGAGAGGTGAGAATTGGCTCGCCCGCGTGTAGGGGAATCGAGGACATCGATCCCTCCACGCGACGACTTTCAGCGTATTTATGACCAAAATTTTCAGCGACGATCTCGACGCCGCCTTTGGCACGCGCGCCGTGCACGCGGGACAGCGCCCCGATCCCATCTCGGGCGCCATCATGACGCCCATCTATCAGACCTCGACCTACGCACAGGATGCGCTGGGCGTAAACAAAGGGTACGAGTACGCACGCGGCAAAAATCCCACGCGTGAAGCGCTGGAGCGGAACGTCGCCGCGCTCGAAGGGGGACGCCACGGCTTCGCCTTTTCGAGTGGCATGGGGTGCATCGACTCGATCATGAAACTGTTCAAATCGGGCGATCACATCATCTGCACCGAAAACATGTACGGCGGCACCTTCCGCCTGTTCGATAAAATTCTGCGGCACTTTGGCCTGCAGTTCTCGTACGTCGACACGCGCGACCCGCAACACATCGCCGATGCGCGCACACCCACCACCGTGGCGGTGCTGGTGGAGACACCCACCAATCCGCTCATGCGCCTCACCGATCTCAAAGGCGCCGCCGAGGCCGCGCATGCGATGGGCGCGCTGCTCGTGGTCGACAATACGTTTGCCACGCCGTATTTCCAACGCCCGTTCGAGTTCGGCGCCGACATCGTCTGGCACTCCACGACCAAATATCTCAACGGGCACAGCGACCTGGTGGGCGGCATGGCCGTGGTGAACGACGACGACCTCGCGCAACGCCTGCAATTCAACCTCAACTCCGCCGGCGCGGTCCCCGGCCCCTTCGACGCGTGGCTCGTGCTGCGCGGCACCAAGACGTTGCACCTGCGCATGGCGCGCCACGACGAAAACGGCCGCGCCATCGCCAACTTTCTGGCGCGGGAGATGGGTGAGGAAAATGTCTTTTACCCCGGCCTCGCTTCGCATCCACAGCATGCGCTGGCCAAGCGGCAGATGCGCGGCTTTGGCGG
>Ga0105237_10004434_pt1 | contig 16266 bp, 9 predicted proteins | sample KBSC24metaG_FD_81520 | JGI IMG/M metagenome (GOLD analysis project Ga0105237, IMG submission 81520) | Corn rhizosphere microbial communities from Kellogg Biological Station, Michigan, USA - KBS C2-4 metaG | ecosystem: Host-associated > Plants > Roots > Rhizosphere > Soil | place: Michigan, USA... | reverse complement strand
CCTGCTGACCCAGCGCACCGAACTCTTCCAGGACAGCCTGCGCGACAACCTCCGCCTGGCCGATCCCGCCGCAACCGATCAATCCCAACGTCTTCCCGCCCATGTCCGGCCCCCATTCCGGGTCCCATTGCCCGGCTTGCAACGAGCGCGCGCCTTGGGGAATGCGCCGCGCCATTGCGAGCAGCATGGCCATCGCGTAGTCCGCCACCGCGTTATTCAGCAGGCCTGGTGTGTTGGCGACCACGATGCCGTGCTGCGCTGCGGCCGTGAGATCCACCGCGTCAACGCCGATGGCCCAGCGCGAGATGATCTTCAGCCGCGCGGCTTCCTCCGAGGCAAGGACGGCGGCGTTAAACGGGTCCATCCCGGCAAGAACCGCATCGATCCCGGCGAGCTGCGGCAGCAGCTCCGCCACGGTCAGCGGTCCATACTTCGGCGGGTGGACCAGTTCACATCCCGCGGCTTCCAGGCGCGCGAGTGCCGCCGCGCCGACCGGCTCGATGGTCAATGCGCGCGCGGTGATCAGGACTTTCCAGGACATGCGGGTCTAGAAAAGGGAGCGCGCGACATCAATACGCCGGGCATGCTGTTCAGTTTCATCGAGGGGAGTCGAAGCGAGCCTCTCCCGGCCCCTGCGAATTGCCAAGCGTTTCCAGTGATGACTAGGCGTGCTCCGGGATGAGGTGATCGCCAAACCAGTCGCTGGCGAGTTGCGCAACCTCTTCGAGAGCGCCTGGTTCTTCAAAAAGATGCGTGGCACCAGGGACGAGCTTGAGCTCGACCGGGCAGTGCATCTGCGCCATCGCTTCCCGGTTCAGGTCAATGACCACATCGTCCCTGCCGCCGACGATCAGCAGCGTCGGAGCGCGCACGGAGCCCAATGCCGCGCCGGCGAGATCCGGCCGGCCACCACGCGAAACCACCGCGCCGACCTGGTCCGGCCGCGCGGCGGCGGCGACCAGCGCCGCTCCGCCGCCCGTGCTCGATCCGAAATAGCCGATGCGCAACCCGTTCGCCGCGGACTCCTGCAAAATCCACGCCGTCGCAAAACCGAGTCGCCCGGCGAGCAAGCCGATGTCGAAGCGATGCTCGCGCGTTTGGACGTCCGTGAGTTCTTCCTCGGCTGTGAGAAGGTCGAACAACAACGTGGCCAGCCCCGCATTGTTCAGCGTCCGCGCCACAAAGCGATTGCGCGGGCTGTGCCGGCTGCTGCCGCTGCCGTGCACGAAGAGCACAATGCCACGCGCGTTCTTCGGAATGGTCAGGGTGCCTTCGATCATGGCGCCACCCGCGGGGATTTTCACTTCTTCTTCCAGCGTCATAAACCCTCCGGATAAGTCTCTGGCAATTCGCCCTCCTCCCAGCCAGCGGTGCGCTCCAAAGGCTCGAGGGCGCGCGTCTCGTCGAGGTGGATGATGGCATCGAACTGCTCGGGCAGGCAGGTCTCGAAATAGTGGCTCCAGCGCTCTGTTTCGGGGCGATAAATCACTCCGATGGCACGCTCGAGCCGCCGCTGGCGAAGCATCGCGGTCGCGGCATTGTGCTCGCGGAGATCGAGCCAGAAGCGCGGCATTTCGCTGCGGTGGAAGAGTTCTTCGTAGCTCCCGCGCAAACCCGGCCGGACTCGGCGCCTCTCGGCCGGATCGCCCCAGTCCCGCGCCGCGGTGACAGTGCCGGAATAAGTGCTGAAGCCGATTCCGAACACACGGTTTCCGAAGCGTTCGCGCGCGAGTTGGCCGACATTCCATTCGCCCCGGTCGCTCATGGCGGTGGCACGGGCGTCGCCCAGATGGGAGTTGTGCGCCCACACGACAATCTTTGTGCGGCCGCTGTCGAAGTGGTTCACGAGGGCGTGCAGCGTCCCGGTCATGTGCTCGTCGCGCAGGTTCCAGGATTCTTCGCGGCCATAAAACATCGAGCGGTAATAGCGTTCGGCGTTCTTGACCAACCGTGCGTTTTGTTCCGCATAGAAAAATTCGTCCTCCGCGATCTGCCCATCGCGGCTCATAATGTCACCGTACTTTCTCCGCAAGTCGACGAGCTGCGCCACGACTTCCTGCTCGCATGACTCGGCCTGGCCGCGCGTGGTGGCATAGCCGTAAGTCTGCGGGTCTTCTCCAAAGAACTCGAAGCAACCGTAACGGCGTCGCGCACGGCGCGCGGCATCGGGATCGACCTTGTCGAGATAGCCGAGCACCGATTCGATCGAGGCGTGCAGGCTGTAGAGGTCCATTCCGAAGATTCCCACCGGCCGGTCCCGTGCGGCAGCGGCATTCCAATCACGCAACCATGCCACGAAATCGACCATCACGTTATTGCGCCACATCCACGCGGGAAATCGCCGGAAATCGTCCAGCGCCGCCACCGCATCCGGCTCCCGCGCGCGGCCGATGACATAGCGATGGACCCGCAGTGTGTCCGGCCAATCCGCCTCGAGCGCCACGGCGCGAAAGCCTTTTTCCGCAATCAAACGCCGTGTGAGCTCCGCACGAGTCGCATAGAATTCGTGTGTGCCGTGCGATGCCTCGCCGATCAGGACAAACTGCGCGTCACCAGCGAGTTCGATCAAGGGTTCGTAGTCCTCGTCGGACAAAACCGGATGAGAGGCTTCGCGGATCGCCTCGATCTCTTTCGCGGCAGTGGCGATCATGACCATTCCTCCGAAGCTCGCGCGAGCAGTTCGCGCACCTCGTTGTCGGAAGTCTGCGAAAAGTCTTCGTAGAATTGTCCAACCGCTCGAAAATCCGGTGGCGTGACCGCGCAGACGATCTCGTCCACGTGGTCGCGAAATTCCGCGCATGTCTCCGGTGCCGCCACCGGCACGGCCACGACGCGGGCCGCGACCCCGCGCTCGCGAAGAGCCAGCACCGCCGCGCGCATGGTTGCCCCAGTGGCCAGGCCGTCATCGACGAGAATCACGGTCTTGCCACGCAGATCAGGCGCGGGACGACCGTCCCGATATTCCAATTCCTGCCTTTCCAGTTCCCGTGTCTCGATCTCTGTGACAAGGGCGAGCGCCTCGTCCGAGTCATCAAGCTGCGCCAGCACACTTTCGTTCAGCACGCGCGCACCGCCCGAGGCGATTGCGCCCATGGCCAGTTCCTCGTAGCCGGGTACGCCCAGCTTCCGCACGATGAAGACATCGAGCGGCGCACGTAGTGCTTTCGCGACCTGATAGGCGACAGGCAGGCCGCCTCGGGGCAGACCGAGTACGATGACACCGTCACGACCGGCGTATTTCCGCAGGCTCTCCGCCAGCACCCTGCCGGCCTCGCGCCGATCTCGGAATTGCAGTTCGCGCCCAGGTCGCACGACCATATCAGCCTCCTAATTCGGCTTCATCGAGCGCGTTCTTCGCGGCCTCCTGCCTGCGCGTTGAAGACAGTGACAGCACTTCAATGACTTTGATGATTTTGGCCATGGGAAAATGCTCCTGTTAGGAGATCGTCACCACGCTCGGTACGACTTTCTCGACGATCGGTGCGAAGTCGCCCCCGGACCAAGGGGCGGCTGCGCCTTCACCGCATCTTGTGCCGAAACGAATGCCGGCGCGAAAGTCACTGAAAGGCTGCAGAGTCCCTCTGCCACAAGGACACACAGGCCGTGGGCGAGCGGCGAAATCAAATTGCATGGTGTATCTCCTTTTTCCGAATTCGTGCGGCATCTTGGACGTGGCCCTATTTTTGCGTCCTTTGCCGTTCATCCCGGATTCGCTTCGCGATCTCCAATCTTAAAGATTGGCGACCCTAACGGGATTGAACCCCGCTTGGCCCGTGGTTCCTGCAAGATGCGCCCGGTTTTCTAGCTGCCCGTCTGCGTCGCGTCAAACACGGTAAGGCGCAGCCCGTCGAATCGCGCCAGGCCATTGAACGTGCCGACCCACAGATACCCGTCGCGCGTCTGGACCAGTGCAGTCACCGAATTTTGCGGCAGCCCATCCTCGGTCTGCCGCCCGCGGATGGACCAATCATAAGGCCGGGCCGCCACCGCGGGCCGGGCCGCGAGGGTGCAAGCCGAGCGCGGCCACGAAACCGCGTAGGAGAATATGAAGGCTGGGGAACGCCACGCCAAGCAGCATGCACCGACCGCCGGCTCTGACAAGCGGCGGCGGAAACCGAGGCTTCAACGGCTCACCCCCGGCTTCGGGAGCGTTGCATCTAGGCCCGATCCATGTGTGTCTTGCGACTGAACCGCGGGAGCGCATCCCAAGCGACGACCGCGCCGTGGAGACGTGCGTGATTCAATCCCATGCCATACCTGCTGCCAAATTGGTCCAAGAATCCCAACGGGGACGGGAGGAGTCTCATGCGGGCGAGGTGTCGAGGAGCCGCGACGCCGATCACCCTCAGAATTGTACGATGCGCTCGCCGGCATCGACGCTGGGACTGTTTCTCATTTGCCGGATTCAGTAGCTTTCTGACTCGCAGTGGCCTGCTCACGATCGGCCACATCGTTGGCTTTCCAGTGGACGAGAGGAGAAAACGGAGCGTTCAGTTTCGATTGGTCGGAGAGCAGCTTAATGTCCCCGATTTGCAAAGTATCTGACCCGCTGTTCGCGATGACGTTGAGCCGGAAGTAGCGATAAGCGGCCGGCTTGGCCAGGGCATATTCCATCTCGTAAAAGCGGAAGGGAAATGTCTGGCCACTCTGCGTGTCGAGGGTGGCCCAGTTCGTGCCATCGTTCGAGCCTTGAAACTGCCAGTCCTTGGGATCGCGCTCCGGCTTAATGCTGGCGCTGGTGACCGAGTAACTCTTGATGACCGGCGCGCGAGCGGAGCCGAAGTCGTATTGAATGGCGCCCATGCCCCTGCTGCGGTCGGCAAACCACATCGTGGCCGGGTTGCTGTCGAATGCCTTGCCGGCGCTGTCCGCCCCCACGGTGGCCGTGGCCGTTCCCCCCAAAGTGACATTCCACATCGGGGCTCTGGGGGTGGTGGAGTCCTCCGGCGAGTTAGGGCTTTCGCCGGCGGAGTTCACCGCAGTCACGACGTAGTGATAAGTCGTGTCATTTGTCACGTCGGTGTCGGTGTAGCTGCTGGCGACGATCCCCGAGGCGACGGGCGAGTAAGGGCCGCCGCGGGTGGTGGCGCGCCTGATCGTGTAGCTGGTGGCACCGAAGGAGGGCTGCCAGCGCACCGGGACGGCGCCATTGGCCGGCGAGGCCAGGACGGTGACTGGCGCGGCGGGGGTGACGACCGACGCGCCGCCGTCGCCGCCGGTGATCTGCACGTGGCTGAAGGTGGAAGTGTTCAGTTTGTGCTTGGCGCCTGAGCAGACCACCAGGCCGACATAGATGGTGGACGCGACGGGGGCGTCGATGCGGCCGACATCGGTGGCTGCCCAGTCAGTCCCATCGGGAGAAACATAGCCAGTGACGATGTTCCCGATGCGTTCGAGCTTTACCCAATAGGAGGGCAACGAGGCGGCGAGCGTTTTGTTGCTGTAGTTAGTGCCGCCATACACGGCGAGCCCTTGGATGTTTTGCTCGAGGCTGGCCCCGCCAGTAAGAGCCACCCAGGCTCGCGGAGCGCCCTGGCTGAGGCTGGTGCGCATCATTACGCCGGCTTTGGCAGATGGGCTGGTGTTCTGGACGGACTCGACTTTCGCGATGATAGCACAGTCGCCGGGAATCGCTTTGTAGGTAAAGTGACAACTGTCGTTCGTCTTCCATATCTCCGAGCCCGCGCCCTGCACGTTCCAGGTGCCGCCGGAGTAAGACGCTCCGCCGGGAGGAGCGGCGTCCCCAATTTCCACATTGCTGAATCCCGAGGTGATCGAGGTGGTGGCGGGGATCGCCGGGGGCACCACCGGCGTGGCCACGGAGCGGTCCACCTCCTTGATGAACATGAAGCTACCCGCATCCACCGGCATCGACTGGAGTCTCCGATCCGTGAAAGGAGCCGGGAGGCCTTTGCGGACAACGTAGGCGCCGTGGATGAGATTGAGCGCCACGTTCCCGCCTCCCCAGCCGCGATTGGTGTTATCGGCGAGGTAATAGGCATCGGTGGTGCCGAAGGGAAGAAACGGCGTGGGGGCGTGGCTGTTCACCCGCGAGAAATACTCGCCGGCTGCGAGGAGGCGGTTGTCGTAGTCAGAATAAATGTCGATGCCCTGCTTCCAGAGCGCCTCGGCGAGCATGGCCAGCGAAACGAGCTGCCCATGAGCGTGCCCCTGGTCGCGGAGGGAGTCGCCAAGCATGCCGATGTCGTTGGAGCTGCGCAGACCGATATGCGCGAGCGTGCGGACCTGATACACCACCGTCCGGAGCCTGGCGGTGTCCTCGTTGAAGATCGCCATCAGCCCGAGGGAGACGAGGGCCAGCGCGCCCTTGTTCGCGGCGCCGAACTGGCTTTCGCCATACGGGTTTGAGGCGGGCATAAGGACGTCGTTGAAATATTTCTTCACCGTGGCGGTATCGGCACTCGTCCATCCTGGCCACGTGCCGCGCAGGATGTCCGCGCCACCGACAAAGGCTGCGGCGTAGTCACCGAGATCGAGCATCGATTCGGCGCCTGAAAACTCAGTCTGCGTGTTTGCCCACGCAAGCAGGATGTCGTGCGCCTTCTGCCCGTAAGCGGTGTCGCCGGTGAAATACCACATCCGCGCGAGATTCCAGATTGCGGTCATGTCGTTGCGCCAAGGCCAGAGATTGACATGGGGTGCGCGCTTTACCTGCTTAAAGGGCCCCGCCATTTTATACCCGAGTTTCGAATGGCTGTCGGTGGCAAGAGCGTCGAAGCCGCTCTTCCAGGGCTCCCGCGTGATGTTCGCCTTGAGAATCTCGAGATCCTCGCGAGTCAATATCACACCAGGACGAGCGAAACGCGGCGTCGGGACTTCCACCGCCTTGCTGGGAAGCGCCGGATTTGTCGCGCCGATCGCGACCTGCCCTTCCGCGCTGGCGCAGATGAAAAGGCTGAGCAAGGCACCTGCGAAAACAGCGAGATAATTCCCCGTTTTCAAATTACAAAGTTCGTTGAGAGCGGCGTGGCAGCGCATCTGCGTGGGCTTGAAGATGCCACGCTGCGGGTTGACAAGCGGGATGCGCGCGCCTTGGAAAAAGAAACCGGGCTTCTCGGCGGCGGTCAAATGATCGTGAATCACGCCCGGCTTCCGCACATGATCGAAAGCCGCCATGCGCATCTGGGTATCCCCGTCGGGAGCGATCAATCGCGTTGTATTCATTGGCCGCGAGCGTAGCTCTCACGCCTGTCGCGCCCAAGCCTTTTAGGAATGGGTGAAGCATCGATTCCTTCCCTAACCAAATGCGCATGGATACAGATGGATCCGTTATGCGTTTTAGTTATGCGTCGCCATTTCGAAACTGCGAGTGCAATTGCAGGTTCTTTAAAGGAGTGCTTTGTGAATAAAGCGACCCGAACGGGATTCGAACCGAAGCACCCCACGTCGAGGCCCGCCCGACTTGAGTCCTGCTTGCGGACGACCCATTGGATGTGAAAAATCCTCCAGTGCCGTCATATTTTCGCGACTCGGGCTAAAGACCGATGAATCGCCCGCGCTGTGTCGTGGCGAACGACCTCTCAAGCATGTTCCCCGAAAATAAGTCGCCCGGCCTGACGGCTGAATTTGGCCAGCATCTCACCGGCTGCCAGAGCGCCCTCTACGCCTTCATCACCACGTTGCTCGGTGGCGTGGAGGGCGCGTCCGATGTCTTGCAGGAAACCAATCTCGCACTGTGGAAAAAGGCGGCGGAATACGATTCGAGCCAGCCGTTTCTGCGCTGGGCTTATACGTTCGCGCGCTTCCAGGCCATGGCCTGGCGGCAAAAGCAGGCACGCAGCCGCCTGGTGCTGGATGACAGGCTCGTGGAGCAGATCGCGGAGGAAATTACGGCCTGCGATTCCGGACAGGAGCGCGAATTGGAAGCGTTGCACCACTGCCTCTCCAAGCTGCCGCAGTCGCAGCGCGAACTGGTCGCCGAGCGCTACTTCCGCGCGGAGTCGGTGAATGACATCGCCGCTCGCCGGGAGCGTCCAGAGAATGCGGTGGCGGCGATGCTCTATCGCATCCGCCGGGTGCTGTCCGATTGCATCCGCATCACGCTCACCCAGGAGGCGCAGGGATGAGCGAACCGAACGCCGAGTTCGAGCGGCTGCTGGCCGCGGCGATGGAGGGGCTGGCCGACGAGGCGCAAATCGAAACCCTGCGGACGCTGTTGCGGGAAGACCGCGACTTGCGCGCGGAATATCTGGCCCAGTTCTCCGTGCACGCCCTGCTCCAGTGGCATGCCGGCACCGTAGGCGGCGAAACGGAAGCGCCTGCTCCCGAACTCATTCCGATGAGCAATGCCGAGATTCCCGCACGTCCCCCGGCGTTGCTGTGGTGGCTCGCTGCGGCTGCGGCAGTCACTGTCCTGGGCGTGGTTCTTTGGCGGGCTCAACCGGTGTCCGGGCCGCCACGCATCGCCCGGCAAGCACCCGTCGTCGAATCGATCCCTGCGCCCGCCGTGCAGCCTGCGGCTGTGCCGGGAGTGGAGTTTGAAGTGCTGGAAGCCGCTCAGGTAGTGTTGAGTGAGGGGACACTGGATTTCCGTCCCGGTGCCCGGCTGGCTGCGAGCCGGCTGCAGCTAAAAGCGGGGATGCTGCGCTTCCGCCTGACCTCGGGCGCCGTCGTGGCCGTCCGCGGTCCGGCGGATGTGGCCCTGCTCGATGCCATGCACCTGAGGGTCGCGCGCGGCCGACTCACGACCGATGTCGGCGACAACGCGAAAGGATTTGTGATCGAAACCGCGCAGGCCAACGTCGTGGATCTGGGGACGAAGTTCGGGGTGGACGTCGCTGGATCCGGCCACACCGATGTCGTCGTTTTTCAGGGCAAGGTGGAATTGTTTGACCGGCAGAAAGTGCAGCCCGGCGCCGGGCCGATGGCCCAGTTGATCGAGGGCGAGGCGGTGCGGGTCGATGGGGAGCAACAGCTCAGCCGCATTGCCAACGTGTCCTCCGGTCAGAACGACGAGGATTGGTCCACCGATGGCACGACCGACCCAACCGCGGTCATTGCTTCAGTGCGGGACAACCTGCACCCCGCAGGAGCGCGCTATTTTTACCGCATCATCCGCGGGGGCATGCAGGAGGATGCGCAGGCCTTCATCGCCAAGCGCCACGAGTGGAACGGACGTGATGCCTCCGGCATGCCGCCCTGGCTAATCGGCGCGGATCTCGTGCAGACCTTTGGCACGGGCAAGGCCAACGCCGGGCTCGAACTCGTCGTTACGCTCGCCCGCCCGGGCGTGCTTTACGTGCTCATCGACGATCGTAATCCCCCGCCGGCTTGGTTGGAAAAGCAGTTCGCCAATACCGGCGCGAAGGTCGGGCTCGAAAACGCCCCGCAGGTTGAGAGCGGTCTTTCCGTCGCGCGAGGGCCGGGTGCGGGTTCGCTGGCGCCCTTCGCAGTCTGGCAGCGCGAGATGCCCGAGGGCGGCTCCGTCACCCTCGGCGCGCCGCCCGCGGTGAGCGGTAACCGGCCGAACTGGATGTATGGCCTCGCCGCCCGAGCGCTCTGAGTGGTCGCTACCGCCCCCGCTGGTTCCTGTCTCCAATCCCAAAACCCGTGAACAGCCCCGCTTGTGTTCGTCTCCGCACGCCGCCTCAGCCGTTCCATTTCCTTTTCGAAACACTGATGAATGCATTTTTCAAATCCAGAAGATGCTCACTGCTCGCTGCCTCCCTCCTTGTCTGCGCCTCCGGCGCGCGCGCGGAGGTGAGGCTGCCTGCGATTTTTTCCGATCACATGGTGCTTCAGCGCGAAATCGCGGCGCCGGTGTGGGGTTGGGCGGAGCCCGGCGAGGAAGTGACCGTCATCCTGGGTGCCGCCAGGAAAGCGACCGCGGCCGATCCGGACGGGAGATGGATCGTGAAGCTCGATCCCCTCAAGACCGCCGAACCGCAGACACTGATCGTGAAAGGCAAAAACACGCTCACGATTCAGGACGTCTTGATCGGCGAAGTATGGCTGTGCTCCGGCCAGTCGAACATGGAACTCAAGGTTTCATCAGCGAAGGACTTCGCGCAGGAAAAGGCGGCGGCGAATCTTCCCGGAATTCGCATGTTCACGGTCGAGCGCAATTCGCAACCTGAGCCGCAGGTGGATTTTCGCGGAAAGTGGGAAGTGTGCAGCCCGGCCACCATCCATAACTTTTCGGCGACGGCTTTTTTCTACGGGCGCAGGCTGCATCAGGAGCTAGGCGTCCCGGTTGGGCTGATCAATTCTTCGTGGGGCGGCACACCGATCGAGGCGTGGACCAGTCTCGACGCACAGCAGGCGCTGCCCGAATACGCGACGATCGAGGCGCGGACAAAGAAGCTGACCGCACAACTGTGGGATGAGGCGAAGGCGGCAACGGCCTACGCCGAGCGTGAAGCGGCCTGGAAGGTCGCCGCGGAAGCGGCCAGGGCGCAAGGCCAGCGACCGAAAGCGCCGCCGATCAGGCCCATCGACCCGCGGCTCGACCAGCATCACCCGGCCAATCTTTTCAACGGCATGATCGCCCCGCTCATTCCCTACGGCCTGCGCGGCGGCATCTGGTATCAAGGCGAGACGAATGCGGAGGGGGGCATTGCTCCGCTCTATGGGCGGCAGCTCACGACGCTTATCCAGGACTGGCGTCATCGCTGGGGCTCAGAGTTTCCATTTGCCTGGGTGCAGCTGCCGGAATTCTTTGCGCCACAAAAGACGCCATCGGAAACGACCGGCTGGGTCCTTGTTCGCGAAGGGATGCTCAAGGCGCTCAGCCTCCCGCGCACAGGCATGGTGGTGACGCTTGGGCTCGGGAGCGCGACGACAATTCACCCAAAAAACAAACAGGACGTGGGCGCCCGCCTCGCGACTTGGGCGCTGGCGGATGTGTATGAGAAAAGAGGCGTCGTGGGGTTCGGGCCGCTCCCGGCAGGTCAGGCAATTCGCGGTGCGGAGATCACCGTCTCCTTCACTCACACGGATGGCGGGTTGGTGGCGAAGGATGGCGATTTGAAGGGCTTTGCCATCGCCGGGGAGGATCGGAAATGGGTGCGCGCCAGTGCGAAGATCGAGGATGGCAAGGTAATCGTCTCCAGCATGGAAGTGCCGAATCCGGTGGCCGTGCGCTACGCTTGGGCGAGCAATCCGGAATTCAATCTCTACAACGGCGCCGGCCTGCCGGCGTCGCCATTTCGGACCGACGACTGGGAGGACAAACTCGTCCCATTGCGGAGCACGACCGGGAAGCCGGACGAAAATCTTTGACTCTCCATGAAAGCACCCCAACTGCTCGTCTTCCCGCTGATTCTTGTTGCCGGCATCGGCTTGCGCGCTGCTGACCCCGGTGCGGCGACGCCTGCCCGGCACACCAAGGAAACGGAACCTTTCACGCCCGGCGGCGTGTGGCGGGCCCACGACATGAAGCGCCCGCGCCCGCCTGTCGTCACGCCGCCGCCCGCAGGAGATCCAGTCGCGCCGCCCGCCGATGCCATCATCCTCTTCGACGGCCAGGACCTTTCCCATTGGACGGCGAAACTTGCGCGCGGGGCGGATAGAGGGAAGACCGTCGCGCCGCAGTGGAAGATCGAAAGCGGCTATATGGAATCGGTTCCGAATGGCGGCACGCTCATCTGCACGGAGCGCTTCGGCGATTGCCAGTTGCACGTGGAATGGGCCGCGCCGGCCAGGGTCGAAGGTACTGGCCAGGCGCGCGGGAACAGCGGCGTGCTCATCCAGGGATTGTGCGAGGTGCAGATCCTCGACTCGTATGAAAACGACACATACCCCGACGGCCAGGCGGGGGCGATCTACAGCAACTATCCACCGCTGGTCAATGCCTGCCGCAAGCCGGGCGAGTGGCAGACTTACGACATCACGATCCAGGTCGCGCGCCTCGACGCTGCGAAAAGCGTCGTCGAGCCGGCGCGCATCACTGTGGTCCATAACGGCATCCTCATTCAGGACGCGGTGGCCCTCCAAAGCACGGGCCAGACGTTCACCTTCGCTTTGCAGGATCACTTGAATCCGGTGCGCTTTCGCAATGTGTGGATGCGCAAATTCAGCGACCCGAAAGCCTCCCCCGCCAGGACTGCAGCTGCTGCGTTGCCCAAACCGCAGGTGCAACCACCGGCGCCCGGGCCATCGGCCGAGCCGGCGCCGAAAGCTGCACCGGCCGCTCCGCCAATGCCCGCCGGTGCGGGGACTTCGGCTCATCCGTTTGTGCCGCCGGCGGTTGGTTTCGACCGTGGCGAGCAACTGCTCGCGGCGTTGAATTGTGCCTCGTGCCATGCTCCGACCGGGTTTGCGGCGGATCGTTTTCCCACACGCAAAGCGCCGCTCCTCGGCAAGGAAGGCCTCCGCCTCACGCCGCGCTTCATCGGCGACTTCCTCGCCGATCCGCAGCGCGAAAAGCCCGGCACGACGATGCCCGACCTGCTGCACGCGCTCGCGCCGGCGGAAAAGAACGCTGCCGTTGACGCGCTCACCCATTTCCTCATGTCGGAAAGCCGCGCGGATGACGACGCGACGCCCGGCGACGAAACGCTGATCGCCAAAGGCCGCATCCTTTATCACGAGATCGGCTGCGTGGCATGCCACGCCCCGCAAGACCCGCCGCACGGCAGAAAGGCGGACGCTGCGGAGCTGCAGATGCTGGCGGCCAATTCCATCCCGCACGGCCAGCTTGCCAAAAAATACTCCGTGGCGCAGCTCACGGAATTTTTGCTCGCACCCAGCAAATACCGGCCCGAACGCCGCATGCCGGGTTTGCGGCTGACCAAGCCCGAAGCCACCGCCATCGCGATGTATCTGCTGCGCGAACAGGCGGCCAGCGCCACACGGACCGTGGCGAAAGGCGCGGGCAAAAAAACCGCCGGGCTGCGCTACGAGCTGTTCGACGGCGATTTCCAGGACTGCGGACCGTCGTTGGAAAAGGCGACGCCGATCGCGGTCGGCAGCATCGGTTCGATCGATCTTTCGCAATGGCGGCAGGAAGGCCAGAGCTTTGCCGTGCGCTTCAGCGGGCAGATCGACCTGCCGACCGATGGTCCTTACACGTTTTACACGCGGTCGGTGGGAGGCTCGCGACTTTGGGTCGACGGCCAGGAAATCGTGAACAACGACGGACGGCACCAGCAGACGGAAAAGCAGGGCGTCGTCGACCTGAAGACCGGCGCGCACGAGTTTGTCCTCAGTTACTTCCAGCCTCCGAAGACGCGCGGCTCTCTCACCGCGTTCTTCGACGGCCCCGGCCTTCGCAAGCGCCCGATCAAGACCCAGAACGTCTCGCACTTTGCCCCCGCGATGCGTCCACTCGGCGAGACGGATTTCATCGTCGATGCGGCCAAGGCCCAGCGTGGGAAGCAGCTCTTCGGCACGCTCGGCTGTGCGCAATGTCATTCGGCTTCCGGCCTCGCCGGCGTGCCGGCGGCGGCTCTCAGAGCGGCAAAAATGCTCGACCTCAAGGTGGATGGCGCGAGCGGTTGCCTCGTCCCGGCACCGGGGAAAGAAGCGCCCGACTTTCAGCTCGCCGACGAACAGCGCGCCGCGATCCGGCACACACTCGCCAACGGGGCGCAGCTCCAAAAAGAACTCCCGCCCGCGCAGGAAGTGGCCCGCGTCATGAACCTGCTCAACTGCTATGCCTGTCATTCGCGCGATGGCGTCGGCGGCCCGGAGGGCCCGCGCGCCGATTACTTCCGCAGCTTCGGTGAAATTGATCTCGGCGACGAAGGGCGCCTCCCTCCGCACCTCACCAAAGTCGGCGCGAAGCTCCGGCCGGAGTGGATGACCGAAGTGCTGCTGCACAAAGGCGCGGTGCGGCCCTATATGGCCACGCGCATGCCGCAATTCAGCTCCTCCGTCGAGAAGCTGCCGCAACTTTTCGCCAGGGCGGATGCTGCGGCGCCGCTTCCGGCGCCGCCGGCCTACCAGCCGGAATTTGCGAAGGCCGGGGGCACGCTGGTCGGCACCAGCGGCTACACCTGCATCGTCTGCCACTCGTTTGGCAAATATCCCTCCCTCGGTATACCGGCGATCGATCTGGCCACGATGACGCGACGGTTGCGGCCCGACTGGTTTGGGCGCTACGTCGTCGAGCCGCAGTCGCTCCGGCCCGGCACGCGCATGCCCAGCTTTTGGCCACAAGGCCAGGCCGCGAATCGCGACATCCTCGGCGGCGACACCGCGAAGCAGATCGAAGCGATTTGGATGTACCTGTCGAAAGGCGCGGAGGCCGATCCGCCGCCAGGCTTGATCCAGGCCAAGATGGAGATCATCGCGGACAAGGAGCCGGTGGTGTATCGCAACTTCATCGCCGAAGCCGGCGCGCGCGCCATCGGCATCGGTTATCCGGAAAAAGTGAACCTCGCCTTCGACGCGAACGAACTCCGTCTCGCGCTCCTGTGGCACGGCGCGTTTATCGATGCGGGCCGGCAGCGCACCGGACGGGGCTATGGCTTCGAATCGCCGCTGGGTTCGGGCGTACTAAAGTTTCCCGCGGGCCCGGCCTTCGCCATCCTGGAGCAGCCGAATGCGTCGTGGCCCGCGTCTACCGGCGACACCGCGGGCGGTCCCTTTGGCGGCTACGCCTACGATGCGCAGCGCCGCCCGACCCTGCGCTACACCTGGCAGGGTGTGGCGGTGGAAGACACTTTCACGCCGGTCGCCGCGAGCGGAAAGGACGACGCGGGCTTCCGCCGCACGCTCGTGCTCCGCGGGAGCCGGCCGCTGGCGAATGCATGGTTCCGCGCCGCCGCGGGACGGATCGAGGACAAGGGAGGCGGCCAATTTCTGGTAGATGAGAAGCTGCGGCTCCGCATCGAAGGCGCGGCGCCGCTCGTCCGCGGCAGTGGGGCCACAGCGGAGTTGCTCGTCCCAATCGCGCTCCAAAACAACGAAACCAAAATCGTGGAGAATTTTTCATGGTAAAACACCTCTTCCTCTTCGGCGCTCTTTGCACTCTCGTCGCCGATTCGCCGGGGTTTGCGGCGGATAGTCCGGCGATCGGTACCGACCTTGCGCAACGCGAGAACGCGTTCTATCGCATGCTTACGCTCCCCCCTCCGCCGGGTGTCCAATTCGAAGCGGGCGCGCTGCAATTCATCGGCCCCGACAAACTCGCGGTGGCCACGCGCATCGGCGAGATCTGGATCGGCGAAAATGTCCTCAGCGATCCGCCGCAGCCCAAGTGGACGCTCTTCGAGCATGGGCTGCACGAAGTGCTCGGTCTCGCGTGGCGGGATGGCTGGCTCTACGCCACGCAGCGCGGCGAAGTCACGCGCCTCAAAGACACCCACGGCGATGGCCGCGCCGGTGTCGTCGAGACTGTCGGTGATGCCTGGGGCATCGATGGCAACTACCACGAGTACGCCTTCGGCTCGAAGTTCGACCGCGACGGCAATCTCTGGGTCACGCTCTGCCTCACCGGCTCCTTCACCAGCGACAATCGTTACCGCGGCTGGGCGCTGCGCATCACGCCGGATGGCAAGACGATTCCAACCTGTGCCGGCGTGCGTTCGCCCGGCGGCATCGGTTTCAATGCCACGGGCGACGTCTTCTACACCGACAACCAGGGGCCGTGGAATGGCGCCTGCAAATTGCAGTGGCTTAAGCCGGGCAAATTTCTCGGGCATCCAGCGGGGCTGCGCTGGTTTGACGACCCGTCGACGAAGGACGCCATCGCCGCTGCAGGCTTGAAAAAGCCTGCCGAACCGAAGAGCGAAAGCCGTCTTTACGACGAGGCGAAGCGCATCCCTGAACTGCTGCCGCCCGCGGTGCTTTTTCCCTATAACAAGATGGGCCAGTCGGCGTCGGGCATTGCGTGCGACTTGAGCGGAGGCAAGTTCGGGCCGTTCAAGGAGCAGCTTTTCGTCGGCGACCAGACGCAATCGCTCATCATGCGTGTCTTCCTCGAAAAAACCTCCGACGGAACGAACTACCAGGGCGCGTGTTTCCCTTTCCGCGAGGGCTTCGATTCCGGCAGCCTGGCGCTGGAATTGGCGGGCGATGGATCGCTCTTCAATTTCCAAACCGGGCGCGGCTGGGGCTCGCGTGGCGCAAAAGCCTTTGCTCTGCAGCGCCTCGTCTGGAGCGGGAAGACGCCGTTTGAAATCCACGAGATGCGAGCGAAGCCCGATGGCTTCGAGCTGACCTTCACGGAGCCGGTCGATCCGAAGACCGCGGCCAATCCGGCGTCCTACGCGCTGAGCAGTTACATCTACATCTATCATAGCACCTACGGCAGTCCCGAGGTCGATCAATCGAAGCCCCTGATCGAAAAAATCACCGTTG
>Ga0105237_10004431_pt1 | contig 16270 bp, 10 predicted proteins | sample KBSC24metaG_FD_81520 | JGI IMG/M metagenome (GOLD analysis project Ga0105237, IMG submission 81520) | Corn rhizosphere microbial communities from Kellogg Biological Station, Michigan, USA - KBS C2-4 metaG | ecosystem: Host-associated > Plants > Roots > Rhizosphere > Soil | place: Michigan, USA... | reverse complement strand
GTGCGGTCTTCGCGGCGCTCACCGCCGAACAGCCACCGGAGTTCGGCGCGATCGGCCCGCTGTCGTGGGCCGGCCAGGACGCGAGCGGCACGCGTGCGGCGAAAGCAGTCGCGCGTTCGCGCGGCGGGCCCGACACGAAGGCCGGCGATCGCCCGGCCGTGTTCGTGCTGCCGGGCATCCTCGGCTCGAACCTGAAGCTCGACGGCGAACGTGTCTGGCTCGGCGTTCGATTCGTCAACGGGCTGAAGAGGCTCGCGTGGGACCCGAAGACCGCCGCGCGTGTCGAACCCGACGGCCCGATCGGCATGGTCTACGACGACCTGATCGACCGCCTGGCCGACACGCACGAAGTGATCCCGTTCGCGTTCGACTGGCGCCGCCCGATCGAGGACGAGGCGCGCCGCCTCGCCGCCGCGGTCGATCTCGCATTGACGGCGCGCAGCGCGAGCCAGCAGCCGGTGCGCATCGTCGCGCACTCGATGGGCGGCCTGGTCGCACGCACGATGCGGCTCGAAAAGCCCGACACCTGGAAACGCATGATGTCGCGCGACGGCGCGCGCTTCCTGATGCTCGGCACGCCGAACGGCGGCTCGTGGGCGCCGATGCAGGTGATGTCGGGCGACGACACCTTCGGCAACGTGCTCGTTGCGTTCGGTTCGCTGTTCGACAACGGCGGCGCGCGCAAGATGATGGCCGGCATGCCCGGCTTCGTCCAGCTGCAGGCCTCGCTGCTCGACCCGAAGCTCGGGCTCGACAAGGCAAGCAGCTGGCAGAAGCTCGCCGACGACGACATCGCGGCACTGAAGGCGGTCAGCATCTGGCACCTCGCGGGCCTGCAGCACTCGATCTACGAGTGGGGTGCGCCGCCGCAGGCCGTGCTCGACCAGGCCGTCGCGCTGCGGCGCCGGCTCGATGCGCAGCTCGCGACGCTCGACGTGGACGCGCAGAAGATGCTGCTCGTCGTCGGCCATGCGGCGTTCACGCCGGCCGGCATCACGCTCGGCAACGACGGCCTCGAATACCTGAACACACCCGACGACGGCGACGGCCGCGTCACCTTGCAAAGCGCGCTGCTGCCGGGCGTGAAGACCTGGAGGATCGACGCCGAGCACGGCAAGCTGCCCGACGTGGCCGACGCGTTCGCGGCGTATGTCGAGCTGCTGACGACCGGCGACACGGCCCGGCTGGAGCGCTACGAGCCGGCCGGCGGCGCGCGCGCGGCCGGTGCCGTGCTGCCGGCCACAGCGCTCGTGCGCAGCCGGCCCTCGCGCGGACTCGACACCTTCGTGCCGCCCTCCAGCGAGGGCGATGTGTTCGGGCTCGGCCACGAGCCCGCCACCGAAACGCAGCGCCGCACGACGGGCTCGGCGCTGCGTGTCGCGGTGCTGAACGGCGACCTGAAGTTCGTGCGCCAGCCGCTTCTGGTCGGCCACTACCGCTCGCTGGTACTCACCGGCACCGAGCGCGTCGTCGACCGGCTGGTCGACTCGGCGATGAGCCGCTCGCTCGATGTCGGCCTGTACCCGGATGCGCCCGGCTCGAACCAGCTGTTCGACAACCAGCGCGAAGACCCCGACAACGTGTTCGACATGGCTCGTCCGCGCGCCGTGATCGTGGCCGGGCTCGGCGAGGAGGGCAAGCTCGGCACGACCGAGCTCGTCTACACCGTGCGCCAGGCGGTCCTCGCGTATGCACAGCGCGTGTACGAGGAGAGCGACGGCGCGCAGACCCAGTTCGAGCTCGCCGCCACGCTGATCGGCAGCGGCGGCATCGGCATCACCGTGAGCAGCGCGGCGCAGCTGATCGCGCAGGGCGCGCTCGAGGCGAACGCGAAGCTGCAGGGCACCCGCTGGCCGCAGCTCGACCAGCTGACGCTGGTCGAGCTCTACCTCGACCGCGCGAGCGATGCGTGGCGCGCGCTGCAGCTGCAGGAGATCGCGTCGCCGAATCGGCTCAAGCTGATCGGCAAGGTCGACTCGGGCGCCGGTGCGCTGCGCCGCCTGCTCGACTCCGGCTATCGCGGCGCATCGTACGACCTGATCCGCGCCGTCACGCTCGACCCGAGCGCGAAACGCCGCTGCATTTCGTACACGCTCGACACCAAGCGCGCCCGCGCGGAAGTTCGCGCGCAGCAGGCCCAGGCCTCGCTGCTGAAGGAGCTGGTGCTGAAGGCGTCGAACGACGGCAACCGCGATCCGCTGATCGGCCGCACCCTGTTCAACCTGCTGATCCCGATCGAGATCGAGCCCTTCCTCGGCGGCACCAGCGAGATGCTGCTCGAGCTCGACCCCGGCACCGCCGGCATTCCGTGGGAGTTGCTCGAAACCAACCCGGATGCACGCTCGGGCGACCAGCGTCCCTGGGCTGTGCGCTGCAAGCTGCTGCGCAAGCTGCGCATCGACAACTTCCGCGCGCGCGTGCAGGACGCGAGCGCCGACGACAACGTGCTCGTGATCGGCGAGCCGCGCTGCGACCGCAGCGTGTACCCGGCGCTGCCGGGCGCACGCGACGAGGCGATCGCGGTCGCGACCTGCCTCGCGGCGCCGGATGTCGGCGTCGGCGCCGGCCGCGTGCGTTCGCTCGTCAACGACGACGATGCGCAGACCGTGATCAATGCGCTGTTCGAACGTGCCTATCGGGTCGTGCACGTGGCCGGGCATGGCGCGCCGGGGGCCGACGGCGGGGTCGTGCTGTCGGGGCGGGACACCTACCTCGGTGCCAACGAGGTGCGCGCGATGCGCATCGTTCCCGAGCTTGTGTTCCTGAATTGCTGCCATCTCGCCGGGCGCGACGCGGCGGCCGTGCTCGAGCCGTACGACCGGGCCGCGTTCGCCGCCAACATCGCCGAGGAACTGATCAAGGCCGGCGTGCGCTGCGTGATTGCGGCCGGTTGGGCGGTCGAAGACGAGCCGGCCAAGAAGTTCGCGACCAAGCTCTACGCGACGCTGCTCGGCGGCGCGCGCTTCATCGACGCCGTGGCGGCGGCGCGTGCCGCGGCGTGGACGCCCGACGGCAACACCTGGGCCGCGTACCAGTGTTATGGCGACCCGGAGTGGCGCTGGCGGCGCACGGTCGGCGACGCGCAGCGGCAGGCGGTGAGCGGCGACGAGTTCGCGGGTGTCGCCTCGCCGGTGTCGCTGGTGCTGACGTTGGAAAACCTCGCGACCGCGAGCGAGTACGGCGCGGCCCGCTCCGAAACCAGCGGCACCGTGCTCGACGAGCAGGCCGACAAGGTGCGCCACCTCGAGGCGCAGTACGCGCCGCTGTGGGGCGCGATGGGCGCGGTGGCCGAAGCCTTCGGCGTGGCCTTCGCGGCGGCCAACGAGATCGATCGGGCGATCGTCTGGCTCCGCGGCGCGCTCGACGCGCAGGACGGCAGCGCGTCGTTTCGCGCCGCCGAACAGCTCGGCAACCTGCTGGTGCGGCAGGCGGCGAAGTTCGGCGATCCCGACAAGGCGCGCAAGGGCATCGTCGCCGGCATCCACCAGCTCGAGAAGCTGGCCGCGCTGCAGACGACGATCGAGCGCGGTGCGATGCTCGGCTCGGCGTACAAGCGGCTGACGATGGTCGAGTGGCAGGCCGGCCGCAAGTCCGAAGCGCACGCCGCGCTCGCGAAGGCGATCGAGAGTTACGCGGGCGCGGAAGCGATGGCACGCCGGCTGAAGGTCGACAACGTCTTCTATCCCGCGAAGAACGGGATCAGCTGCGAGCTGCGCGCGGCGTTCGTCGCCGGCAAGGCGCCGGCCATCGCGGACCAGCGGATTCGCGAGGTGGCCGAATCGCTGCAGAACGCCGCTGCCGCGAAACCAGACTTCTGGTCGGTCGTCGGGCTCACCGAGCTGCGTGCGCTGTCGGCGCTTGCGCGAGGCGACCTGGCCGGCATCGTCGACGAGGTCGTCGACCAGCTGCGCGAACTGAAGGCGCGCGTGCCGTCGCCCGGCAAATGGGACTCGGTCTACAACGAAGCGCTGTTCACGCTGCTGCCGTACGAAGCGGTCGAGGGGCTCGCGGCGAACGAAAAGCGCGCCGCGCAGACCTTGCTGGCGACGCTGGCCGAGCTCACCGGTTCGAACAGCGCAGGTGCTGCGGTGACGGGGCACTGACGATGGCCGACGCGCGCGCACCCGATCCCGCCGCCGAGCCGGCGCCCGACGTGTTCGTCAGCTATGCGCGCGAGAACCGCGAGGCCGCACAGCGCCTTGCCGATGCGCTGGCCGAGAAGCGGCTGCGCGTCTGGTGGGATCGCGACCTGGTCGCCGGCAGCGAGTTCGCGACCGTCATCGAATTGCAGCTGAACAGCGCCGCGGTGGTGATCGGGCTCTGGTCGAACGAATCGGTGCGCTCGGCCTTCGTGCGCGACGAATGCGGCCACGCGCTGCGCGCCGGCAAGCTCCTGCCGGTGCGCATCGAGGAGGTCGATCTGCCGCTCGGCTTCGGCCAGCTGCACACGCTCGACCTGCTCGACTGGGACGGCGACGCCGACGAGGAGGCCTTCCAGGCCTTGCTGCTCGAGGTCGAGCGGCGCCGCACGCACGCACCGCTGCCGCTGGCGGCGCTGCCGCCGCCGACGCGCTTCGGCCGCCGCTTGCTGGGCCGCACGGCGCTGATCCTTGCCATGCTCGGCGCGCTCGCAGGGGCCGGCTACTACGTCAAGCACACCATCGATCAGCGCGACGCGGCCGAGCGCGAGGCGCAGCTGCGCGCCAGAGCGCAGCGCCAGCTCGAACGCAACCGGGCCGAGGCCGATCAGCACTTTCGCGCCGGGCTCGAGTTCCAGCTTGCCGACGTGCCGCGCCTGGAGAACGCGCTGAACGAATACCTGACGGCGCTCGAACGTTTGCCCGGCCATGGCCGGGCGCGTTTCTACCTCGGCCATGTCTACGCGCAGACCGGTCGCAGCGCGGAAGCGTTCGCATCGTTCAAGCTCGCGCTGCAGGCGACCGATGCGCCCCTCGATGCGCGCCAGCGCTCAGAAGCCGAGCAACAGGTCGTCGCGCTCGCGCCGGACGCGGACGAGGCGACGCCGGTCACGCGTCCGGTTGCGTCGGCCGCCGGGCCCGCACCGGCGGGCGACACGTCGTCGCAGCCGACGGTGATGGCCGAGGCGCGCGGCATGGTCATGCGCGGCCGTCCGAGCGAGGCCGCGCCGCCATCGGCGCCATCGGCGGCAACCGGCCCTGTGCCCGTCGCGTCCGACGGGCCGCGAACCCCGCCGCATCTCGACCCGCCGCCGGCCACGCGAGCCCGGCTCGAACGCAGCGTCGCGGCGATGTTCGACGACAACAAGGAACGCCGCATCAGCGCGACAACCGGGCTGGTCGTCGAACCCGATGACCTGTCGGACGCCGTGCCGATCGCGGTGGCCCGCGCGCTGCAGGCGCTGCGCGCGCCGCCGCTCGTGCCACGCGAGTCGTCAGGCGTGATCAACACGCTCGTGCTGCTGCAAGGCGCGCTGCCCGCGACGCTGGCGAGCAACCGTGCCGGGATCGAGGAACTGCTCGCCGCGGCCGACGGGGCCGGCGACTACACGCGCCAGCAAGCCGCGAAGGTGCGCCAGCAGCTGCAGCAGGCACTGCAGAGCAAGCCGGTCGGTTACCTTCAGATCGCGAGCGAGGCCCAGCGGCCGATGGCCGCGCGCATCGTTGCGCGTTTGCGCGCGGCGGGCTACGCCGCGCCGGCGATCGAGCTGGTCGGCACGCGGGCGCCGGCACGCACCGAACTGCGGGTGCAGGGCCGGAGCGACCGCGCGTATGCACGCTGGGTCGGCAAGCTGATCACCGATGTGACCGGAGCGACGCCGGTCGTCAGCCCGCTGCGAAGCGCGCAGCCGAAAGTCGATACGTACGAGATCTGGCTGGGGCGGGACCTCTGAGCGGCACGAAAGAACTCCGTTCGGGCTGAGCTTGTCGAAGCCCCTCGTCCCGAGCGCCGCCTTCCGGACAGGCCCTTCGACAAGCTCAGGGCGAGCGGTTGTTGGAGAAGACCTATTGCGCGTGCCACAGCACCGCGAAGAAGTGGCAGGTGCTGCCACCGAGCACGAACAGGTGCCAGACGAAATGCGCGTAGCGCAGTTTCGAGTCGAACAGGAACACGACCGCACCGAGCGTGTACGAGACGCCGCCGGCCACCAGCCACGCGAGGCCGCTGCCCGGCATGCGTGCCACCAGCGGCGCCGCGGCGACGACCGCGAGCCAGCCCATCGCAATGTACAAGCCGGTCGACCACAGCGGGTGCTTGAGCCGGTCGAGCAGCTTGACCGTGACGCCGAGCACCGCCATCGTCCAGATCGTCGCGAACAGCGACCAGCCCCAGCCGCCGCGCAGCACACCGAGCACGAACGGCGTGTAGCTGCCGGCGATGAAGACGTAGATCGCCGCATGGTCGAGCCGGTTCAGCCAGGTCTTCACCCGCCCCCCGGCAGGCCACGCGTGATACAGCGTCGAGACCCCGTACAGCAGCGTCATCGACAGCGAGAACACGCAGACCGCGACGATGTTGATCGTCGTGCTGCGTGCGGGCGCGAAGCTGAGCAGGATCGGCAGCGAGGCGATCGCGAACGCGAAGCCGATGCCGTGGCTGATCGCGTTCGCGATCTCCTCGCCCAGCGTCTGAGGGCGCTCGGCATTCGCGACGGCCGGTGCGGCGGTCATCAGCGCCCGCCCGTCACGTCGACGATGGCCGCGGTCGTGTAACTCGACGCGTCCGAGAGCAGCCAGACGATCGCCTCGGCCACTTCCTCGGCACTGCCGGCGCGCTGCATCGGCACGTGCGGCGTCATCTGCTGCACGCGGTCGGGGATGCCGCCCGATGCGTGGATCTCGGTGTCGATGATGCCGGGGCGGACCGCGTTGACACGGATGCCCTCGGTCGCGACCTCTTTCGCCAGGCCGAGCGTGAACGTGTCGATCGCGCCCTTCGCGGCCGCGTAGTCGACATACTGCGCCGGCGAACCGATGCGCGCCGCCGCCGACGACAGGTTCACGATCGCGCCGCCCGCCCCGCCCCGCGCGGTCGACATGCGCTTCACCGCCTCGCGCGCGCAGACGAAGCTGCCGAACACGTTGATCGCGAACATGCGCTGCAGCCGTGCGACGCTCATCGCCTCGACCCGTGCCGGCTGGTCGACGACGCCGGCGTTGTTGACCAGGCCATGCAGCGACGGCATCTCCCGGTCCAGCGTCTCGAACATCTTCAGCACCTGCGATTCATCGGCGACGTCGGCTTGCACGGCAAGCGCCGTGCCGCCGGCGGCGCGGATTCGCGCGACCAGCGTCTCGGCGGCGTCCGCATCGCGCGCATAGTTGACCGCGACTGCCCAGCCGCGCCGCGCGCACAGCCATGAGGTGGCAGCGCCGATGCCGCGCCCGCCGCCGGTGACGAGCACGCTGCGCGTGGCCGCTCCGCCCTGGTTCATCGCCGCTGCCATGGGTGCTTCGCTCCTATTCGTCGTCACCGCGCGCGCCCGCCTCGTCGGCGCTCGACGTGTCCTTCGCCTTCTTGTCGAGTGTCGGCTTCAAGGAAGTCAAGCCGCCGACGAACCGGTCGGCCGGCACCGGCCGCGCCAGGCGCAGCACCGGCGGGAACAGGTGGTTCATGTAGAGCTCTTCGCCGAGCTGGTCGCTGCGCTGCTGGTTGAACCACAAGGTCAGGCCTATCCCGACGACCGCACCGGTCGCCGCGACCCAGCGCAGCACGCGGTGCTTGGCCGGTTCGACGGCGAGCAGATGGAAGTACAGCGCGGTGGCGCCGACGACGTAGATGCCGACGAATGCGAAGTCGCTCAGCCAGCTCCACGACAGCGAAAACGCCAGCAGCGCCGGCAACGCGCTGACCGCGAGCAGCGCGATGCTCGCGAGCAGGAACACGCGCAGATGCCAGCCGAAGTGCGCCTGGCGCGTGAAGGTCTTCGACAGCAGCGCCCACGCGCTGCACCAGATCGCGGCACCGACGATCGCTGCCAGCAGCATGCTGCCGACCGCGCGGCCGAGGCCCTCCGGGTCGGTGTCGAGGTAGGTGTTGAAGACCAGCGCGAGCACCAACACCAGCGCAGCGATCACGATCGGGCGCAGGCGGTGCAGCAGCGGTGCGGCGGAGGCCAGCGCCAGCTCGGCGGCGAGCGGTTGATCCGGCAGCCGCAGGCGCAACCGGGTCCGGCCGATCGCCAGCTCGAACGGGTCGGGGCCGACCGGCAGCATGGTCGCGTCGCCGGGGCGCAGGCGCTTGCTGCCGACCTGCACGCCGTTGTGCGCGGCGCCGACCGCGAACTCGAGCGCATGCTCGCCGCGTTCGACGGACAGGTGCGTTGCCGCGACGTGCGGGTCGCTCAGCACGATGTGGTTGTCCAGCGCACGGCCGATCCGCAGCGGCCATGCAGCCACGGTGATCGCCTGCCGGACCTGGCCGTCGCGATCGAGCAGTTCGACGAGCGCGACCGGGCCGATGGGCTCCGCGGCTTCGATGGGGTGGACGACGGGTTCGACGGCCTCGATCGGCTCGACCGGCGGCGGCGACGCATCCAAGTGCGCAGTCGCAGGCATCGGTGTCAGCGTCGGCTCGTGTCGATGCTCGTGTGCAGCGAACTCGACCGGCCCCGCGATCGGGCCTGGCCGCGAATCGGGCTCCGGCATCGGCACCGGCTCGGCCAGGCCGTCGGGGACCGTGTCGGGCGCGCTGTCGTCCGCCCGAGCAGCCTTCGGCACGCCGATCAATGGATCCATCCGTAGCCTTCGATGTAGTGGCGCGCGAGGCGCTGCGCGTTCGCGAAGCTCAGGCCCTGAGCGTCGAAGCGGCCCTGCACGCCGGAGACCTTGTTGTCGAGCGTCGCCACCAGCACCGACACGTCGTAGAGCTGCGGCAGCTTCTTGTAGGCCCGCAGGCAGACGACCGCGCGCAGCGGCAGCCCGTTGCGGTCGACGAAGTCTTCATGGCACTGCGGCTTGGTCTGGTGCTCGGGCCGCAGCCGTGTGAACGACTCGTTGCGAAAGCTCGCCGAGTAGCGCGCCGCGAAACGCAGCGGGCCCAGCTTGCTGCCGTCATAGCTCTCGTGGCGCACGCTGATCGCGCCGGTGTTGTAGTCGCCGACGAAGATGCGCGTGTCCATCACGCAATCGGAGCGTTCGAAGTCGAGCCCGCCGGTGCGCGAGGGCTCGCTGCTGCCCCAGCAGCGCATGAACTGGTCGGTCGGTACCGGCACCAGGTAGCGCGGATGGGTCGCGGCCTTCCAGCCCTGCGCGATGAAACGCTCCGTCAGTGCGGCCTGGTGCAGCATCAGCTGGTCGGTGACGATGCCGTACGCCGCGCTCTTGATCGGCACTGCGTCGCGCCCGCGCGCGAGCAGCGTCGTCGCGAAACTCGCCGGCACCAGGAAGCTCACCTGCTCGCCGTCGACCCGGCGCGCGACGTTGATGCCGATCACCTGGCCCTCCTGGTCGAGTGCCGGCCCGCCGCTCATGCCGCCGCTCAAGGCGCCGCCGAAGAAGATCTGCGGATAGAAGCTGCGCTTGACGAGGCCGTTGTAGTTGCCTTCGGTCACCGCGAAGCCGACGTCGAGCGGGTTGCCGAGCGAGTAGATGCGCTCGCCCTGGGCGAGCGCACGCGCTTCCGGTCGGAAGCTCAGCGCGTCGAAGCTCTTGCCGCCGGCATCGCCGGCCTTCAGCAGCGCGAGGTCGTGCAGCACGTCGAGCTGCAGGATCGCGACCGGCGCCTCGCGGCCGTCGGCGGTCACGTAGACGAGGTCGTGGCGCTCGGGTTTCAGCGCCGCTTCGCTGACGACATGGAAGTTCGTGATGATGTGGCCCTCGCGCGAGACGAAGAAGCCCGAGCCGACCGAGGTCTGGCTCGCGCGCCCCTTCAGCACCGTGCGAATCTGCACCAGCTGCGAGCGGGCCTGCTCGTAGACGCGCCGCGCCGAGTACGAGATCGGTGCCGATGCCGGCACCTCCGGCGCCGCCGCGACCGCGCTCGCCGCGTCGGTGGGGGCGCTCGCGGCCGGCGCGGGTGGCGCTGCCGTGCAAACGCTCGCGTGAATGCCGATCGCGACCGCGAGGGCAGGGAGCATCAGCCGCCGATACATCATCCAAACGATTCTACGGGCCGCTGTTTGCAGACGCCGTGCAACACCGGTAAATCCGCGCGACCCGACAACGATGACAAACGATGACAAACGGCGTGCACCGACAGACTTGCTCATATCTGGAATCGATTCGTACACCCTTGCGCGGCGTGCGCTGCCGACACTGAAGGCGTGCTTTGCACTTCACACGACCTCCAGGAGATCGCCATGCCGCTTCATCGTTCCCTTCCGATCGGTCAGTCGCTCCGGACGCTGTCCGCCCTCGCCGTTGCGGCGCTGCTGGCAGCATGCGGCGGCGGGTCCGACAGCAGTGCCGACGCGACGACGATCGACGATCCCACCGCGACCGCATACTCCGCCAACGCGACGCTGATGGCGAGCGACGCGACCGCCACCGCCGACACCGCGGTGCTGACCGCGCAGGCGCTGGCGGTCGGCGGGGTCGGCGCGACGGCGGCAGCCTACGCCTGCGCCGGCGGCGGCAGCGCCACGATCTCCGTCTCCGGCGGTGCACCCGCGAACTGGGGCAACGGCCAGTTCGATCCCGGCGAGGTCTATCAGGTGAGCTACGCAGCCTGCAAGGGAGCAGCCGGCTGGGCCGCGCTCGACGGATCGGCAATGCTCACCGTCACCGCAGTGGCCGGCAACAGCAGCAACGGCAGCCTCTCGCTGGCGATGGCAGTCAGCAATCTGTCGGTGACCACGCCGCGCGGCAGCGCGACGCTGAACGGCAGCGCCGCGCGCGATGTCACCGTCTCGACCGATGCGGGCGGCACTGTGCACCTCTCCAGCCACTACGTGGCGCCGAGCTTCACATGGACGACGCACTACCAGGCACGCTCGAGTACCTTCACGCTCAGTGCGGTCGATATCCGGCGCGACGCGAGCTTCGTCGCAGGCGTGCTGCAATCGAGCTCGATCGATGGCACGCACACCCTGTCGGCAAGCCTGCCGAACGGTGCGTTCAGCTACACCGTGGCCACCAATGGCGGGGTGAGCTATGCGGCCGACGGCGCGCCGCTTTCGGGCAGCTGGACGATCACGCTGCCGCTGAACCTGATCACCGTGACCGTGAGCTCGTCGAACGGCGTCGGCACGGCGACCGTGGCACTCGACCGCGGCAAGGACGGCACGATCGACCGCACGTTCACGCTCGGCTGGGCGCAGCTGGCGGCTGCGGCCGGCTGAGGTGCGGGAGCGGGCGCGCAAATCTACGTACGGGGAGACCAGGGTTCGCGCGGGCGGGAGGCTTCGCTAAAGTTGCCTCTCCATGAATGGAGAAGTGACGATGCATCGCCGTACCCTCATGACCGCTGCCGCGGCGGTCGTGGCCCTGCCCTCGCTCGCCTGGGGGCAGGGGCTCGAGAAGCCCAAGCTCACGATCGCGGTAGGCGGCAAGAACCTGCTCTACTACCTGCCGCTGACGATTGCCGAAAGCCTCGGCTACTTCAAGGCCGAAGGGCTCGACCTCACGATTGCCGACTTCGCCGGCGGCTCGCGAGCCCTGCAGGCCATGATCGGCGGCAGCGCCGACGTGGTCTCGGGCGCCTTCGAGCACACGATCAACATGCAGGTGAAGGGCCAGCGCCTGCGCGCGTTCGTGCTGCAGGGCCGCGCGCCGCAGATCGTGCTGGGCGTCAACCCGAAGACGATGCCGAACTTCAAGTCGGTCGCCGACCTGAAGGGCAAGAAGCTCGGCGTCACCGCGCCGGGCTCGTCGACCAACGTGCTTGCGAATTTCGTGCTGGCGAAGGCCGGCCTGAAGCCGACCGACGTGGCGATCATCGGCGTGGGCGCCGGCAGCGGCGCGGTCGCCGCGATGCGCTCGGGCCAGATCGACGCGATCAGCAACCTCGACCCGGTGATCACGCTGCTGCTGCGCTCGGGCGACCTGAAGGTCGTGTCCGACACGCGCATCGTCGCCGAGGCCGACAAGGTGTTCGGCGGGCCGATGCCGGCCGGCTGCCTGTACGCGCCGCAGAGCTTCATCGAGAAGAACCCGGCCACCGCGCAGGCACTGGCCAACGCGATCGTGCGGGCCGACAAGTGGATCCAGACGGCCGGCGCCGGCGACATCATCAAGGCGGTGCCCGAGAGCTACCTGCTCGGCGACCGTGCGGTGTACGTCGACGCGTTCCTCGCCGCGAAGGGCGCGTTGTCGGTCGACGGCATGATTCCCGAGGCCGGCGCCGAGACGGCACGGCGCGCGCTCGCGAGCGTCGACCCCGAGGTGGCCGCCGCGAAGATCGACCTGGCGGCGATCTACACGAACGACTTCGTGAAGAAGGCCAACGCGAATTACCCGAAGGGCTGACGCTTCAACCGCCGCGCTGCCATTGGTACAGTCGGCGACCATGCCTGCTGCCCCGACGACCACTGCACTCGAGCTTGCGAACGTCAGCTGCACGTTCGTTTCGAAAGACGACCCCGGCCAGCGCTACACCGCGGTGCGCGACGTGAACCTGAGCGTCGGCGCCGGCGAGTTCGTCTCGGTCGTCGGCCCGACCGGCTGCGGCAAGAGCACGCTGCTGAACGTCGCGGCCGGCCTGCTCGCGCCCAGCACCGGCGAGGTCACGGTATTCGGCCAGAGCCTGGTCGGCCTCAACCGGCGCGCCGGCTACATGTTCCAGGCCGAAAGCCTGATGCCATGGCGCACCGCACGGCAGAACGTGATGGCGGGGCTCGAGTTTCGTGGCGTGGACGACGCGGGTGCGCAGGCCGACGAGTGGCTCAAGCGGGTCGGGCTGGGCGGCTTCGGCGACCGTTATCCGCATCAGCTGTCCGGCGGCATGCGCAAGCGCGTCAGCCTTGCGCAGACGCTGGTGCTCGACCCCGACATCATCCTGATGGACGAGCCGTTCTCGGCGCTCGACATCCAGACCCGCCAGCTGATGGAAAACGAAGTGCTCGCGCTGTGGGCAGAAAAGAAGAAAGCGGTGCTCTTCATCACGCACGATCTCGATGAAGCGATCGCGATGAGCGACCGCGTCGTCTGCCTCAGCGCCGGGCCGGGCTCGCATCCGATCGGGGAATTCGCGATCGACCTGGCGCGTCCTCGCGACGTGGCCGAGGTTCGCGTGACGCCACGCTTCGTCGAGTTGCACGAGGCGATCTGGAGCGTGCTGCGCGAAGAAGTGCTCAAGGGCTATCAACAGCAGCTCGCTGCCTGACGCCGACCAACACGCCGATGAAGCACCTTCGTCTGTGGCAGGCCGGCCTGCTGATTGCGATCTTCGTGCTCTGGCACGTGATCACGAAACCCGGGCTGATTCCGCCATTCGTGTTCGAGAACGACCAGCAGGCCGCGTTCTTCTTCGGCGAACCGTTGAAGATCTTCTCGCGCATCGGTGCGTGGTTCTTCACGAACGCCGACATCTACCAGCATCTGTGGGTCACGCTGCTCGAGACGGTGCTCGCGTTCGGCATCGGCACCGCGCTCGGCCTGGGCTTCGGCCTGTGGCTCGCACTGAGCCCGCTCGCGGCGGCCATCGCCGACCCGTACATCAAGGCCGCGAACAGCATGCCGCGCGTGATCCTCGCGCCGATCTTCGCGGTCTGGTTCGGCCTGGGCATTGCGAGCAAGGTCGCGCTCGGCGTCACGCTGGTGTTCTTCATCGTCTTCTTCAACGTCTATCAAGGCGTCAAGGAAGTGAGCCCGGTCGTGCTCGCGAACGCGCGCATGCTCGGCGCATCGCAGCGGCAGCTGCTGCGCCACGTCTACCTGCCGAGTGCGACGAGCTGGGTGTTCAGCTCGCTGCACACGAGCGTCGGACTGGCGTTCGTCGGTGCGGTCGTCGGCGAGTACCTCGGCTCGTCGCGCGGGGTCGGTTACCTGATCCTGCAGGCCGAGGGTGCGTTCGACATCAACACCGTGATGGCCGGCATCCTCGTGCTGACCGCGTTCGCGCTGCTGCTCGACGGGGCGGTGGGACGTATCGAAAAGCGCCTGATGAAGTGGCAGCCCAAGTCCGGCGAGACGGAGAAGCTTTGAAGCACGATGCATCCGACGCGAGCCCTGTGCCGCAGCGGATGCATCAAGCACCGCGCGTCGGGCTGCTCGGCTCGCTCAAGACCCGGCTCGCGGTGGCGGGCGCGGTGCTGATCGCCGCCAGCGTGATCTTCGCGGCGCTGGTCGCGCTGCGCCTGATCGACGAACGCGTCAACGAGGCGGTGCTCGACACCGAGGCGGCGCAGATGCAGCTGACCGCGCGCATCGTCGCCGGCCGCTTGCTGACCCGCCAGCTTGCATTGCGCCAGGTTGCGAACGGCTTCGAGATGCAGCGCCTGCACGACAGCGCGGCACTGCTCGAGTGGCTGGGCCGGCAGCGTGCGCTGCTGACGCTGTTCGACTCGCTCTTCGTCGTCGCGCCCGATGGCCGGCTGCTCGCCTACATGGACGTGCGCCAGCTCAGTCCCATGGAGCTGAACATCGCCGATCGGCCGTACTTCCGGCAGACCTTGGCCGAACGGGTACCGCTCATCTCCGAGCCGACGATAGGTCGCGTGACGGGTGCAGCGAACATCTTCTTCACGATGCCGATCGCAGGCGCCGCGAAAGGCAGCGTGGATGCCGTGATCGGCGCCGGCCTGCTGCTGTCCGGGCGCGAGCTGGTGTCCGACCTGGTCGACAGCGATGCCAACAGCAGCATCGGGCGCATCACCGCGATCTTCGACGCGAACGGGCGGCTCGTCGCGCACCCCGACCCGAAGTCGCTGCTGCAACCGGCCGAAGGCGATCCGCGCCTCGCGCCGACCGTGCAAGCCTGGCGCCGCAGCGGCGGCGGGGCCGAACCCTCGGTCAGCGCACGCCGCGTCGACGGCTACTTCCTGACGATGGCCGGCGTGCCGCAGGCGGATTGGAACATCGTGACCAGCACACCCGAAGCGGCTCTGCTCGGCAGCATCACGCAGGCACGCCAGCGCGCGCTCTGGCTCGCGCTGGCGTTCGCCGCACTCGGTGGCGCCGCCCTGTGGGGCGCGACGCTCTGGCTGCTCAAGCCCTTCGACCGCATGAAGCGGCGCGCCGGCGCGATGGCCTTGCTGGAGAGCGCGGAGCCCGAGCCGTGGCCGCGCGGGCACGGCGAGGTCGGCGAGCTCGCGCGGGTGCTCGAGTCGGTCGAGCAGCGGGCCCGCGCGGGTGCGCGCGACCAGGCGCAGCTCGCGCAGCAGATGCGCTCGGTGTTCGAGCAGGCCTCGGTCGGCATCCTGCTCACGATCGATCGCAAGATGGTGCTGGTCAGCCAGACGCTGTGCCGCATGCTCGGCTACTCCGAAGAGGAGATGATCGGCCGCTCGGCGCGAATTCTCTATCCGAGCGACGAGGCCTACGCGGAGATCGGTCCGCAGGTGGGCGCCGTGTTCGCGCGCCGCGAGCAGTTCGACACCGAGCTGCAGTTCGTCAGGCACGACGGCAGCCTGTTGTGGGTGCGCCTGATGGGGCGGCCGGTCGAGATCGACAATCCGGCCGCGGGCACGATCTGGATCATCGACGACGTCGGCGAGATGCGCCGCCGGCGCGAGCAGCTCCACTGGGCATCGACCCACGACTCGCTCACCGGGCTGATGAACCGCCAGGCCTTCGAGCAGGCGCTCGAGCAGCAGGTCAACGACCGGCGGCCGAGCACCAGCTGGCGCCCGTTCTGCCTGCTCGCGCTCGATCTCGACCGCTTCAAGGCCGTCAACGACACGAGCGGCCACGCCGCCGGCGACGCGCTGCTGCGCGAGGTGTCGGCGCTGATGGAGAACCGGCTGCGGCGTGGCGACATGGTCGCGCGGGTCGGCGGCGACGAGTTCGCCGCGGTGCTGCACGACTGCAATCTCGGCACCGCGGTTGCGGTCGCCCAGTCGATCTGCGAGCAGGTCGAGAACTACGAACTGGCCTGGGGCGATGCGCGGCACCGGGTCGGTGTGAGCATCGGGGTCGTCCAGAGCGATGAATCCTTCAAGAGCGGTGCGCAGATGATGGCCGCCGCCGATGCGGCCTGCTACGAGGCGAAGAAGGCAGGGCGCGGCCAGGTACGGGCGGCGCCGCGCTGAGTGCATCCAGGATGACCTCGTCGGCCGTCGCCTGTCGGCCCATGGCAGTCGTTGGGTGGTCTCGTCCTGCGACGACCGAGCGTCGCGGCAGGCGGTACCCGGCAGGGGCTCATGCTGTGGCGGTCAGCGCTTCGCGCCGACTGCACTGCGATGCTCGGTCCG
>Ga0105237_10004429_pt1 | contig 16276 bp, 18 predicted proteins | sample KBSC24metaG_FD_81520 | JGI IMG/M metagenome (GOLD analysis project Ga0105237, IMG submission 81520) | Corn rhizosphere microbial communities from Kellogg Biological Station, Michigan, USA - KBS C2-4 metaG | ecosystem: Host-associated > Plants > Roots > Rhizosphere > Soil | place: Michigan, USA... | reverse complement strand
GTTGTTTGACCCGCAGGTTCGGGCTGTCGGTGTGCCCGCCGACGATGCGGAACGGGACTGCAGCGTCGTCACCAGACCTCCAGGCCACCAGCGATCCCGCCCTGACCGTGAAGTAGCCGCCTGCCTCAGCCGGCCACGTCTGCCCCTCGGTGAGCTCGGTGAAGCCCGCCGCCGTCAGCCGTTGCGCTGCGGTGACGCAGACGTGGAACGGCGACGGCGACGCATCGACGAAGTCGCAGAGTCCCGTGGCGGACGCGTTGGACGCGGGGCTGATCATGTAGCCCATCCTTACCGGTTTTCCCGCACGCGTTGACGTTAGGGTTCTCATCGTGCCCGCAGGACGCCCACAAGCCGTGCTGACTCCGTTGACGAAGGCAGCGATCTTCCTGGTCGCCACCATCGACGAGGGTGGCGAGGACATCGTGCACGACGCGCTCGCCGACCTCTCCGGTTTGGTCCGGGCGGTCGGGTTCCGCACCCCAGCCGCACAGCTGAGCATGGTCACCTCGATCGGCTCGAATGCGTGGGACCGGCTGTTCAGCGGGCCGCGGCCTGCCGACCTCCATACGTTCGTCGAACTCTCCGGTGACCGCCACCACGCGCCGTCCACCCCTGGCGATCTGCTCTTCCACATCAAGGGCGAATCCATGGACGTGTGCTTCGAACTCGGCGGCCGGGTCCTGGCCGCGATGGCGGGCGCGGTGACCGTCGTCGACGAGGTGCACGGCTTCCGCTTCTTCGAGCAGCGCGACCTGTTGGGGTTCGTCGACGGCACCGAGAACCCGGATGGCCCAGACGCCGTCGTCGCCTCGAGGATCGGTGACGAGGATCCCGACTTCGCGGGCGGCAGCTACGTGCACGTGCAGAAGTACACCCACGACATGGCGGCGTGGAACTCGCTCAGCGTCACCGAGCAGGAGTTGGTGATCGGCCGAACCAAGCTCGAGGACATCGAGATGGACGATGCCGCGAAGCCGCCGAACTCCCATCTGGCGCTCAACGTCATCTCCGACGCCGACGGCAACGAGCTGCAGATCGTGCGCGGCAACATGCCGTTCGGCACACTGGGCAACGGCGAGTCGGGCACGTACTACATCGCCTACAGCGCCGATCCCGACGTGACCGAGCGGATGCTGTGCAACATGTTCGTCGGCGACCCGCCGGGCAACACCGACAGGATCCTGGACTTCTCCACGGCCGTCACCGGCGGCTTGTTCTTCACCCCCACCGTCGACTTCCTCGACGACCCGCCTGCGTTGCCCGGTGCCCCCACCATGGCGGCGCCACCCGCACCCCCTCACGACGGCTCACTGTCGATCGGCAGCCTGAAAGGACGACCCCAATGAACAACCTGTATCGCGATCTGGCGCCGATTACCGAAGAAGCTTGGGCGGAAATCGAATTGGAGGCGACGCGGACGTTCAAGCGGCACATCGCCGGGCGCCGGGTGGTCGACGTCAGCGACCCGGGCGGGCCGGTTGCGGCAGCGGTGAGCACCGGTCATCTGCTCGACGTGACGTCACCCGGTGACGGCGTGGTGGCGCATCTGCGCGAGAGCAAGCCACTGGTGCGGTTGCGGGTGCCGTTCACGATCGGGCGGACCGACATCGACGACGTCGAGCGCGGCTCGCAGGACTCCGACTGGGACCCGGTCAAGGAGGCCGCCAAGCAGCTGGCGTTCGCCGAGGACCGCGCGATCTTCGAGGGCTACGAGGCGGCGTCGATCGGCGGCATCCGCAAGTGCAGCTCCAACCCCGCCCTCGCGCTGCCTGCCGATCCGCGGGAGATCCCGGACGTGATCAGCCAGGCGCTCTCGGAGCTGCGACTGGCCGGTGTCGACGGCCCGTACTGCGTGCTGCTTTCCGCCGACGTCTACACGCAGGTCAGCGAGACGACCGAGCACGGCTATCCGATCCGCGAGCACCTGAATCGGCTCGTCGACGGGGAGATCATCTGGGCGCCCGCGATCGACGGTGCGTTCGTGCTGTCCACCCGCGGCGGCGACTTCGACCTGCAGCTGGGCAACGACGTGTCGATCGGCTACCTGTCGCACGACGCCGACACCGTGCAGCTGTATCTCGAGGAGACGTTGACGTTCCTCTGCTACACCGCCGAGGCCTCGGTCGCCCTGACCCGCTAGCCCCCCTTTTTTCCGCGAGCGTGCGTGTCCGTTCCCCAACACGCCGTAAATCGTCGACACTTTGCGCACCTTCGCGGCGTGGTCAGCGTGCGCGTCCGGAGTTATGGAATATTCGGTCCGTAATGGGACTTGTGGGAACTGAAGGACATCTTCACTTCAACTTCGCATGGAGGCAAGTCCCATGACCAACGCACTCACCGGCTCAACCGCCCTCGTTACCGGCGCCACCGCAGGAATCGGCTACGCGATCGCCCTGCAACTCGCCAGCGAAGGCGCCGAGGTGATCGTGCACGGGCGCAATCCCGAGCGCGGCGCCAAGACCGTGCGTGACATCGAAAATGTAGGCGGGAAGGCCCGTTTCGTCGCCGCCGACGTATCGGACGCCAATGACGTACGTCGGCTGGCCGACGAGGCCGGCGACGTCGACATCCTTGTCAACAACGCGGGCATCTACCGGTTCGGCCCGACGTTCGAGACCACTGACGCCGACTTCGACGACCACATCAACACCAATCTGAAGGCGCCCTACGTCCTGGTGCAGAAGCTGGTCCCGGGCATGGTGGCGCGGGGCCACGGCACGGTCATCAACGTGACCACGGTGGCGGCGAGCACCCCGGCCGCCGGCGCGGGCATCTACGGCGCCAGCAAGGCGGCCCTGGAACTGCTGACCAAGCTGTGGGCAGACGAGTTCGGCGCCTCGGGCGTGCGGGTCAACGCGGCCGCTCCCGGACCGACGCAGACGCTGGGCACCGAGGCATTCGAGAGTGACCTCATCGAGGGACTCGGCCGCACCACGGCGCTGGGCCGCACCGCCGAGGCCGAGGAGATCGCCAATGCGGTGGCGTTCCTGGCCTCCCCCGGCGCGAGCTACGTCAACGGCGCGATCCTGACGATCGGCGGCGGTGCGACGGCGATCAAGCCCGTCGCCTAACGCCAATCCCCCCTTGCGGTTTCGGCGCGTTTACGGTCGCTCAGCGTCCGCGAGCGCGCCGAAATCGCGGGGGAATCAAGCCGCAAGCACCGCATCCAGCGCCGAGAAGAACAGGCCAAGCCCGTCGTCGGACGGCCCGGTCAGCGCCTCGGTGGCGTGCTCGGGGTGCGGCATCAACCCCACCACGCGGCCGTTGGCCGAGCTGATCCCCGCGATGTCGCGCATCGAGCCGTTGGGATTGTCGCGGTACCGGAAGACGACGCGGCCGTCTCCCTCGAGCTCGTCGAGCACGGCCTCGGAGGCGACGTAGCGTCCCTCCCCCGACTTCAGTGGCACCAGCAGGTCGGCACCGAGCTCGTAGCGCGTCGTCCACGCCGACGTATTCGACGCAACCTCGAGCCAGATGTCCTTGCAGACGAAGTGCAGTCCGGCGTTGCGGGTCAGCGCCCCCGGCAGCAGACCGGCTTCGCACAGCACCTGAAATCCGTTGCAGATCCCCAGGACTGGGAGGCCACGGCCTGCGGCCTCGATCACGGAACCCATCGCGGGCGCGAACTTGGCGATCGCGCCGGCACGGAGGTAGTCGCCGTAGGAGAAGCCGCCGGGGACGACGACGGCATCGACGCCCTTCAGGTCGGCGTCGGCGTGCCACAGGTTGACGGCCTCGGCACCTGCGGCCCGCACGGCGCGCGCCGCGTCAACGTCGTCCAGCGTGCCTGGGAACGTGATGACGCCGACGCGCGCGCTCACTGCGGGTCCCCAGACGGCTCGCGGCTGACCGTCCAATCCTCGATCACTGTGTTGGCCAGCAGGGACTCGGCGATCTCGGCGACGGTGTCGTCGGCGACGTCGTCGTCCACTTCGAGCTCGAACCGCTTGCCCTGCCGCACATCCGAGATGCCTGCCACCCCCAGACGGCCCAACGCTCCGACGATCGCCTGACCCTGAGGATCGAGGATCTCGGCCTTCGGCATCACGTGCACTACGACACGGGCCACGCGCGACTCCTTAAAGTCCGACGAAATCGATCGGCGCTCACTCTACCGGCGACGACTCGGCGCGACTCACCGGCACGAGCCCACGTACGCCGTGCACAGCGGGGACCCCATCGCGTCAAAGACCACGGGGTCCGGCACCGAACGCCAGTCCACCGCGTTCGGCAGCGTCGTCCACATCGCCAGATCCACCAGCGTGCCGTTGCGGGCGTCGGCCAGCAGGTACTCGTGCAGCACCTGCTTGTCCGCAGTGCTGATCACTGCGGCGACCCGACCGGGCTGGTCGGTGGTGATCGACGGCGAGGTCCACGGCGCCGTCACCGAGCACGCCCGCAACGCACCGACCGCGTTCTGCAGTACCGAGACCGCCAACTGACCCGATTTCCAGGCATCGCCCCGCCAGTGCAGCACCTGCACCTGCAGCTGCCATTGCCCGTTGGGTTGGGTCACCTGGGCACTGGCGGCGGCGGCGAAGTCCCGCGGGTCGGCCGAAACCGGAGGCGACGCGCACGTGTCCTCGAAGCGGAACCGGGGCGACGGAGCCGTCGTCGCGAGCCCGGGCAGGGCCGGCCAGTGGTACACGTCCGACAGCGGGATGGCAGCCGGCGCGATCCACGCGGAATCGGGAATGCCGTCACAGAACGGCGGGCAGTCGCCAGGCATGGCGTTGGCGGGCGTCGTCACACCAACGAACGCGCTGACGATTCCCCAGGTCATCAACACCGAAGCCAAAGTCATTCTCAAGTGATCGCTCCCCCCGCGCCTGGTGAGCGCCACAATATAGGCATGCAGCTCACCCACTTCGGTCATTCTTGCCTGCTTGCACGATTCCGGGACGATTCGGGCGCCGATACGACGGTGCTATTCGATCCGGGCACGTTCTCGCACGGATTCGAGGGCATTACCGGGCTGTCAGCGATCCTCGTGACGCATCAGCATCCCGATCATGCGGACGTCGCGCGGCTTCCCGCGCTGATCGAGGCGAACCCGCAAGCCGCTCTGTACGCCGACCCGCAGACCGCCGCGCAGCTCGGCGAGCCATGGACGGCGGTGCACGCCGGCGACGGGTTCAGCGTTGGCCATCTGTCGGTCCGCGGCGTGGGCGGGCGGCACGCGGTGATCCATCCCGAGATCCCCGTGATCGACAACATCTCGTACCTGATCGGCGACGGCGAGCATGCCGCCCGTCTGATGCATCCTGGCGACGCGCTGTTCGATCCTGGCGAGCCGGTCGACGTGCTCGCCGCGCCCGCGGCAGCGCCGTGGATGCGGATCTCCGAGGCCGTCGACTATCTGCGGGCCGTTGCGCCGGCGCGCGCGGTGCCGATTCACCAGGCGATCATCGATCCCGCCGCGCGCGGCATCTACTACGGGCGTCTCACCGAGATGACCGACACCGACTTCCAGGTTCTCGACCCGGAGAACGGCACGGAGTTCTAGGGTCCCACTCGACCGCGAGTGAACGCGGGGTTACGGTTTGCCGACGAAGGCATCGACGACTGGTGAATCTGTGGAGTCGCTGAATCCTCGTTCGTGAGCCAGGATTTCGGAGTGTCCATACAGTATGGGGAATTGTCTGACGACGAGGTCATCACGCCCCTGCCGGTCAAACGGCGGCCGAACCTCTATTCGGCCCACAACGGGGTGGGACGGACGGCCGGCCTGGCCGAGCCCGAGGCGAGGCGGCCACGATCGCGACAGCGCGCGCCGCACCCCGCTGACGTCGCACAATCTCGGCTGTTCGAGGCACTTCTGCTGAGCGACCTCGACGACTTGGAGGATCGGGAAGCCACCGCCGAGCGGCGTTGGCAGCGGCGGCGCGAGCGCAAGCTCGACGATGAAACGCTGCCGCACGAACTCAAGCAGTTGCGACAACTCATCGCCGAAGCGCGTCGACTACTCGACGCGTTGCAAGAGCGGTTCCCTCCGGACTAGCCGCGAAGCCGCTTTTCGCTCATCCAGATTCGAACGCTACGCGGTGTCGCGCGCAGCGGCGCGGCCCGCCGCCCTGCCGGAGAACACGCAGCCGCCAAGGAAAGTGCCCTCCAAGGAGCGGTAGCCGTGCACGCCGCCGCCCCCGAAACCGGCGGCCTCGCCTGCCGCATACAGGCCGTCGAACACCGTGCCGTCCGGCTTGAGCACTCGGGAGTCCAGGTCGGTCTCCATGCCGCCCAAGGACTTTCGGGTCAGGATGTGCAGTTTGACCGCGATCAGCGGGCCTGCCTTCGGGTCGGTGATCCGGTGCGGGGCGACGACGCGGCTGACGCGGTCGGCGAGGTAGTTGCGCGCACCGCGGATCGCGGTCACCTGCCCGTCCTTGGTGTATTTGTTGGCAACCTCGCGGTCGCGGGCAGTCACCTCGGCCTCCACCGTCGCGTAGTCCAGCCGTTCCACGTCGGGCACCTCGTTCATCTTGGACACCAAGTCGCGCAACGAATTCGCCGACACGAAGTCGACACCACGGTCGACGAAGCGTTGCACGGGCGGCGGTGGGCCGGGCCTGACCCTGGACAGCACTTGGCGCACGCTGCGGCCGGTCAGGTCGGGGTTCTGCTCCTGCCCCGACAGCCCGAACTCCTTCTCGATGATCCGGGCATTGAGCACGAACCAGGTGTAGTCGTGTCCGGTCTTGGCGATGTACTCCAACGTGCCGAGGGTGTCGAAGCCGGGGTAAAGCGGTACGGGCAGGCGCTTTCCGGTCGCGTCGAGCCACAGCGAGGACGGCCCTGGCAGGATCCGGATGCCGTGCTTCGGCCAGATCGGGTCGTAGTTGGTGATGCCCTCGGTGTAATGCCACATCCGGTCGGAGTTGATGACGCGGGCGCCCGCGGCCTCGCTGATGCCGATCATCCGGCCGTCCACGTGCGCGGGCACCCCGCTGAGCAACTGCTCCGGCACGCGTCCCATCCGGGCAGGCCAGTTCTTGCGCACCAGGTCGTGATTACCGCCGATGCCACCGCTGGCCACGATGACCGCTTGAGCACGGAACTCGAACTCCCCCAAGGGAGTTCGGGACGACGGGACGGCGCGCGGCGCCGACGATGGCTCGAGGACCGCACCCCGCACCCCCGTGACAGCGCCGCCTTCGACGATGAGCTCGTCCACGCGATGACGGTGCGCAAAGCGGACTTTCGGGCCCGCGGCCAGCAGCCGACGGGCAAATATGTCGACGATCGCGGGACCCGTTCCCCAGGTGATGTGGAACCGCGGGACCGAGTTGCCGTGCCCGTTGGCGTCGTATCCGCCACGCTCGGCCCAGCCGACGAGGGCGAACGTTTGGAGGCCGCGCTCGCGCAGCCAGCTGCGCTTCTCCCCCGCGGCGAAGTCGACGTAGGCGTGTGCCCACTGCCGGGGCCAATGGTCCTCGGGCCGGTCGAAACCGGCCGAGCCCAGCCAGTCCTGCAGCGCGAGTTCGTGAGTGTCGCGGATGCCGAGCCTGCGCTGTTCGGGGCTGTCGACGAAGAACAGCCCACCGAACGACCAGAAAGCCTGGCCACCGAGGTTGGCGGCATTCTCCTGCTCGACGATCAACACCGACCGGCCTCGGTCGATCACCTCACAGGCCGCGACCAATCCTGCCAATCCCGCTCCGACGACAATGACATCAGCATCAGCCATGCCGCCACGTTAGCGTTCGAGGCTAGGCCGCGTCCGTCAACGCGGGCCTGGGCTCCCAGCGGTACACCGTGGGCGTGCACTGGTGCATGAGCGCTAGGTCGATGGCGTCGATCATCGCCTGACGGGGACCTGGCCTGCGCAACTGCTTGGCCGACGCGGCGACGCGGACGATGCCGGAGCGACGGGCCGTGCGCTCGGCGGCCAGCACCAGGGTTCGGCACCACCACGGCTCTGTGAGGAAACCTTCGCCGATGCCGAGCACGCGCGCCCGCACCGTCGTGCTCCGCACCAGGTCGGTAATCCCGTTGACGCCGGCGAGCAGCCGGAAGCCGTTGCGCGGCAGCGCAGTTACGGCTCCTTGCGATACGGTCCAGCCGGGGGCGGCGAACAGGCGGGTACGCAAACCGAGATGTTCGAGGACTCGGTCGGCACCCATGAGCCGAAGGTTCGCCTCGTGCGCCTGCAACGTCGCGAACTCACCCCGAAGCTTCTTGGTGGCCGCCTCGTCGTAGCCGTGCAGGACGACGGCATCACCGGCGGTTCTGCGCATCTGCAGCCATTCGACGGTCGGCTGATCTTGGTCGAGCCGATAGCCGCCCTTGAGCCGCGGAGCCACCAGCAACGACACCGGCACCCCCCGGGCCTCGAGCTCGGCACGGAAGGCGGCAACGTCGTCGATCGTCCGGTCCTTGATCCCGGAGATCGAGACGATCAGTTCTCCAGCCACGCAAGCAGTATGGCAACGTCAGGTGTCCCAACGGTTTACGACACGTGGGCGGGAGTTGACCATTGGGGGGTGGGTGGGCAGCAACGCAGCGTGTGACTACCGAGGCAACACGGCTTCGATGGCGCCGATCACCTCGGGTGCATCGGGAACGGTGCGCGGACGGAAGCGGTTGACGACCTCGCCACCTGGCGCCAGCAGGAACTTCTCGAAGTTCCACTGCACGTCGCCCGCCTCACCGTCGGCGTCGGCGGCCTTGGTCAGCTCGGCGTACAGCGGGTGCCGGTCTGCGCCATTGACGTCGATCTTGCCGAGCAGCGGGAACGTCACGCCGTAGGTGGTCGAGCAGAACGCCTGGATCTCGTCGGCGGTGCCCGGTTCCTGGCCCATGAACTGGTTGCACGGCACCCCGATCACCGTCAGCCCACGGTCGCCGTAGTCCTGCGCCAGCTTCTCCAGGGCGGTGTACTGCGGCGTCAGACCACACTTGGAGGCGACGTTGACCACCAGCACTGCGCCATCGGCATATTCGGCCAGGGTCGTGGGTTCGCCGGCGAGCGTGGTGAGGGCGATGTCGGTGAGTTGCGTCATGACCCGACGCTACCTAACCGTCGAAGAGGATCAGCGCCAGGCGCTCGATCGTGGCGATCGGATCCTCCGACTTGTCCACGGCATCGTTGAGCCATAGCAGCGAAAAGCCGTGCACCAGTGACCAAGCCGCGAGCGCAGCGCTCTTCGGATCGGCCTTGGCGTGCTCATCGTGGAGCGTGCCGACGCCGCGGCTGAGCTCGGTGCCCGCGGCCGTCTCGGCGGCGACCAGTGCGGCGTTGGTGTCGTCGTACAGCGACTTGTCGAACATCACGGCGTAGTGGCCAGGGTGCCCGAGTGCGAACCGAACGTACGCCCGCGCGGCGTCGATGAACCTCGGCCGCGCGTCCGTGAGCGCTTCGGCCAGCAGCCCGAACCCCTCGGTGGCCAGTGCGGTGAACAGCCCGCGGCGATCGGTGAAGTGATGGGCGGGTGCGGCATGCGAGACACCGGCCGCACGGGCCAGTTCGCGCAGCGAGATCCCGTCCGCGCCGCGTTCGGCCACCAGGGTCGCTGCCTGCGCCAGGATCGCGGCCTTGAGGTCGCCATGGTGGTAGTTGGCCCTGCTCATGCGCTCAGCATACCTGGGAATCTTGACAGTGGATAGATTGTTGTTACGCTCATCTTGCCACTGTCTAGATCGAAGGGTGCCAGCCATGGCCGTTTTCTTGAGCCTCGTTTTGGGAAGCCTCGCCGCCCGCGTCGTCGGGTGGCTCGGTGTCGACTACGTCGACTCCTGGCCCGCGTCGATCGCCGTCGGCCTCGCGGTGATGTTCACGATGACCGGGGTGGCCCACTTCGTGCCGGGGATGCGCCGCGACATGATCGCGATCGTGCCGCCGCGGCTGCCGAAGCCCGCGCTGCTCGTCACGATCACCGGCGTCCTCGAATTGCTCGGCGCGGTCGGGTTGCTCTATCCGCCGACCCGCGTCGCCGCAGCGGCCTGTCTCTTCCTACTGATGCTGGCCATGTTCCCTGCCAACGTCTACGCGTCCCGGATGCCAAACCCGCCGAAGTCGATGACGTCGCGGTTAGACGTTCGGAGCGGGGAAGAGGTGGTCTACCTCGCCGCTGCTGTGGTGGTCTGGGTCTGCGGTGGCTAGTACCCATGCGTACTGGAACGCGGCTTCCTTCCAGCGTTCGTAGCGCCCGCTGATTCCGCCGTGGCCTGCGACCATCTCGGTCTTGAGCAACAGCGGATTGGAATCGGTCTTCGTATGCCGCAGCGCAGCAACCCATTTCGCCGGCTCGACGTAGTAGACCCTGGTGTCGTTGAGCGACGTCATCGCCAGGATCGCCGGATAGTTCTTCGCCTCGACGTTCTCGTACGGCGAGTAGGACTTCATGTAGTGGTAGACCTCGGGATCGGCAAGCGGGTTGCCCCACTCATCCCACTCGGTGACCGTCAGCGGCAACGACGGATCCAGGATCGTGGTGAGCGCGTCGACGAACGGCACCTGGGCCAGGATGCCCGCGAACAGGTCGGGGGCCATGTTGGCCACCGCGCCCATCAGCAGCCCGCCCGCGCTGCCGCCGAGCGCCACCAGATTCTCCGGCCGCGTTACGTCGGTACCCACCAAATGTGCACCCACGGCGATGAAGTCGGTGAACGAGTTCTTCTTCTCCAGCAGCTTGCCGTGTTCGTACCACGGCCTGCCCAGCTCGCCACCGCCCCGCACGTGAGCGATCACGAAGACCATCCCACGGTCCAGCAGCGAGAGCCGCGCGATCGAGAACCGCGGGTCCTCGCATGACTCGTAGGCGCCGTAGCCGTAGAGCAGCGTCGGCGCCGGAAACTGAAGGCCGGCACGGTGAATGACCGACACCGGTATCCGCGCGCCATCGGGCGCCACCGCCCAGTCACGCCGTTCCACGTACTCGTCCGGCCGGTAGTCACCGAGCACCGGCTGCTCGCGCAACAGGATTCGCTCGCCGGTGGCCAGCACGATGTCGTAGACCCGCACCGGGACGACGAACGATGTCGTGCCCACCCGCAGCCGCGGTGACGACCAGTTCGGATTGCCCGACAACCCGGACGACGTCAGCTCGGTCTCGAAGGTGATCTCCTCCGGATGACCGTAGTTGCCGTCGGCGTAGATGGGCCACAACTGAATTCGCGGCAGCGCCTCACTGCGGTAGCTCACGACGAGATGGGTGTCGAAGGCGTCGACGGCGTCGAGGCGGACGTCCTCGCGATGCTCGATCAACGTGCGGAACACGGCCGGGTCGCTGACCGGCGCCTCGACGAGGGTGAAGTTCTCCGCGCCGTCGTTGTGCAGGATGAGGAACCGATCCTCGCCGCCCACCACCGCGTGTTCGACGGAGTACTCGACGAGTTCGCGCCGAGGCAGGATCGAGGTGAGGGGGGCATCGGAATCGCCTGCGTCGGCGTAGAACACCTCCGAGGTCACCGCGCTGCCCGCCGCGACGAAGACGTACTTGTTGCTGCGGCTGCGGCCGACGGCGAGCCAGAATCGTTCGTCCGGTTCGTGGTAGACCTTCTCCCCCGGCAGCCCGGAGCCGAGCCGATGGCGCCACACCGTGTCTGGCCGCCACGCATCGTCGACCGTGACGTAGTAGACGGTGCGGTTGTCGGCGGCCCAGGTGGCACCCGCGCCGATGCCGACGATCGTGTCGTCGTACATCTCGCCGGTCAACAGGTTCCTGAACTTCAGCGTGTACCGCTCGTCGCCGACGACGTCGACGGAGAACGCCAGCGTGTTGCCGTCCAGCGAGACCGACGCCGCTCCCAGCGAGAAGAAGTCGTGCCCCTCGGCTTCGACGTTCTCGTCCAGCAGCACCTGCTCGCCAGGGATCTCGGTGTGCTCGTCGAGTTCGGGCGGCGTCCAGTCGTCGGGATCGCCGATCGGGCAACGGCATTGGACGCCGTATTGCTTGCCCTCGAAGCTGCGGCCGTAGTACCACCATTCCCCGCGCCGGGTTGGCACCGAGAGGTCGGTCTCCTTGGTGCGGGCCTTGATCTCGTCGAAGATCCTCTGCCGCAGCGGCGCAAGGTGTGCCGTCTGATCGTCGGTGTAGGCGTTCTCCGCCTCGAGGTAGGACACGACGTCGGGATTCGCCTTGTCGCGCAGCCACTCGTACGGATCGACGAAGACGTCGCCGTGATGCTCCCGGCGAGAGTCGACACGCTTGGCGATGGGGGGATTCATGCTGGTCCGATCCAGTCGTCGAAGTTCAAGCCCGAAATGCGTTCGTAGGCTTCGATGTACCGCGCGCGGGTGGCCGCGGCGATGTCGGGGGGCAAGGGTGGTGGTGGCTCGTCTCCGCCGCGGTCCCAGCCGGAGTCCGGCCCCGTGAGCCAGTTGCGCACGAACTGCTTGTCGAAGCTGGGCTGCACGACACCCTCCTGGTATCCATCGGCAGGCCAGTACCGCGACGAGTCGGGCGTGAAGACCTCGTCGGCCAACACCACCGTCCCGTTCTCGTCGGCGCCGAACTCGAACTTGGTGTCGGCGAGGATGATTCCCTTGCTCAGTGCGTGCTCGGCGGCCTTGGTGTAGATCTGCAGCGTGTTGTCCCGCACGGCGGCGGCGCGCTCGGCGCCGACCAGTTCGACGACGTCGTCGAAGCTGATGTTCTCGTCGTGCTCGCCAAGCTCGGCCTTGCTCGCAGGCGTGAACAACGGCTCGACGAACTTGCTGGCCTCGGTGAGCCCCGGCGGCAGCTCGATGCCACACACCTGCCCGGTCTTGCGGTAGTCGATGATGCCGGAGCCCGTCAGGTAACCGCGGGCCACGCACTCGACCGGGATCATGTCCAGCTGCTTCACCACCAGTGCCCGGCCCAGTACCTCGGCGGGGATGCGCTGATCGTCGGGCGGACCGGCGAGGTGGTTGGGCACGTCGAGGAAGTCGAAGAAGAACACGCTCATCGCGGTCAGGATCCGGCCCTTGTCGGGGATCTCGGTCTGCAAGATGTAGTCGAACGCGGAGATGCGGTCGGAGGCGACGAACAGCAGGTGGTCGTCGTCTATGCGATACAGCTCGCGAACCTTGCCGCTGGCCAGATGCAAGTAGTCGCTCAGAGGTGGGCGCATCGGGTCAGACTATCTGCTGAGATCGTCGGCATGACGTCCCGATATGTGCCCTACGCCACCACGCCGGCCCGCCTGCTTGCACAGCTGGTCAGCGATGTCGTGGTCATCGTGTGGACTGCCGTGTGGGTGCTGGTCGGCATGGCCGTGCACACCGCCGTGTCGACGATCGCCGCGGTCGGCAGGCAGGTCCAGGACGGCGCCAACGGCGTCGCAGGCAACCTGAACTCGGCCGGTGACAGTGCCGACAACGTGCCGCTGGTCGGCGATTCGTTGAGCAGGCCGCTGCGGGCGGCCAGCGAAGCGGCGCTCGACATCGCAGGCGCGGGTCACAGCCTCGACACGACGGCGAGCTGGCTGGCGTGGGTGTTGGCGCTCGCGGTGGCCTCGCCGCCGATCCTTGCCGTCGCGATGCCCTGGCTGTTCGTCCGGGTGCGGTTCTTCCGGCGGAAGTGGACGGCCGTCACGCTGGCGAAGACCCCAGCCGGCGAGCAACTGCTGGCGCTGCGCGCGCTGGCCAACCGCCCGCTGGCCAAGCTCGCGGCGGTCAGCATGGACCCGGTGGGCGCGTGGCGCCGCGACGACGCCATCGCCGTGCGCGGCCTGGCCAACCTGGAGCTGCGCGCCGCCGGCGTCACCCGCCGCCCCTAGCGATTTGTGCACCCGCACCCGCGCTCACCGCGGGTTCCCGTGCACAAATCGCGCCTAAGGGAACCCATTCGGGCGCACGCGAGTCAGAACGAAGGTGCTCGATGATCTACTTCGCAACAACGACGGCGTCATCACACTCATGCAAGCTCGCACTATTGGGCTCAGCCAGGACGCCGTTGAGCGACGCGTCCGGTGCGGACATTGGCGACGCTGTGCTCGCGGGGTGTACTTCGTCGACGATCGCCCATTCACCGATGCGGCCCGAATCCGAGCCGCCGTCTGGAGCAACGGCGAGCGAGCGGCCGCCAGCGGGCTCGCCGCCGCATGGTGGCATGGCATCACGCGGTTCGCGCCGGAAATCGTCGAGGTTACGGTGCCTCGCGTCAGCAACCACTCCCGTCGTTCCGGCTTGAGACTCCGGCGCCGCGACCTTGGCCCGGCCGACGTAACCGAATGCAGAGGCCTTCGTGTGACGACTCTGCCGTTCACCGTCGTCGAGGCAGCCGTCCGTCGAGGCGGAGGTGCCACGCTGATGGATCAGGCGCTTCAGCGGCATACGCATCTGGCTGCTTTGTGGAGTTCGCACCTTCGGAACAAGGGCAGACACGGTTCGCCGGCCGCACGCCGACTACTCCAAGTCGCCGACGACGGCGCGCAATCCGAAGCTGAAAGGCTGCTAATTCGATTACTCAAGTCAGCAGGCATCACTGGCTGGAAGGCGAACTACCCGGTTGCAGGCTACAAAGTCGACGTTGGGTTTCGCGCTTGCAAGGTGGCCCTCGAGGCGGACGGGTTTGCCTTCCATAGCGATTCTGACGACTTCCACAACGACCGCGTGCGGCAGAACGCCATATCGCTGGCAGGTTGGCAGGTACTCAGATTCACTTGGCTAGACCTCACCGAGTACCCCGACAGGGTCATCGCGGAGGTCAAGCGCGCGATTCGTGCACGCTGACCCGCGGTGAGCGCGGGTGCGGGTGCACAAATCGCTGATATGGGGACGGTTTTGTCAAGAGGGCAGGGTGAAGTGGCGGCCGCAACCGTCGTCGCGGCCGCCACTTCGTTGACCAGGTGAGTGTGATCCGGTGTCGAGCGTGTCGTGTTCGACGCGTGTCAGTCTGATATGCGCGGGTTGGTTACCGCAGGACGGGTCTTCGAGTCGGAGTGGGTCGCAGGTCTAGTAGACGAGCGTCATCCGTTGCAGGACAACAGGATTGCTCATAGCGATTTCCGCGGGTCACTCCGAGACGCTTGCCGACACCGGTCATAGCTCATCTGGACGGTTAGTGGCCGTCAGTCGTCCATGACAGCCAACGACCAGCACCAGCCGGCAAGTTCGCGGGCGATCGCCGCATTGGCCACCACGGGACGCTTCTTGCGTTCGTCGAAACGCATCCAACGGTCGTGCAGACGCCGGTTGGCGGTCTGCCCGCGGGCCTGCGCCGCCAGCGGAGCAGCCTTCCAGCGGCGACGCATCGTTTCCCCGGGCCGGTTGGGCTTGCGGTGATGCCAGGACGCTTCGATCAGCAACCTGCGGGCATGGGTGTTGCCGGTTCGAGTCAACCCGCCCTGGGTCCTGCTGTTTCCCGAGGAGTACTCGGTGGGCACCAAACCGAGGTAGGCGCCGATGCTGCGTCCGGTCAGTCGATGCCAGTCACCGATTTCGGTGGCCAACCCAAACGCCGTCAACGTCGAGACACCGCGCAGACACCCCAGCCGCGAAATCACCGGGGTGAACGACGAGTCGGCGGCCATTGCGGTAATCGCTGCATCGAGGCGTCCGCGGCGATCGGTGGTGGCCAGCACCGTGTCGATGGCGGTGTCATAGGCCAGGGCCACCCCAGGTTCGTCGAATCGCTGTCCGCGCAGCCACCGCAGGTGATTGCTCGTCCACGGTGTGCCGCCGAAGTAGACGATCCCCCGGCGCAGCAGCAGCTTGGAGAGCCGATTGCGCGCGGCCATCAGATCCTTGCCGCAGGCCTCCCGGGCGCGGAACAGATCTCGCGCGGATTCCTGTTCCACACTGGGGATCTCGACTTCGACGATCTCACTGAGATGCAACAACCGCGCAAGATGGCGCGCATCGCGGACATCTGTCTTGACCCGGTCACCGACCGGGCGTTGCAGCTTCGATGGCGCCGCGACCGAGCATCTGATCCCGGCGGCGTTGATGCTGCGTGCCAACACGAACCCCGTCGGGCCGGCCTCGTAGGTCGCGGCAACCGGGCCGGGAAGATCACCCAGCCACGCCACGATGTCCCCGTGATCCGGGGTCAATCGGCGCTCGAACAGCTCACCGGTCTCACCATCAAGACCACACGCGACAACTGATCGTGCGTGCACATCCAAACCAACACTCGTACGCTGAATCTTCACTGGGGCCTCCCACAACTGTGGCTCTACCGGCCAGGACCACATTCCTGTCGGCAACCCACGTTCACATGTGAGCGAGGCCCCAGCCCCCCATACCGTCTAGGGAGAGGGCTCCATGGCAACCATCGCCACCCAGATCATCGCGGCGTTGGCGCGCAACGGTGTTCGTCGCGTCTACGGGCTACCGGGTGACAGCCTCAAC
>Ga0105237_10004427_pt1 | contig 16284 bp, 14 predicted proteins | sample KBSC24metaG_FD_81520 | JGI IMG/M metagenome (GOLD analysis project Ga0105237, IMG submission 81520) | Corn rhizosphere microbial communities from Kellogg Biological Station, Michigan, USA - KBS C2-4 metaG | ecosystem: Host-associated > Plants > Roots > Rhizosphere > Soil | place: Michigan, USA... | reverse complement strand
GGCGATGCGGATCACGCCAAAGGGACCGAAATCCGACACGATCTGGTCGCCATGCCGGCATTCGACCGGCCGGATGAAGGAGCCTGACAGCACGACCTGTCCGGCCTCGATCCGCATGCCGTAGTGATGCAGCCGGTTGGCGAGCCAGGCGATGCCCCTGGCCGGATGATCGAGCACGCCGGCGCCGAGCCCGGTTTCCTCGACCTCGCCATTGCGCGAGACGATGGCACCGATCCAGCGCAGATCCGCCTCGCGCGGGCCGGCCTTGCGGCCGCCGACGACGATGCCAGCATTGGCGGCATTGTCCGAGATCGTGTCGAAGAAGGTGCGGATCTTGCCGGTCTCCTTGTTCACCCGCTCGATGCGGGTGTCGAGAATTTCAAGCGCCGGGGCGATGGTGTCGGTGGCGTCGAGCACGTCGTCGATCGAAATGTCGGGACCAGCCAACGGCGCCTTCATGACGAAGGCGATCTCTGCCTCGATGCGTGGCTGGATGAAGCGGCCGGCCGGAACCGTGCCGCCGTCCTCGAAGAACATGTCGTCGAACAGAATGCCCGAGTCTGGAATGTCGATGCTCAACGCCGACTGCATCGCCTTCGAGGTCAGGCCGATCTTCCAGCCTTTGATGGCGAGCCCGGAAGCGACTTTCTTCCTCACGAGAGCCGCCTGCACCCGGTAGGCGTCGTCCATCGTCGCTTGCGCAAAGTCGAGGCTGAGCAGCCTGATCTGCCGGCGGTCGCGCTCGGCTTCGAACAGCCGGCGCGCGGCATCCTCGACTTGCTCGTCCGTCATCATCGGCCGGCTCCTTCGTCGACCACGCCGTTACGGAGCAGCCCGATGCCGTCGGCCTCGATCTCGATGACGTCGCCCGGCTTCAGCCAGATCGGTGGCTCGAAACGGGCGCCGGCGCCGGTCGGCGTGCCGGTGACGATGATGTCGCCTGGCACCAGCGTGGTGAAGGTCGAGATGTAGTTGATGATCTTGGCGAACGAAAAGATCATGCGGCCGGTGCGGTCCTGCTGGCGAACCTCGCCATTGACGCGCGTGGTCAGCGCAATGTCGGCGATCTGCGCCTCGTCGGTGAACGGCACCAGCCAGGGACCGATGGAACCTGTGCGGTCGAAATTCTTGCCCTGCGTGACGTTGAATTTGGCATGGCGCACCCAGTCGCGGATCGTGCCTTCGTTGCAGAGCGACAGCGCCGCGATATGGCCGAGCGCATTGGCTTCGGCAATCCGGCGGCCGCCCTTGCCGATGACGATGACGATTTCGCCCTCATAGTCGAGCTGCGGCGATTCCGGCGGCCGCACCAGCGACGCGCCATGGCCGACGAAGGAGCGCGGGAAGCGGATGAACAGCGACGGGTTGGAGGGCGCCGCCTGCCCGTCCTTGTACTCCTCGTTGCGGTCCGGATAGTTGACGCCGACGCAGACGATCTTTTCCGGGGAGGGGATTGGGATCTCATAGGCGATATCCTCGACCGCGAAATCGGCTGCGAGACCTTCTGCCTCCTCGGCAAGTTCCACCAGCGCACCGGCTTCGATCACTTCGCGCAAGGTCGGCCATCGGCCATAGCGCGCCGAAAGGTCGACGACGCCTTTTGCGGTGATCGCGCCGTAGCGCATCTTGCCGCCGACGGTGAAGGTGGCGAGGCGCGCTGCGCTCATGCTGAAACTCCGGTTCTATTGGCCAACCGGAAGCATCGAGTCCTACGGCGCCCCCCTCTGTCCTGCCGGACATCTCCGCCTCTTGGGGGGAGATTGGCAGACCTAGCCGTCGGCGCATTTCTTTCGACATTGAAAGTTGGCGAAAGCAGTGATGACATCCAATCTCCCCCCTTGAGGGGGAGATGTCCGGCAGGACAGAGAGGGGGGCGAAGGAACGCGAACATCTCGCAATGGCCCGTCAAGGCGCCACGATCGGCGAGGCCGCCAGATCGGACTTGCGCGGCTCAACACCGGTGAACACGCTGCCCTCCTCGAACCAGCTTCGCGGCGCCGGCGCGCCCCACAGCGTCTGGCGCTGCGGATCCTTCAGATCCCATTTGATCGGCTCCAGATCAGGATCGACCGTCTGGTAGTCCGAGCAATAGATCTCGATGCGATGATTGTCGGGGTCGCGGATGTAGAGGAAGAAGGCGTTGGAGATGCCATGCCGTCCAGGGCCGCGCTCGATGTTGCCGACATAGCCGGTGGTGGCCATCAGGTCGAGCAGGTCGATGATGTTGAGTGGCGTCGGCACCCAGAAGGCGACGTGATGCAGGCGCGGGCCAAGGCCGTTGGTGAAGGCGATGTCGTGCACGCCGCCTTTGCGGTGCGTCCAGGCGGCCCAGAGCCTTCCCGTCTCGGCATCCTCAGTGTACTCGGTCACACGGAAACCGAGCTCGTTGTAGAAGGCGACCGCTTCGTCGACATTCGGCGAGAAGCAGTTGAAGTGGTCGATGCGCAGCGGCTTCACGCCTTTGTATAAAGCGTATTTCTGGTGGATCGGCGGCAGCCGCTCCATCCGGGAATAGAATTCGAGCGGGATGCCGTGCGGGTCGCGGGTGCGGAAGGTGCGTGACTGGTAGGGCCGTTCGACCCATTCCACCGGCAGGCCCTTGGCCTTGAAAAAATGCTCTGCCTTGTCGAGGTCCTCATCGGAAAAAACCTTGAAGCCGAGGTCGCGCGCTTCCGGTGTCGACGCCTTGCGCAGCACGATGCAGTGATGGCCGCGCTCTTCCATGGCGCGCAGGTAGATTGCGCCGCTCGTCTCGTCGGTCACCTGCAGGCCGAGCGTGTCGACATAGAAGGCGCGGGATTTCGCAAGATCGGTGACGGCCAGCTCGACATGGCTGAGCCGCACGATGTTGAAGGCGGGGTAGAGGTTGGGTTGGGGCAGGGCCATTTGTGTCTCCGCTCAGCCGCCAAGCTTCTGGATCGAATGCGGCGCCGTGGCGAACGCGATGTTCTTGGTTTCCATGTAGAAGTCGAACGACCAGTCGCCACCGTCGCGGCCGATGCCCGAGCTTTTCACGCCGCCGAACGGCGTCGGCAGATGCCGCACATTCTCCGAATTCACCCAGATCATGCCGGCGTCGAGCGCGTCGGTGAGGCGCAGGGCGCGGGTGACGTCCGAGGTCCACAGATACCCGGTGAGGCCGTATTGCGTGTCATTGGCCAGCGCCAGTGCCTCGGCTTCGTCCTTGAACGGAATGGCGGTCAGAACCGGACCGAAGATCTCCTCCTGGGCGATGCGCATCTTGTTGGTGGCGCCGACGAACAGCGTCGGGCTGACATAGCAGCCGCCGCCCGGACCGGCGAACTTGCCGCCACCGGCTGCAACCACCGCGCCTTCCGATTTACCGATCTCGATATAGGAAAGCACCTTCTCCTCATGCACTGGATGGATGAGGGGACCGACCACGGTCTCCGGGTCGAGCGGATGGCCGATCCTGATGCGCCTGGCCTTCTCCGCCACGAGATCGGTGAACTTGTCGTGGACGGAAGCCTCGACCAAAAGGCGCGAGGACGAGGTGCAGCGCTCGCCGTTCAGCGAATAGATCATGAAGACGGCGGCATCCGCCGCGCGCTCCAGGTCGGCGTCGGCGAAGACGATCACCGGGTTCTTGCCGCCGAGCTCGAAATGCACGCGCTTCAGCGTCTCGGCGCCCTGTTTCATGATCATCGAGCCGGTGCGGCTCTCGCCGACGAAGCCGATCGCCTTGATGTCGGGGTGTTCGGTCAGCGCGCGGCCGGCATCCTCGCCAAAACCGTTGACGAGGTTCCAGACACCCTTGGGCAAGCCGGCTTCCTCGGCGATCTCGACCAGCAGCCGGGCGGTCAGCGGCGACAGCTCCGCCGGCTTGTGCACCACCGTGCAGCCGGCAGCGAGCGCTGGCGCTATCTTCCAGGTCGACAGCATGAAGGGCGTGTTCCACGGCGTGATCACGCCGACCGGGCCGATCGGCACGCGCGTCGTCATGTTGAGCTGGCCTGGCGCCCTGAGCGAGCGGCCGTCACGCGCTTCCGGCGCGCGGTCGGCATAGAAGCGGAAGTTCTCGGCGCCGCGCAGCGCCGCCTTGGCCATGAATTTCAGCGACTGGCCGGTGTCCATGCATTCGACGAAGGCGATCTCCTCGGCGCGCGCCACGATGGCGTCGGCGATTTTGTGCAGAAGCTTCTTGCGCGCGTCGCCCGATATCGCCGCCCAGTCCTTGAAGGCGGCCTTCGCCGCCTTGGCGGCGCGGTCGATATCGGCGGCCTTGCCGCGCGCAACGGTAGCGACCGGCTTGAGGTCGACCGGCGAAAGCGTTTCGAAGGTCGAGCCGTCCGCGGAAGGTGCCGCTTCGCCACCGATCTGGTTGAGGACGCCATCCTTCCGGAAGCGTTCGAGATAGGCCTCGGCTTTTTTCAGATTGTCGTCCAGTGCCGCCATGGGTTCTTCCTGTTGATTGCTTGCCGCGCCCGTTCCTTGCCGCGATGCTTACTTGCCCCGCAGGCGCGGATGGATGGCGTTCTTTTTCCAGCTTAGTTCGGCGTCGATTTCGCGGATCTCCAACGACAGCGCGAAATGCGGCGTGGCGAACAGCGATGCGAGATGCTCGGTGACCGCCGCGAAGATAGCCTCGCCGGCGCTTTTCTTCTCTTCGGCGCTGCGGCCCTTGCCGATGCGAAAATTCATGTCGAGGAAGCCGTTCTCAGGCAGCCGGTCCGCGATCGCATAGGCTTCGGCGCGAAAGGCGCGCACCCTTACCGCGCCTGGCTCGAATAGGCCGGTTTCGAGGATGGTGCGTGAGACCAGCGTGCAAAGCTCGGTCATGTCGATCTTCGCGTCGAGATTCGCCGAATATTCGATCGCCATATGGGGCAAGGTTTCCTCCACCGGCATCGCCGATCTTTTAGTTAACATGTGAATTACATCTTGGCGGCCGAATGTCAAGCGTCGTTCTCTCTGCGGATGCAGCTTGCGGGGAGCGGGATTGCCGCTCTCGGCAAAATCGCGGATATAGCCTTAATATTTGCCGCGAGTCGTACTGGATTGGATTTCTCGGAGACCTGATTTTGCTACCGCCCAGCACACGCCGCTCCTTGCCTATGGCTCTGCTTCGCGCCCGCGAGGTGATCATGGCGCATTTCCGGCCGATGCTTGCCCGACACGATATCACCGAGCAGCAGTGGCGCGTGCTGCGCGTTCTCGCCGAAGCCGGGCCGCTGGAGGCAACCGAGCTCGCCAACCACGCCTCGATCCTGCCGCCGAGCCTCACCCGCATCATCAAGGCAATGGAGGAGCGGGAGTTCATCACCCGCAACAAGGTCAAGGATGACGGACGTCGCGCACTGCTCGCCATCAGCCCGGCCGGCCTGGCGCTGATCGAGGAGCTTTCGCCCGAGCGCACCGCCATCTACGAGGCGATCGAGAAGCGCTATGGCGCCGAAGAGCATGAGCGTTTGCTCGACATGCTGGAGAGCCTGATCCAGTCGGAATCGGCGGAGGGGTGATCTAACCCCCAAAGCTACCCAGCGCGCTTGGCTGCATGTAGTTTCGCCCGACATAGAGCAGCGCCGCCTCGTCGCTGCCATGGCGGATGTCGACGACGCGGCCGAACATCACGTTGTGCGTGCCGACCTTGTTCACCGCGCCGATCTCGCAATCGAAGCTGACGATCGCATCGAGCAGCGCCGGCATGCCGGATGGCATGGTCTGCCATCGCGCGGCATTGTAGCGCTCGGCCATGTCGCGGATCGCGCCGGCGAATTTCGCCGCCAGATGCATATGCGACTGGGTGAGTACGTTGACGCAGAAGCGCTGGTTGGCGAGGAACATGCTGGTCTGCGCCGAACGCTCGTTCATGCACACAAGCAGCGTCGGCGGATCGTCGGAAACGCTGCACATGGCGGTCGCGGTGAAGCCGCCGCGCCCCGCCGGACCGTCCGTGGTGACGATGTTGACCGGCGCGCACACCCGCGCCATGGCCTCGCGGAATTCCAGCCTCGCGACTTGCGTTTCCATGGCCGCTTCCATCGCCGACCTCCGTCAGTTGGTCTGGGCGGCAAGCGGCGGCAGCCAGGTGTCGCCGGTCCAGCCCTTCTCGTCATAGTCGGCCATGCATTGGTCGACCAGTTCCTCCATCTGCTTCAGCCGGCCGCCGCGCTCGGCGCCCTTCAAGACCTGCAGCCGCACCTCTTCCGGCGCGCCGGCATAGTTCAGCTCGTAAAGCGCATGGCGGCCGCCGAATTCGGTGCCGGTCGCGTCCCACAACAGCTTCATGATCTTGATGCGCTCGACATGGCCCATGTCGTTGGAGCCGCGCACATATTGCGCGAGGTAGCGGTCGATCTCGGGATTGTCGAAATCGCGCGCCGAGGAGGGAAGGTATATCAGGCCCGAGGCGACCACCCGCCGCACCGTGTCGATGACGCGCGGATAGGCCTCCGACATGAAGGTGCGATAGGCGAGCGCCGCCTCGAGGTTGGGCAGCACCGCGCCGTTCGCCCAAGGGATCGGGTTGTGCGCCATCGCGTTGGAAAAGCTCCAGAACATGTGGCGCAGCGCAATCACCTCGCCGAGTGCTGCCTGGTTGCCGCGGAACGCATCGCCACCGGTTGCGCGCAGCGCCTTGGCCAGCAGCCCGGCGAGGAAGTCCAGTTTCACGGCGAAGCGAGTGCAGCCCTGGAAACAATAGCCATGCATGAAACCCGATGCCGGGTGGAAGGAGAGGATTTTCTGCGCGTCGCGCAGCACCAGCACGTCCTCCCAGGGGATGAAGACGTTGTCGAGGACCAGGATCGCATCGTTCTCATCGAAGCGCGATGACAGCGGATAGTCGAAGGGATGGCCGACGGTATTCGCCGTCTGCTCGTAGGAGACGCGGCAGAACATCTTTATGCCGGGCGCATTCATCGGCACGATGAACATCACCGACAGCGATGGATCCTCCGTGACGGTCGCCGAGCCCTGCGCCAGGAAATTGTAATGTGTCAGCGCCGATGACGTCGCCACCACCTTGGCGCCCGACACCCAGATGCCCGCATCGTTCTCCTTGGTGATGTGCACGAACACGTCCTTGACCTGCTCGGCCGGCTTGTGGCGGTCGATCGGTGGATTGACGATGGCGTGGTTCATGAACAGGACGGCTTCCTGGGCGCGCTTGTGCCAGGCGCGCGCATTGTCCTTGAACGGCCCGTACCATTCGGCATTGGCGCCGAGTGTGTTCATCAGCGCCGCCTTGTAGTCGGCGGTGCGGCCCATCCAGCCATAGGTCATGCGCGCCCAATGCGCGATCGCGCCCTGCTGGGCGGCAAGGTCGGCAGGGGAATGGGCAACGCGGAAATATTTGTGGGTGTAGCCGCCCGAGCCGGTATCGGTCGGCGAGGTCAGCGCCGGCTGCTGCGCCGGATCATGCAGCGCGTCATAGAGGCGCGCCAGGGAGCGTACAGAATTGCGCATCGCCGGATGGCTGGTGACGTCGGCGATCCGCTCGCCATTGATATAGACCTCGCGCCCGTCGCGCAGGCTCGCCAGATATTCGGCGCCCGTGAACGGCCGCGCCTTGTCGGCCCGGAAATCTTCCGATCGCATGATGATCCTCCCTTAACGCGTTAACGATAGCGTTGGTCGCGACAAAGGTTTATGGACGAAAGCACAAAACCAGTTGGACTTTTTCCGGTATCATGCGTGAAACCGTCATCCCTGAATTCTTCGTCTATGGCGAGCCCACGCGCGCGCTTGGCATCGGCTTCCTGCATGTCGAGACGGTTCTTGCCCGTGCCTCCCTGCATCGCGGCCATGTTCTGGCGCACAAGCACCCGCAGATGGCGCAGATCACCTTCTGGGCCAGCGGCAGCGGTACCTACCGGATCGAGGACAGGACCTGGAGTTTTTCCGCTCCAACGACAAGCTTCATGCCAAGCGGCGTGGTGCATGGTTTCGACATCGAACCGGGCACGGATGCCATCGTCGTCTCAATCGCCGATGCTGCCCTTGCGGCGATCGCGGAACATTCGGCGCTGCCGCTCGACCAGCCCGTCTTCGTCACTGGGCGGGCCGAGACGGCGCTTTGGCAGAGGCTCGGCGAGACGATAGCAATGATACAGGCCGAATATGCAGAGGCCCAAGCCGGCGCGGAAAAGATCCTGCCGCCGCTGATCGCGGTGGCATTGTCGCACATCGCCCGCCTCGACGCGCAATCGCATGCCGTCGCAGTTCCGGCGGCGGTCGCGCTGGGAGGGCGGCTGAAGCGTCTGATCGACCGCCATTTCCGCGACGACTGGCCGGTCGAGCGCTATGTCGATGAACTCGGCACCACGCGCCATCTGCTCGACAAGGCTTCGCATCAGGCGCTGGGCTCGGGGGTGCGCCAGGCGATCGGCGAAAGGCGCCTGGTCGAGGCCAAGCGCCTGCTGCTCTTCACCATCCGCACGGTCGAGGACATTGCTTATGAGACCGGCTTCAACGATCCGGCCTATTTTTCGCGCTTCTTCCGGCAGGCGGTTGGCGTGGCGCCGGCGACGTGGCGGAGGGAAAGAGTGAGTAGTAAATAGTTAGTAGTCAGTGGTCAGTAGTGAATAGGGGATAAGTTGAATCGCTATAATTCGGGCCAATTTTCTACTCACTACTCACTACTCACTACTCACTACTCACTATTCATCCAGTCGCAGCGGCCAATCCCGCATCCAGTCCCTCCGCAATCTTCGCCACATCGGCGGCGGTGATGATCAGCGGCGGCGACAGGATGATGTTGTTGCCGGAGACGCGCAGCATGACGCCTGCACCATAGGCGCCATCGGCGACCGTCGCCATCGTCTTCTTGTCGACCGGCTTCTTGGCGGCGCGGTCCGAGACCAGCTCGAGCGCGGCCATCAGGCCTTGGTAACGGACATCGCCGACCAGCTGATGCTTCGCTTTCAGCGCTTCCAGCGCCTTGCCGAGTTCGACGCCACGCGCGGCCGCGTTCTCGTTGACGGCCAGCCTTTTCGTCTCGGCGAGCGCCGCAAGCCCCGCCGCGCAGCCGACGGGGTGGCCGGAATAGGTGTAGCCGTGGCCGATCGAGCCGAAGCTCGTCTTGTCGGCCTCGAACACTTCGGCGACCTTGCCGCTGATCAGCGTCGCCCCCAGCGGGAAATAGCCTGATGTGATCGCCTTGGCGATGGTCATGAAATCCGGCCTGACGCTTGACAGGCGCGAGCCCGACCAGGCGCCGGTGCGGCCGAAGCCCGTCACCACCTCGTCGGCGATCAACAGGATGTCGTGGCGGTCGCAGATCGCGCGCACCATCGGCATGAAGCTTTCATGCGGGACGATGACGCCACCGGCGCCGAGCACCGGCTCCATGATGAAGGCCGCGATCGTGTCAGCACCCTGGAACGCGATCTCTTCCTCGATCGCCCGCGCGCAGAGTTTCGCAAGCTTCGCCGGATCGGTCTCGTCGAACGGGTTGCGGTAGGGCATGGGCGCCGGCGTGTGGAAGACGCCGGGCAGCAGCGGCTCGTAGTTGCGGCGGAAATTGGAATTGCCGTTGACCGAGGCGCCGCCGAAATGCGTGCCGTGATAGCCCTTCTTCAGTGCCAGGAATTTCGTCCGGTCGCCCTGGCCGCGGATCTTCCAGTATTGCCGAGCAAGCCTGAGCGCCGTCTCGACCGAGTCCGAGCCGCCCGAGGTGAAGAAGGCGCGCACCATGCCTTCCGGCGCGAACCATTCGGTGAGCTCGTAGGCGAGCTCGATCGACGGTCCGGTCGAGGTGCCGCGAAAGCCTGAGTAGTAGGGCAGGGCGTCGAGCTGCGCGGCCATCGCCTTCTTGATCGGATCACAGCTATAGCCGAGGTTGACGTTCCACAGGCCGCCGACGGCATCGAGCACGGTGCGGCCTTCGGCATCGGTGACCGAGACGCCTTCGCCCTTCATGATGATCTTCGGCGGTGTCGCCCGCATTTCGGCCGGATGCGCCATCGGATGCCAGATCGGCTTGGCGTTGTTCTCGGTGAGGAAGTTGATGTCACGCATCGGGAGGGGCTCCGGTTGTTCCGATTAGGAGAGCGTCAGGCCGAAATGGCCCAGCGCCTCGGCATAGCTTCGCGCCGGTCGGGCGACGTCGAAATGAACGGTGAGCATGCCGGCGGCAATCGCGCCGTCGACATTGCGCTTCTGGTCGTCGACGAAGACGCAGGCCGAAAGCGGCAGCTTCAAGGCCTCGCCGACCATCGCATAGGCGCGGCGGTCCGGCTTGAGAACCTTGGTATAGGTCGCGTCGACAATCGTCTCGAACAGCGAAAGCAGCGGCAGCCGTTCGCGAAAGGACTTGCCGTAGAACAGGTCGAGTTCGTTGGACAGGATGGCGAGCCTGACGCCCGCCTCATGCGCGATACGGATCGCCCGCTCGGCCTCGGGCCGCACCACCGCCTGCGGGTCGGCGCCACGAGCCCTTTGCACGAAGGTCGACATGTCCTGCCAGTCTTCGTCGACCAACTGGCCGACTTGGCGCGTGCGCGTCCTCCAGTAGTCACGCTCGCTGATTTCGTCGGCCTGCATCGCGCGCCACAGCGGATCGGAGGCCGGGTCGAACGGACCGCGCCAGTCGAGCGTGCCGGGCTCGAGCCCCAGCGCGCGTTCGGTCAGCGCATGCGTCTCGAACAGGGTGCGGGTGACGACGCCGCCGAAGTCGAGCACCAAGGCCTGTGGCTTCGTCCCGCTCATGCCACGCGCCTGCCGGGTGGAACGATGCCTTCGGCCACCCAGCGATCGAAGATCTCCAGCGCCTTGGCGCTGAAGGCGGCGTCGTTGATGTGACCAGCTATCTCATGCAGCTCGGCATTCTCCGGCACGTTCGCCCGCATCTCCTCGACAAACGCCGAGAGCGCCTCAGGTTCGTAGAGCGGCTCGCCTTCCTGGTCCCATTGCTGGATGCCGCCGGCGGGCAGGATGAAGGCGGTCGGGCCGGTCGCCGTGCTTAGTTTCTTGCCGATGGCGCGGGCGATTTCCCTGCGCGTCGCACTGTCCGAGGTGACCGAGGCAAGCAGCCGGTTATGCGCGTGGTAGGGGCGCTCGGTGAAGCGGGAAGGGACGACCTGCCAGGTCGGGAAATCCACCATGTCGATGGCGCCGGGCGCGACGATCTGCGGGATGCCTTGCCGCCCGGCATTCTCCAGCCGGTCGGTGCCCGAATTCACCACCGAACCGGTGAGCTGGTTGGCGAGTTCCTGCAGGCTGAAATCGAGCACCGCGACGAAACCCTTCTGCGCCGCGATTGCTTCCAGTGCTCGTCCGCCCATGCCCGTGGTGTGGAAGACGATGACCTCATAGCCGCGCTTTTCCAGCTCCGGCTTCAGCGTCACCATATATTGCAGGCAGCTTTTGCCGAGGGAGCTCATGCCGATGCGCGGTCTGGACTGGTCCGGCTTCACGACCGCCCGCGCGGCTCCCACCACAGCACCGCTGGCCTGCGACAGCACCGCCTTGCAGGCGCTGTTGAGACCATAGAGGCCGCCGGCCCACAGGATCATCATCAGGTCGCTGGCGATGCGCTCAGGCGGCACGAGGTGCGAATACGCGATCGTCGAGACGACGAATTTCGGCACGCCGAGCGGCAGCGCCAGTGCCACATCGAGAGCCAGGTCGGTGCCCATCGAGCCGCCCAGCGCGATGAAGCCCTCGATCTCGCTCTTGTCGTAGAGCGAGCGCGCAAGCCGCGCCGCACCCAGCGCCATCAAGGTCATCGCCGAGTTCTCATCGCCGCTGGCGATGATCGCCTCGATCGTCGTGCCGGCGGCTTTAGCCACGGCATGCCGGTCGTGCTCCGGCCTGTAGGGCGGATCGCCAAGCACGCTGACGTCCATCATCACGGCAACGCCGCCAACGGCCTCGATGCGCTCGCGCATGAACAGCAGTTCATCGGCCTTGGTGTCGCCGGTGCCGATAACCAGGATTCGGCGTTTCTCCTCCACATCAATCTCCCTGCAGTCTCTTGTTGGTTTTCATGCTCGCTTTTGGCCGGGCAGCCGGCCGAACAGCCGCTCGCCAATCTCGCGACCCGCGGCGGTCACGCTGACGCCGAACCGCTCGATGTCGACCTTTTGGATGCGCACTCTTGGCGCCGCCACGGCGACGGCGCCGATGGCGTAGCCATCCGCGCCGAGGATCGGCGCGGCGACGCTCATCACGCCTTCCTCGAAACCCTGCGCACCGATGGAATGGCCGCGCGCGCGGGCGGCTGCGACGTGGTCGGCCAAAGTGTCTGCATCGCCTATGGTGAAGGGCGTGAAGGCGGGCATCGGACCGGCAAGGATGGTCTCGCGGATATGCTCTTCCGCGAAGGCCAGGAACACGATGCCGGACGCCGTTGCATGCATCGGCAGCACCTCGCCGAGCGGCACGCTGACCCGGTTGGCTTTGGTCGATTCGACGACGTGGACGGAGATCAGCCCGCGCTTCGAATGCTCTGAAAGATGCACCGTCTCGCCGGTCTCGGCGGCCAGCGCCTCGGCCACCGGCACCGCCATGCGCAGGAACGGAAACTGCGCCTCGCGCATCAGCGCCAGCCGCGTCAGGCCGGCGCCAAGCCGGTAGAGGCGCGTCGTCTCGTCCTGCTCGACCAGCCCTTGCGCAATGAGCGAAACCAGCAGCCGGCGCGTCGTCGCCTTGTCGAAGCCGGCGGCCTTGGCAATATCGGCAAGCGCCGTTTCGGGCGCGCCGCTACCCAGCATCTCCAGCAGCGAAATGGCCTTGGCCACAGTGCTCATCCCGTCGGCTCCTCCCCCAGATACTTAACGTGCGAATTAACTTGACAGCAAGTCGGTTCCTTTGCAAGTCTAATATCGAAATGCCGTTGCAAATAATGAAATGCACATTGGCCCTCTCAGAAGGCCCCCGGCATCTCAGGGACACTTGGTTTCCGCATCGCGGAATGGAGGGAAAAATGACGACAACAGATACCGGTGAAGTGAACCGGCTGAGGAAGAACAGCCTTGGCGTCGGCGCCGTGACGTTCCTTGTGGTTTCCGCGGCCGCGCCGCTCACTGCGGTCGCAGGCGGCGTGCCGCTCTCGATGCTGATGGGTAACGGGGCCGGTATTCCCGGCACCTTCCTGATCGTGACCGCGCTGCTCCTGGTCTTCGCGGTCGGCTATGTCGCCATGGCGCGCCATGTGGCCAACGCCGGCGCCTTCTATGCCTACACGGCGCGCGGCCTCGGCGGCACGCTTGGCGGCGCGGCGGCGCTCATCGCTATCCTCAGCTACAATGCGATGCAGATCGGCGTGTTCGGCCTCTTCGGCGCGGCCACGTCCGGGCTTTTTGCCAGCTGGGGCCTCAGCCTGCCCTGGTGGGTGTGGTGCTTTCTCGGCATCGCGCTGGTCGGCGTGCTCGGTTATCGCCGCGTCGACCTTTCAGCCAAGATCCTGACGGTGTTGGTGCTGCTCGAATATCTCGTGGTGCTCGTCGTCGACGTCGCTATCCTGTTCAAGGGCGGCGACTCCGGCATCAGCCTCGCCCCGTTCACACCGACGCAGATCCTCAGCGGTTCACCGGCGATCGGCCTGCTGTTCTGCTTCGCCGCCTTCATCGGTTTCGAGGCGACGACCATCTATTCGGAGGAAGCGCGCGAACCACACCGCACCGTGCCGCGCGCAACCTACATTTCGGTGCTGGTCATCGGCCTGTTCTACATGCTGACCAGCTGGCTGATGGCCAATGGCGAAGGCGTCGACAAGCTGGTCCCGGCACTGAAGGCGCTTGCCGATCCCACCACCTTCCTCTTTGGCCTGTCGGACCGCTATGTCGGCCCGATGCTGACGCATCTGATGAACATCCTCTTCGTCTCCAGCCTGTTTGCCGGCGTGCTCGCCTTCCACAACGGTGTTGCCCGCTACTTCTACGTCGCCGGCCGCGAGAAGCTGTTGCCGGAGGCCGTCGGCGTCACCCACCTGGTCTTCCAGAGCCCGCATGTCGGCTCACTGATCCAGACGGCAATCGCGGCGGTCGTGGTGGCGCTGTTCGCCGTCACCGGTCAGGATCCGGTGCTGGCGCTGTTTTCCTGGCTGACCAATGTCGGCACGCTCGGCATCATCGTCCTGATGGCGCTCACTTCGCTCTCGGTGATGGCATTCTTCGGCCGCAATCCGACGCTGGAGCCGAGCGCGCTCAAGGCGAAGATCCTGCCCGGACTTGCGGCGCTGGCGCTTCTGTTCATCATTGTCGAGATCGTCATCAACTTCGGCAATCTGTCGGGCGCCTCAGGTTTCCTCGGCGTCTTTCTGCCGGGCCTCGTGCTGATCGCCGGTGTCATCGGTTTCGTGCTGGCAGCCTCGCTGCGCAGCCGTAGCCCGGAAGCCTTTGCCAGACTCGGCAGCCAGCCGGTCTGACTTTTTTGGAGGGATGGATTTGGATCAGTCGGCCATCGATCGCCTGCGGGTGGAGCCTGTCGCGGCACAGAGCCTCTGGATCGGGGGGCGCAGGCTTCCCGCGTCCGACGGCTCGCAGCTCGATGTGATCAGCCCGATCGATGGCCGTTCGATCAGTTCCATCGCTAATGGCTGCGCCGCCGATATTGACGCCGCCGTCGACGCGGCCCGCAAGGCATTCGCCAAAGGCTCCTGGTCGCGCGCAGCACCTGCCTTCCGCAAGAAGGTGTTGTTGAAATTCGCCGAGCTGGTCGAAAAGCACGCGCTGGAGCTGGCCGTGCTTGGCGTGCGCGACAACGGCACCGAGATCGCCATGGCCTACAAGGCCGAGCCGCTTTCTGCCGCCGGCACCATCCGCTATTACGCCGAGGCGATCGACAAGGTCTATGGCGAGATCGCGCCGACTGCCGACAATGTGCTGGGCCTCATCCACAAGGAGCCGCTCGGCGTCGTCGGCGTCATCGTGCCGTGGAATTTCCCGCTGATGATCGGCGCCTGGAAGATCGCGCCGGCACTCGCTGCCGGCAACGCTATCGTCGTCAAGCCGCCGGAGATTGCCTCGCTGACATTGCTGCGCCTGGCGGAGCTTACCACCGAGGCCGGGCTGCCGGAAGGCGTGTTCAACGTCGTCACCGGTCGAGGCTCGGTAGCAGGCGAGGCGCTCGGCCTGCATATGGATGTCGACGCCATCGCCTTTACCGGCTCCGGTCCGGTCGGGCGCCGCCTGCTCGAATACTCCGCGCGCTCCAACCTGAAGCGCGTCTTCCTCGAACTCGGCGGCAAATCGCCCAACATCGTCTTTGCCGACGCGCCGGACCTGAAGCAGGCGGCGGTCGTTTCGGCCAACGGCATCTTCCGCAATTCCGGTCAGGTCTGCGTCGCCGGCTCGCGGCTGCTGGTCCAGGCCTCGGTCTATGACCGCTTCATGGACGAGCTTCTGAAAGCAACCACGAAGCTGAAGGTCGGCGATCCGCTCGATCTCTCGAGCGATGTTGGCGCGGTGTCGAGCGCCGAGCAGCTGACCAAGAATCTCGGCTTCGTCGCCAAGGCCTCGGAGGAGGGCGCCCGTCTCGTCACCGGCGGCGAACGCATCCTGGCGGAGACGGGCGGCAGCTACATGGCGCCGACCATCTTCGAGAACGTGACCGAGAAAATGCAGCTCGCCCGCGAGGAGGTGTTCGGGCCGGTGCTCGGCGTCATGCGCTTCGATACCGAGGAAGAGGCGGTGCGCCTTGCCAATGCGACCGTCTATGGTCTTGCATCGGCGGTGTGGACATCGAACCTGTCGACGGCTCACCGCATGGTACGGGCCATCAACGCCGGTGTCGTCCACGTCAACACCTATGGCGGCGCCGACATCACCGTGCCGCTCGGCGGCTTCAAGCAGTCCGGCTTCGGCCGTGACAAGTCGCTCCACGCCATCGAGAAATACACCGACCTCAAAACGGCGTGGATATCGCTGGGGTGAAGCGCCGGCGACAGGCTTGCCTCGCTTTGGACGACCGGACAGCAATTCAAGGCGCGTCCAGCAGCCGCTTCACGCCGGAGCAATTCCAGGAAAAGTGTGTAGCGGCTTTCCGTCCGGAATTGTGTAAAAACAAAGAGATACGACGGCTCATCGTTTCCGCGGAACGGTGAGCCGTCCTGGATGCCTTGAGGCACCCCCCACTGTTGGCAAAAGACGATTCGGATGCCTTGCCGACGCCGGCAGTCGCGATCGGGTTCCTGCCCGTTTTCAGATTCTCTTTCGGAATCGAAAAAAAGACTCGACTCAAATGTCATGACGTTCGTACGATATGACTATGACATGGGACATGAACGATCTCGACCAGGGACCTGTGCCGCTCTGGTTTCAAATCGCGGATCGGCTTCGCGCTGCGATCGAACGCGGCGAGTTCAGGCCCGGCGATGCC
>Ga0105237_10004426_pt1 | contig 16286 bp, 14 predicted proteins | sample KBSC24metaG_FD_81520 | JGI IMG/M metagenome (GOLD analysis project Ga0105237, IMG submission 81520) | Corn rhizosphere microbial communities from Kellogg Biological Station, Michigan, USA - KBS C2-4 metaG | ecosystem: Host-associated > Plants > Roots > Rhizosphere > Soil | place: Michigan, USA... | reverse complement strand
GGTCGCTGCGGCAGACGCGACTCGTGCGGATCGGCCTCGCGCTGTCCCTCGTCGGCGACGTGTTCCTGCTCTGGCCGAAGGAGGGCTTCCTGCCCGGGCTCGTGTCGTTCCTGCTCGCGCACCTCGCCTACATCGCCGCGTTCTGCGTGCCGGCGCGGCTCGCGGCGCGGCCGCTCGTGTTCGCCGCTTACGCCGTTGTCGCGGCGCTGATCCTGTCGCAGCTCTGGCCCGACGTGCCCGGCGCGCTGCGGGCACCGGTGCTCGGCTACGTCGTGTGCCTCGCCACGATGGCGGCGCAGGCGGCCGTCTGGTGGCGCACCGCGGCCGCGAGCGCCGACGAAGGCCTCGCGCGCGCCGCCGCGATCGGCGGGGTGCTGTTCATGGTCTCCGACAGCCTGCTCGCGATCAACAGGTTCGCGCTGCCGCTGCCGTTCGCGTCGTTGTGGATCCTGGCGACGTACTGGGCCGCGCAGTGGTGCATCGCCTCGTCGCTGCGACCCTCACATGCCCTTGAACAAGCCCGTGAAGCTGCGTGACACCTCGAGCTTCTCCGGATGCCCCTTCATGCTGACCAGCTGGCGCCCGCGCAGATCGCGGCTCACGCCGGCGATGTACTTCGTGTTGACGAGCGTCGAGCGGTGGATCTGCCAGAACAGGTTGGCGTCGAGCTCCTCGATCAGCTCCTTGATCGGCTTGCGGATCAGCGCTTCGAGCGTGGCCGTCTGCACGCGCGTGTACTTCTCGTCGGAGATGAAGAACAGCACCTCCTCGACCGGGATCATCTGGATGTTCTGGCCCACGGTGGCCTGGATCCAGCGCAAGGTCGGCGCCTTCTCCGGGTCCATGCGCGACGCAAGCTTCTGCAGGAGTTGCTGCATGTCGGCCGCGCTCGGGCCGTTTGCCGGGGCCTGGGCCGCGTCGCCGCTGCGCCGTTGGGCGAGCCGCTTCTTGATGCGCTCGACCGTGATGGCCAGGCGCTCGCGCTCGGCGGGCTTGAGCACATAGTCGACGACGCCCTGCTCGAACGCCTCGATCGCGTACTGGTCGTAGGCGGTGATGAAAACGACCTCGCAGCCGAGCCAGCCGTCGTCGGTGTCGTCGTCGGTCGGCAGCTGCGCGATCGCGCGGGCCGCTTCGATGCCGGTCATGCCCGGCATGCGGATATCGAGGAACACCAGGTCCGGATGATGCTGTTCGGTGAGCTGCACCGCCTCGGCGCCGTTCTTCGCCTCGCCGACGATCTCGAGATCCGGCCAGACCTCGGCGAGGCGTGCACGCAGCTGTTCGCGCAGCAGTCGTTCGTCGTCGGCGATCAGGGCCCGGGTGGACTTGGCGTCGGTGCTCATCCCGCCATCGTAGCGGCAGGCGGCACGTTCGCGTCGTCCACCGGCCGGGCCGGCGTGCGCCGGCTGCCCGGGGTGCGCGCGGCACGCCAGATCAGCCAGCCGATCAGCAGGAACGGCGACAGCGGAATCAGCACGCCGAACACCGCCGCGGCGATGCCCACCGCGATGCCGCACGCCGCGATCGCGAGCGCCAGCGCGACGACCAGCGGCACGACCGTGACGACGACGAGCAGCGCGACCAGCACGCCGGTGATCGCGAGTGCGCCGTCGATCGCGTGCAGGCCGCTGATCGTGACACTCTCGTCGTCGACCTGGACCAACGGCAACTGATCGATCGGGATCCACGCATGGGCCGCGACCAGCCAGACCACCAACGCGACGATCGCCAGCGCGAGCATCGCGCCCCACACCTTCCAGACAGTCCTCATGCCTCGTCTCCTTCGCGAGCCTGTGCCTGGTACGGCACGGTGATCGTGACCGTCGTGCCGATCGGCGAGTTCTCGCCGATCGTCATCGACGCCCTGTTGCCGTAGAGCAGCTGCAGCCGCTCGCGGATGTTCGCCAGGCCGATGCCGGTGCCGGCTGTCGCGGCCTTGCCGAAGCCCAGGCCGGTGTCGGCGACCGTCACCGCCAGCTTGCCGTGCACGATCTCGGCCTTCACGTCGAGCGTGCCGCCCTCGGCCTTCGGCTCGAGCCCGTGCTTGATCGCGTTCTCGACCAGGCTCTGGATCATCATCGACGGGAAGTCGGCCGACAACAGCCCGTCGGGCACGTTGATGCGGGTCTGCAGCCGGTCTTCCATGCGCACCTTCAGAATCTCGAGATAGGGACGGATCACCGCCATCTCGCGCCCGAGGTTGTGCGCGGTCGGGTGGTTCTCGCGCATCGTCGGCATCGATGCCCGCAGCAGCGCGATCAGGTTCTTCTGCATCTGGCTCGCGCGCGCCGGGTCGGTTTCGATCAGGTGATCGATGCTGGCGAGCGTGTTGAACAGGAAGTGCGGTTCGACCTGTGCCTGCATCGCCGCCATGCGCGCCTCGACGACCTGACGCTTGAGCTGCTCGGATTCAGCCGTTTCGGTCGCGGCGGCTGCCTTCACCTCGGCCTGGATGCGGCCCTTGTAGGAGATCTTCAGGATCGCCGACGCGATGATCCACAGGAACGCGAGGTCGGTCAGCGAATCGCCGTAGTGCACGACGCGACGGCTGTACTGCTTGGTGGCGCGGTTCGCGTCGGCAACCGCCTCGGCGATGTCGCGCTTGGCCTCCTCGACCGCCTGTTCGGCATCGCGGCGCGCTTCTTCGGCATCGCGGCGTGCTTCGTCGGCCTGCTGGCGTGCCTCGTCGGCCGCTTCGCGGGCCTGATCGCGCGCTTCGCGGGCGGCCTCGCGGGCGGCCCGGGCCGCTTCGCGGATCTGATCGCGGGTGGCGCCTGGCAGCGTGATCGTGATCGAACCGTCGGCCGGCTCGGTGGCCGCTTTCGGGCTTTGCGGCCCGGAGGCCGCTGCGCCGAGCGCGGCCGATGCCGCCGATGCGGCCGCGGAAGCCGCAGAAGCCGCCGATGCGGAGGCACCCGCGTTGCGCGGCCCGATCCGGATGCCGTTCTTGTCGATCGAGATCGAGACATCGCCGCTGTCGCCCTTCGACGGTTTTTCGATCTTGATCGATGGGATAGGCGGCACCGGAGGAATCGGCGGGATCTTGATATTCGGCACGACCGGCGACTGGATCTCCTCGGTCCAGCCGAATCGGAACGGCGGCAGCTTCTGCACGATCGCCGTGACGATCAGCAGCAGCACCGAGAGCAGGAAGAAGCGCTTCCAGCTGATGCTCACCAGCCAGTTCGCGTAGTCGTGGAACACGCGGACGGCGGTCGAGGCAAACCGCTGCCAACCAGTGGTCGGGGTCGGCGTGGGCGAGGGCGGCGGGGTCGACATGGTCGGGAGCTGATCGGGCGGGATCGAGGCAGCAGAAACGATGGCCGGACTGTACGGGCCGGTCCCGGGCCTTGCCCAGCGGGCTGCGACAGGCTGCACGGCCAAGCCGACAGGATGCCGGGGCGCTGGACGGAGCGCAGCCGCAACGCCGCCACAGGCGGTCTTTGCGTTTCATTTCGCGCCGTCGGGCCGACAGCTCGCGCCGCTTCCCGGCAATCCGTCGCACCGCAGCGGCGCCGGATGGCCTGCGTGCCTAACGTTGCGGCCATCGAAGCCCCGGCAGCACCGGAACCCTGGCCCACCTGAAGGAAACGACCATGTCCCTCCCGATCCGATCCCTGTCCCTCCGCCACGCCGTCGTTGCCGGCGTGATGGCGCTGGCGACGCTCGCCTCCCTCGTTGCCGCCGGACCGGCCTGTGCGGCAGCCGATGCGCCCTTCCAGAGCGCGTTCCAGTCGTTCGCGCAGGCTCAGGCCGGCGACAAGTCGGCGGTCGACACCGCCGCCGACGCGTTCGAGACGCTGCTGAAGACCGAGCCGACGAACCCGGTGCTGATGGCGTATGCCGGTGCGAGCACCACCATGAAGGCGACCACCACCTCGCTGCCGTGGAAGAAGATGGGCTTCGCCGAAGACGGCCTCGCCCAGCTCGACAAGGCGCTCGCGATGCTGACGCCGGCCCACGATGCGCCGATCCAGCGCGGCACGCCGGGCGTGCTCGAGGTGCGCTTCGTCGCTGCGACCACCTTCCTCGGCGTGCCGCCGTTCATGAACCGCGCCGAACGCGGCGCGAAGCTGCTCGGCGAGGTGCTCGCGAGCCCGCTGTTCGAGCGCGCACCGCTGCCGTTCAAGGGCGCGGTCTGGATGCGCGCCGCCGCGCTGGCCGCGAAGGATCAGCGCAAGGACGATGCGCGCCGCTACTTCAACGAAGTGATCGAGCACGCGGCACCGCAGGCCGAGGCGGCGCGCGCGAAGCTGAAGGAGCTCGCATGAGCGCCGCGGTGCTGACCGCCGTCGCACCGGTTCGCGCAACCGCCGCCGCAGTGATCGAGCTGCGCGACGTGCACAAGACCTACCGCCTCGGCCAGCACGTGATCCCGGCGCTGCGCGGTGTCGACCTCAGCGTCGAACGCGGCGAGCTGCTCGCGCTGACCGGTCCGTCGGGCAGCGGAAAAAGCACGATCCTGAACCTCGCCGGGCTGATCGACACACCCGACCAGGGCGAGATCGTGTTCGGCCAGCGCAGCGTCGCGGGCCTCGGCGAAATCGAGCGCACACTGCTGCGCCGCGATGCGCTGGGCTTCGTGTTCCAGAGCTTCAACCTCGTGCCGGTGATGACCGTCGAGGAGAACGTCGACTACCCGCTGTTCATCGCCGGCGTGCCGGCCGCCGAACGACGCGAGCGGGTCGCCGCGCAGCTCGACGCGGTCGGCCTGCGCGAGCACGCGAAACACCGACCTGATGCGCTCTCGGGCGGGCAGCGCCAGCGGGTCGCGATCGCTCGCGCCCTCGTGAAACGCCCGCGCCTCGTGATCGCCGACGAACCGACCGCGAGCCTCGACTCGCACACTGCCGACCAGGTGCTCGCGCTGATGCGCGAACGCTGCCACGCCGAAGGCGCCGCGTTCATCATCGCCACGCACGACAGCCGGCTCACGCAACGCTGCGATCGCGTGCTCGCGCTTCTCGATGGGAGACTTGAATGACAACCCCTCGTCCGTCGAGTACGCCGGCCGGTCCCCCGAGGGGACGCGGGCTGGCTTGGGAGCGGCCCGGCGCTCAGCCCGCCATGAAGTGGCTCAAGTTCGCATGGCAGAACACCCTGCGCAATCGGCGCCGTTCGCTCGTGACCGTCGCGATCGCTGCGCTCGGCACCGCGGCGATCCTCTTGGCCGGCGGCTTCGCGCTGTTCACCTACAAGGCGCTTGCGCAGGCCGCGGCGCGCAACACCGGGCACCTGATCGTCGGCCAGCCGGCGCAGTTCACGAAGGATGAAGACACGCCGCTGCAGCACGGCCTGGACAACGCCGATGCGCTGAAGGCGACGCTGCTGGCCGACCCGGCGGTGCGCCAGGTGCTGCCGCGCATCGCGTTCAGCGGTCTCGTCAGCAACGGCGACAAGTCGACCGTGATGCTCGCGACCGGCGTGGAGCCCGATGCAGAGTTCGCGGTCAAGGGTCCGTTCCTGAACATGACGGCCGGCCACGTGCTCGCGTCGGGAACGAAAGACGCCGAGGTGATGCTTGGCGAAGGCCTCGCGAAGAGCCTGAAGGCGCAGCCCGGCACCAGCCTGACCTTGCTGGCCAGCACGACCGACGGTGCCTTGAACGCGCTCGACGTGCGCGTCAAAGGTGTGTTCTCGACCGGTGTGCCCGACATCGACAAGCGCCTGGTCTACACCGACATCGCCACCGCGCAGAAGCTGCTGAACACGCAGCGCGTCTCGACGCTCGGCGTGTTCCTGAACCGGATGGAAGCCACCGGCCCGGCACAGCAGCGGATCGCTGCCGCGAACCCGAAGCTGACCGTGCAGACCTGGCTCGACCAGGCCTTCTTCTACCAATCGGTGCGCGGCCTGTACAACCGGATCTTCGGGGCGCTCGGCCTGATCATCGGCGTGATCGTCGTGTTCGTCGTCACCAACGCGATGGCGATGGCGATCATCGAACGCACCCGCGAGATCGGCACCCTGCGCGCGCTCGGCACCTTGCCGTCGCAGCTGCTGCGCACGCTCGCGCTCGAAGGCATGGTGCTCGGTGGCATCGGTGCGGCGTTCGGCGCGCTGCTCGCGTTCGGCGTGTCGATGCTGCTGTACGTCGTGCCGGTACAGATGCCGCCGCCGCCCGGCAGCTCGCGCGGCTACCCGCTGAACGTCGAGGTCGACCCGACGCTGTACCTCGCGACGCTGGTCGCGATGGTCGCGCTCGCGATGCTCGCATCCGCCTGGGTCGCGCGCCGCACCGTGCACACGCCGGTCGTGCAGGCGCTCGCCCACACCTGACCCACACTGGAGCTCCAAATGAAAACCACTCAGTGCCTCGCGGCCGGCGTCCTCGCTGCGCTCGGCGCATTCGCTGCGCCGCTGGCCGTCGCGCAAGACGTGCCGACCTTGCTGAAGGCGGCCGACAAGTACCGCATGAGCAGCGAGAACATGCAGGTCGACACCCTGATCAGCGTGTTCAACACCGACGGCTCGCCCGACAAGGAGCGCCGCTACACGGTGTTCGCGCAGGCGAAGCACCAGTCCCTGGTGTTGATGCAAAGCCCGGCCGAGAAGGGCCAGAAGGTGCTGATGCTGGGCGACGACTTCTGGCTGCTGATGCCCTCGAGCCAGCGCCCGCTGCGCATCACGCCGATGCAGAAGCTGCTCGGCGACGCGAGCACCGGCGACATCGCGACCCTGAGCTGGGCCGAGGACTACAGCGGCACGGTGGCCGGCGAAGAGGGCTGCGGCGAACCCGCGCAGAAGTGCCTTCGCCTCAGCCTCGCCGCGAACCGCAAGGGCGTGACCTACCAGCGCATCGAGCTGTGGATCGGCAAGGCGAAGAGCGAACCGATCAAGGCCGACCTCTACGTGCAGTCCGACAAGCTCGCGAAGCAGGCTCGCTTCGTGATGGACAAGCCCAGCGCACCGACGGCGGTGACGGAGATGCTGTTGCGCGACCAGCTGACGAACAAGAAGGAAACGCAGGTTCGCTACGTGAGCCGCAGGGAGAAGACCGTGCCGGAGGCCTGGCTGAACCCGATGTTCCTCGCGCGCAATCCGGCGCTGGACTGAGCGTGCCGCCCGCCCTCTTTCGACGGGCTGCGTGGCTCGCGGCGGCGCTCGCGCTGGCCGGCGCGGTGCATGCGGCCGAGCCCGAGTTCAGCGGGCAGTTGCGCCCGCAGTGGCTCGAGCAGCGCGCCAACCAGCGCGGCCCGCTCGCCGCGGCCGATGCGCTGCAGCCCGGCACCGCCCCGCTGCCGGCCAGCGGTGCGATCGGCGAGGCCGAGCTGCGCGCGAGTGCGCACGTCGCCGGGGTCGGCCTCGCCGGCGTGGCGACGCTGCAGTCGCAGCGCTTCGCGGGCAGCGCGACACAAAGTCGCGCCTGGTTCAACGAGCTCTACGTTTCCGGCGACGCGGCCGGCTGGCAGTTCAGCGCAGGCAAGAAGATCGTCGCCTGGGACGTCGGCTACGGCTTCCGGCCGAACGACTTCGTCGAGCAGGAGGTGCGCCGCACGCTGCTCAGCGTGACGCCCGAGGGACGTCCGGTGCTGACGGCCGAACACTTCGACGCCAGCACCGCGTGGACCTTCGTGCTCGTCAACCCGAACAAGCGGCACGACGACCGCGGCGCCGACGAGCCGGCGCTCGCCGCCCGCGTCTATCGGCGCGACGGCGCGCTCGACTGGCACGGCTTCGCGCGCTGGGGCGTGCGCACCGGCGCGAGTGCCGGCGCGGCTGTCGCGTGGGTGGCGGGCGAATCGCTCGAGCTGCACGCGTCGGCACGTTATCTGGTGCGTGCCGACACGCTCGCGATCGATCCCGCCGCCGGCGGCGGACTCGTGGCGACGAATCCGTGGCAGCCCGCGAGCGTGTCGCACACCGGCCAGGCGCTGGTCGGCGGCACCTGGACCAACGAGCAGCAGCTCAGTCTGCTGGTCGAAGCCTGGTGGGACGGCACGGCGCTCGGCGACTCGCAATGGAACGCTTGGAACGCACGCGGCGCTCACCTCGGCACGCTCGCAGGTCTCGCGCCGCCGCAGGCCGTGGCCGGCAACCTCGCGTGGCAGGCCAGCGCCTTCGGCGCGTCGAGCAACCTGCGCCGCACGAATCTGTTCGCGCGTCTGAGCTGGCAATACGACAAGTGGCAGCCGGCGATCGACGTGCTCTACGCGCCGGCCGATGCCGGGCGCATCGTCACCGCCTCGCTGGGCTGGCAGGGCGACCGCGTGCGCATCGATGCCGGTGCGCGCCTCTACGGCGGCCCGTCGAGCGCGGTGCTCGCCCAGGTGCCGACGCGACGCGTCGTCTACGTCGCCGGCACCTGGACGTTCTAGGCGCTCGTCGTCGAGCGTGTCGATCACCTCGTTGTGGACGCACGGGCGCGACAAGTGACAATCGAGCTCCGTCCAACTCTGGAGCAAACGATGACACGCCGACTGATCAGCTCGGGATCGACGTTCGAGCGCGAGATCGGCTACTCGCGCGCCGTCGTCGACGGCGAATGGGTGTTCGTTTCCGGGACCACCGGCTTCGACTACGCCGCGATGACGATCTCCGACGACGTCGCGGTGCAGGCCGAGCAATGCCTGAAGAACATCGAAGCAGCGCTGCGCGAAGCGGATGCGGGTTTTGCCGACGTCGTGCGCGCGACCTACGTGCTGCCGAACGCGGCGGACTTCCAGGCCTGCTGGCCCGCGCTGCGCAAGGCGTTCGGCGAAGTGCGCCCGGCGGCGATGATGATCTCGGCCGGTCTTGCCGACCCGCGCATGAAGATCGAGATCGAGGTCACTGCGCGCAAGCGCCCGGTCTGAGCAGGTCCGGGCGCTCGCTCGGCCGATCCGCTCAGGCGGCCTTGCGCTGCCCGGCGCTGCGCCACGTGTCCATCAGCGCCGCCCACTTCGGCCGCACTGCGGCCAGGTGGCGGTCCTTCACGTGCCCGTAGCCGCGGATCTCTTCCGGGATGCGCGCGATGCTCAGCGCGAGCGGCAGGTTGGTCGGGCTCAGGGCGGCCAGCACTTCGTCGATCGCGGCGCGGTACTCGCCGATCAGTGCGCGCTCCGTCTTGCGCTCGTGCGTCTTGCCGAACGGGTCGAGCGCGGTGCCGCGCAGACCCTTCAGCTTCGCGAGCAGGCGAAAGCCGGTCAGCATCCACGCGCCGTACCGGGTCTTCTGCAGCTCGCCATTGGCGTTCTTCTTCGCGGTCAGGGGCGGGGCGAGGTGGTAGTTCAGCGTGTAGTCGCCTTCGAATTGCGCCGCCACCTTGGCGAGGAACGCCGGGTCGCTGTGCAGGCGCGCCACTTCGTACTCGTCCTTGTACGCCATCAGCTTTAACAGGTAGCGCGCCACCGCCTCGGTCAGCTTCTTCGTGTTCAGCGGCGCTTCGACGGCGCGCACCTTGTCGACGAAAGCCTTGTAGGTCTGCGCGTAGGCGGCATCCTGGTACGCGGTCAGGAACTCGACGCGTTTGCCGATCAGCTCGTCGAGGTTGACCGTCTTCTTGACGAACTCGATCACCTGCGCAGGCTTGGTCAGCGCCTGCACCGACGCGAGGTCGTGCGCAGCGCGCCGGCCCCACTCGAAGGCGAGCTTGTTGTTGTCGATCTGCACGCCGTTCAGCTCGATCGCGCGCATCAGCGCCGCGTGGCTGAGCGGCACGCGGCCCTTCTGCCACGCATAGCCGAGCATCAGCGGATTCGTGTAGAGCGAGTCGCCGATCAGCTGCACCGCGAGCTGGTCGGCATCGAGCGTGCCGACGTTCGTGCTGCCGGCGGCGCCGGCGATCGCGGCGTCGCAGTTGCCGGCCGGGAACTGCCAGTCGGGGTTGGTCACGAACGCGGCGGTCGGTGTGCCGTGCGAGTTCAGCGCAACGAAGGTGCGGCCCTCGCGCATCACCGCGAGCGTTGCCTTGTTCGCTGCAACGATCGGGTCGCAGCCGATCACCAGATCGGCCTCGGCGGTGCCGACCTTGGTGGTCAGGATCGCGTCCATCCGGTTCGCGATCTGGATGTGGCTCCAGGTTGCGCCGCCCTTCTGCGCGAGGCCGGCGGCGTCCTGCGTGACGATGCCCTTGCCTTCGAGGTGCGCCGCCATGCCGAGCAGCTGACCGATCGTGATCACGCCGGTGCCGCCGACGCCGGCGACAACGATGCCCCACGGCGTTTCGGCAAGCGGCAGTGATGGCTCCGGCAGGGCCGGCAGCTTGAACGGATCAGGCCGTTCGGTCTTGGCCTTCTTCGCGCTCTTCAACTGCCCGCCTTCGACGGTGATGAAGCTCGGGCAGAAGCCCTTCACGCACGAGTAGTCCTTGTTGCAGGTGTTCTGGTTGATCTTGCGCTTGCGGCCGTACTCGGTTTCGACCGGCTCGACGCTCAGGCAGTTGCTCTGCACCGAACAATCGCCGCAGCCTTCGCAGACCAGCTCGTTGATGATCACGCGCTTGGCCGGGTCGACCAGGGTGCCGCGCTTGCGGCGGCGCCGCTTCTCGGTCGCGCAGGTCTGGTCGTAGATGATGACCGTCGTGCCTTCGAGCTCGCGGAACTGCTTCTGGATCGCGTCGAGCTCGTCGCGGTGATGCACCGTCACGCCCTTCGCGAGCCGCGCGGCGATCTCGTGCTCTTCGTACTTCTCGGGTTCGTCGGTGACGACGACGATCTTCGCGGCGCCTTCGGCATCGAGCTCGCGCGTCATCTCCGGCACCTTCATCGTGCCGTCGACCGGCTGGCCGCCGGTCATCGCGACCGCGTCGTTGAAGAGGATCTTGTAGGTGATGTTGACCTTGGCCGCGATGCTCTGGCGCACCGCGAGCAGGCCCGAGTGGAAGTAGGTGCCGTCGCCGAGGTTCGAGAAGATGTGCTTGTCGGTCGTGAACGCCGACTGGCCGATCCACGACACGCCTTCGCCGCCCATCTGGCTGAACGTCACGGTGCTGCGATCCATCCACACCGACATGTAGTGGCAGCCGATGCCGGCGACCGCACGCGAACCTTCGGGCACCTTCGTGCTGGTGTTGTGCGGGCAGCCGCTGCAGAACCACGGCGTGCGGTCGGTCGATTCGATCGTCGAGGCGACGAGGCTCTTTTCCTTCGCGTTGATGATCGAGATGCGCGCGTCCATGCGCGCGGCGGTATCGCTGTCGACGCCGAGTTTCTTCAGGCGCTTGGCAATCGCCCTCGCGATGATCGCCGGCGTGAGGTCGGCCTGCGCGCGCAGCAGCCAGTTCTGACTCGGGTTCGGGCGGCTCCATTCGCCGCCGCCTTCGTCCCCCTCGGCCTCGTCGAACTTGCCGAGCACGTTCGGCCGAACGTCGGGGCGCCAGTTGTAGAGCTCTTCCTTCAGCTGGTACTCGATGACCTGGCGCTTCTCTTCGACGACGAGGATCTCGGTGAGCCCCTGCGCGAACTCGCGCGTGATCGTCGCTTCGAGCGGCCAGACGACGTTGACCTTGTGCAGCCGGATCCCGAGCTGGCGACAAGCTGCGTCGTCGAGGCCGAGATCGTGCAGCGCCTGGCGGGTGTCGTTGTAGGCCTTGCCGGAGGCGACGATGCCGAAGCGGTCGTTCGGGCCTTCGATCACGTTGTGGTTCAGCTTGTTCGCGCGCACGTAGGCGAGCGCGGCGTACCACTTGTGGTCCATCAGACGCGCTTCCTGCTCGAGCGGCGCGTCGGGCCAGCGGATGTGCAGCCCGCCCTCGGGCATCGCGAAGTCCTCGGGCAGCACGATGTCGACGCGGTCCGGGTCGACGAACACGCTGCTCGACGACTCGACGATCTCCTGGATCGTCTTCATGCTGGACCAGACGCCTGCGAAGCGGCTCATCGCGAACGCGTGCAGCCCCATGTCGAGGATGTCCTGCACGCTGGACGGGAAGAACACCGGCAGGCCGCAGGCCTTGAAGATGTGGTCGCTCTGGTGCGCGGCGGTGCTGCTCTTGGCGATGTGGTCGTCGCCGGCGATCGCGATCACGCCGCCGTGCTTCGAGGTGCCGGCCATGTTGGCGTGCTTGAACACGTCGGAGCAGCGGTCGACACCCGGGCCCTTGCCGTACCAGATGCCGAACACGCCGTCGAACTTGTTCGATTCCTTGTACAGGTCGAGCTGCTGCGAGCCCCACACCGCGGTCGCCGCAAGCTCTTCGTTGACGCCGGGCTGGAACACGATGTTCTGCGCCGCCAGGTGTTTCTTCGCGGCCCACAGCGCCTGGTCGTAGCCGCCCAGCGGCGAGCCGCGGTAGCCGCTGACGAAGCCGCCCGTGTTCAGCCCGTTCATCGCGTCGCGCTTCTTCTGCAGCATCGGCAGGCGCACCAGCGCCTGCACGCCGCTCATGAAGGCGCGGCCGTTGGCCAGCGAATACTTGTCGTCGAGGGTGACGTGTTCCAAAGCCTTGCGGACGGCTTCAGGCAGCGGCGCATTCATCGTATCGGCACTCCAGCAGTTGGTGCGTTGTGAAGCGGCGCGGCGGCAGCTCGTGACTCCCGTGCGCACGGCTCACAAGTGTAGAGATTCGCGGCGAACAAGTCCTTTCTATGTATGCCCGTCAGGAGGCCCTTCGAGCAATAATCTTGCTCAGATTCAGCGTTTGGAGATCGAATGGCGCTCAAGAAGCCGAATTCAGGGAGAACCATGAGTGCCGCGCCGGCGGAAGCGAGCGAGCCGCACGGCGCCGAGCTCGACCGCTACGACATCGCGATCCTGCGCGAGCTGCAGCTCGACGCGCGGCTCTCGAACACCGAGCTTGCGTCGCGGATCGGGATCTCGGCTGCGCCGACCTGGCGGCGCGTCAAGTGGCTCGAGGAGCAGGGCTACATCACCGGCTACCGCGCCGAGATCGACAGACGCAAGATCGGCCTGGGCGTGCTCGCATTCGTGCGCATCGACGCCGATCGCAACACCGCATCGGCCACACGCCAGCTCGAAGACGCGATCCGCCGCCTCCCCGAAGTGATCTCGTGCCACTACATCTCGGGCTCGGGCACCTTCGAGCTGCAGGTGTTGACGACCGATCTCGACGCGTTCTCGAAGCTCTCGCTCGACACCTTGCTGAACCTGCCGCACGTGAACAACCTGCACACGAGTTTCTCGCTCGGCGAGGTGAAGGCGGGCGCGGCGCTGCCGCTCGGCCATCTCGGCAAACGCCAGGCGCGCTGAGTGCCGGCCTGGGTCCGCCGTCTGCATTGTTCTGTCACACGCACCAGGCAAGCGAGCGCTACCCTTGCCGCGCGGCTCTCTCGCCGCGGCGTGCGACAACCTCAAGGAACGGACCATGAGCAATACCTTCACGACGAAAGACGGCACGACGATCTATTACAAGGACTGGGGCACCGGCCCGGTCGTCAGCTTCAGCCACGGCTGGCCGCTCAGCTCGGACGCCTGGGAAGCGCAGATGTTCTTCCTCGCCTCCAACGGCTACCGCTGCATCGCCCACGACAGGCGCGGCCACGGCCGCTCCAGCCAGCCGTGGAACGGCAACGACATGGACACCTATGCCGACGACCTGAACGAGTTGTTCACCAAGCTCGATCTGAAGAGCGTCACGATGGTCGGGCACTCGACCGGCGGCGGCGAAGTCGCTCGCTACATCGGCCGGCACGGCAGCAAGCGCGTGGCGCGCGCCGTGCTGATGGGCGCGGTGCCGCCGATCATGCTCAAGACCGAGGCCAACCCGGGCGGCCTTCCGATGGAAGTGTTCGACGGTTTTCGCAAGGCCTACCTCGCCGACCGCGCGCAGTTCTTCCTCGACGTCGCGAGCGGCCCGTTCTTCGGCTTCAACCGGCCGGGCGCGAAGGTCTCGCAAGGGCTGATCCAGTCGTGGTGGCTGCAAGGCATGATGTGCGGGCACAAGAACGGCTATGACTGCATCAAGGCGTTCTCGGAGACCGACTTCACCGAAGACCTGAAGAAGTTCGACGTCCCGACGCTGATCATCCACGGCGACGACGACCAGATCGTGCCGATCGGCGCGTCGGCAATGCTCTCGTCCAAACTCGTGAAGGGCTCGACGCTGAAGATCTACCCCGGCGGCACGCACAGCCTGGGCGACACGAGCAAGGACCAGCTGAACGCCGACCTGCTCGCGTTCCTGAAGGCCTGAGCCGCTACGCCTGCATCGGCGCCGGGGGCGTGTTCTGCAGTTCCTGCTCGGGCACGAACACCCACAGCAGCACGTAGGCCACCACACCGGAGCCGGCGCACAGGGCCAGCAGCGCGAAGATCAGCCGCCAGGCCCAGGCGGCCAGGCCGGTGATCTGCGCCAGCCCGCCGCAGACGCCACCGAACCAACGGTCGCTGCGGCTGCGGCGCAGCGCGTTGATCGCACTCAGCGCCGGCGGGGCGGCGGGGCCTGTGGCAGCGTTGCCGAGCACGCGCGCCTTGGCACGCGCGAATTCGTCGTCTGACAAGGCGCCGCGGCGGTGCAGTTCGTCGAGTTTGTCGAGTTCGTTGCTGATGGACATGTCTTGCTCCAGGGTCGGGGATTGATGTATTCAGCTTAGGCGCTACGTTCGCGAGCACCAAGCGGCGTGCGACGAACTGCACGGCGGCAGCGACGGAACGCGCGCGCACCTGAACAGCCCGAGCCCGATTGGCAATCGGCCCGGCAGGTCGGACAATGAGCCTGCGGGACAGAAGAAGCGGAGTCGACCATGCAGGCGGCCTTCTACGAACGCACCGGAGCGGCCAGCGAGGTGCTGCAACTCGGCGAACTGCCGGACCCGACGCCCGGGCCCGGGGAAGTCCGCGTGCGCCTGCGGTGGTCCGGCGTCAATCCGTCGGACGTGAAGACACGTTTGGGGCTGCGCAATCCGGTACTGCCGTTTCCGCGCATCGTTCCGCACAGCGACGGGATGGGGATCGTCGAAGCGGTCGGCGAAGGTGTCGCGGCCGATCGAGTCGGCCAGCGTGTGTGGACCTGGAACGCGGCCTGGGGTCGACCCTTCGGGACGGCCGCGCAGCGCGTGGTGCTGCCGCAGGATCAGGCCGTGCCACTGCCCGATGGGGTGAGCGACGAAGCGGGCGCCTGTCTCGGCATACCGGCGCTGACCGCCCTGCATGCCACGCTGCTCGGCGACGGCATTGCCGGCAAGAGCGTTCTGGTTGCCGGTGGGGCCGGTGCGGTCGGCCACTATGCGGTGCAGTTCGCGCGCCTGCTCGGCGCACGCCAGGTGCTGACGACGGTGAGCAGCGCTCACAAGGCCGCGCTGGCGGCCGCTGCCGGCGCCGATGGGGTGATCGACTACCGACGCGAGAACGTCGCCGAGCGGGTGCAGGAGCTGACCTCGGGCAAGGGCGTCGACCGCATTCTCGAGGTCGATGTCGCGGCCAACGCAGGGCTCGATGTCGGGCTGCTTCGTGCCGGCGGCGACTGTGTCGTCTATGGCAGCAACGCCGCGCAGTTCGAGATGCCGTTCTTTGCGTCGATCCTCAAGAACGCGACGTTCCGATTCTTCATCGTCTACAACCTCGACGCCGTCGACCGCCGGCGCGCGGTCACCACGCTGAACGGCCTGCTGTCGCGTGGCGGGCTGATCCACAACATTGCCGAGCGCCTTGCGTTGGCGCGAATTGCCGAGGCCCATGAGATGGTCGAGCGGCAGCAGTCGGTGGGCAACGTCGTCCTCGAGCTCCCGTAGCGCCTCTGGTCCGCAGCGGCAGCCGGCTCCCCGGCATCCGTGACAATGCTTCGGTCGCGCCACCCGCAAGCGCGGAACAAGGATTGTTCGGATGAAGTGCGCTCTTGTCGGATCTCGCTATTTCGGCGCCTCGGTGTTCGAGGCGCTGCGCAAGGAAGAGGGGATCGTGTTCACCAGCGTCGTCGCCCCTGCCGCCGATGACCGGCTCGCGCTCGCGGCGCGCGCAGCCGGTCTCGAGGTGCACGTGCTCGAGAACCCGAAGATCGTGCCGGCCGAAGCGATCGCCGAGGGTACCGACCTGATCATCGCCGCGCACACCCACGCGCGTGTCAGCAACGAGGCGCTCGCGCGCTCGCGGCTCGGCGGCATCGGCTACCACCCTTCGCTGCTGCCGCGTCACCGCGGCATCGCGGCCGTCGAGTGGACCATTCTCGAAGGCGACCCGATCGCGGGCGGCTCGATCTACCACCTCGCCGACGGTTGGGACGCCGGCGCCATCGCCGCGCAGGACTGGTGCTTCGTCGCGAAGGGCGAAAGCGCGCGCGAGCTGTGGGAACGCGCGCTCGCGCCGATGGGCCTGGCGCTGCTCGCCAAGGTCGTGCAGCACGCACGCACGCACGGCGAGGTGCCGTCGCAGACGCAGGACCCGCGTTATGCCACCAAGGCACCGCTGAT
>Ga0105237_10004423_pt1 | contig 16288 bp, 11 predicted proteins | sample KBSC24metaG_FD_81520 | JGI IMG/M metagenome (GOLD analysis project Ga0105237, IMG submission 81520) | Corn rhizosphere microbial communities from Kellogg Biological Station, Michigan, USA - KBS C2-4 metaG | ecosystem: Host-associated > Plants > Roots > Rhizosphere > Soil | place: Michigan, USA... | reverse complement strand
CAAGCTGTTGCGCGGAAAAAATTACGACAAGGACCAGTCGTATTTTCTTTGGGAACTGACGCAGGCGCAGTTGTCGCGCGCGTTGTTTCCGCTCGGCGAGATGTCGAAGCCGGAAGCGCGCGATGCGGCGCGGCAGCATGGGTTGGTCGGAGTTTCGGAGAAAAAGGAATCACAGGAGATCTGCTTCGTGCCCGATGGCGACTACGCCGGCTTCATCGATCGCTATCTCGAAGCTGAAAATGCAAGCGAACGTTTACCGGGCTCCGGCGAGATAGTCGACACGGCAGGCCGCGTGATCGGACAGCACGAAGGCATTCATCGCTACACGATCGGACAGCGTCGCGGTCTCGGGATTGCGGACGAAAAGCCGCTGTATGTGATTTCGCTTGATGCAGTTACGAATCGTGTGACTGCGGGTTCGTCTGAAGAACTGTTGCGCAGCGAGTTTACGGCGGCCGGCGTCAATTGGATCGCATTCGACGCACGCGAAGAACCCGTGCGCGCTGATGTTCGCGTTCGTTATCGCCACACCGCAGCACCGGCCACAATTACTCCTCTAAAAGACGGCCGTGCGCATATAATCTTCGATGAGCCACAGCGGGCGATCACCCCGGGTCAGGCAACCGTGTTTTACCGTGGTGATGAAGTCGTCGGCGGCGGCTGGATCGTCAAGTAATCTGTGCAATCGGTGTACAAAACCTTTTTCTCGCGCAACACGTACTCACAAATCAAAAAGCTGAGGATTTAATCATGTCAGGAACACGAAAAACAGTATTAATTATATTCGGAATTTTAGGAGCCTTGATTCTCGTTGCGTTCCTTGGAATCGCAGTGCTCTGGGCGGCGTTGCGCAAAGGTGAACCAACCATTCGCGACAACAGCGTGCTGACACTTCGCGTCGCCGGCTCGCTCCCAGACTACACTCCGGACGACCCTTTCAAGAAATATTTTGGTGGACCAGATCAGTCTCTCACCGGCCTCGTGATGCAGTTCAAGAAGGCCAAAGTCGACAAGCGGATCAAGGGCATCCTGCTCGACGTCAACATGTCGGGAGTCGGTTGGGGCAAAGCAGAAGAGATTCGCGACGCGATCACCGATTTTCGTACTTCAGGCAAACCCGTCTACGCCTACATCGAATTTGGTTTGAACAAGGAGTATTACATCGCAACCGCATGCGACAAGATCATCGTTCCGCCGCCGGGTGAGTTGTTCATCAACGGACTCGCCGCCGACGTGATGTTCTTCCGCGGCTCGCTCGACAAGCTGGGCATCTATCCTGACATTTTCCAGATCGGTGAATACAAGACCGCTGGAAACATGTTTACGCAAAAGAAGATGACCGACCCGCATAAGAAATACATCGACGAGTTGCTCGACGATCTTTACGGCCGCTACGTAAACGCGATCGCGCAGGCGCGAAAGAAGACGCCGGATGAAGTAAAAGCATTGATTGATAACGCTCCTTACAACGCAGAGAAGGCGAAGGAAGCCGGGTTGATCGACGAAGCGATGTACCGAGATGACGTCGAGAAGCAATTCAAAAAACTCTTCGGTTACAAAGACACGGATCCGTTTATGGCAGTGCGTGGATCGGAATACAGAGACGTTTCTCCGGAATCACTCGGACTGAACAAAGGGGAACGGATCGCCGTCATCTATGCGTCGGGCGAGATCGGTTCGGGAAGTTCTGAGAACAGCCCGTCAGGCGATCAATCGATCGGTTCAGACACACTCGCAAAGGCGCTGAACGACGCCGCTGCGGATAAGACGATCAAGGCAGTTGTGTTGCGCGTCGATAGTCCGGGAGGTTCAGGTCTCGCATCGGACATCATCTGGAGGGCCGTCGAAACGACGAATCAAAAGAAGCCGGTGGTGGTTTCGATGAGCGACGTTGCGGCTTCGGGTGGTTACTACATCTCGGCGAGTGCGGCGAAGATTATCGCGCAGCCTTCGACGATTACGGGGTCGATCGGCGTGCTTGCAGGCAAACCCGTGATGCGTGGCTTCTACGATTGGCTTGGCATCTCGAATGAATACGTGTTGCGCGGCAAGAACGCGGGAATGTTTCGCGAGACCGAGAAGTTTTCGGATGAAGAACGAGCGAAGTTTGAAGACTGGATCAAGACGACTTACTACCGCGACTTCGTACCGAAAGTAGCGAAAGGCCGAAACAGGGACGAGCAGTATATCGACTCGATTGCGCGGGGGCGCGTGTGGACCGGACAGCAGGCGAAGGATCGAGGTTTGGTCGACGAATTTGGTGGGCTCGACAAGGCGATCGAGGTAGCGAAGCAGTTGGCGAAGATTCCTGCCGACAAAGGTGTCGAGCGCGTGATCCTGCCGTATCCGACGACGTTCCTGCAGGAGTTGTTGAGTGGTGGTGGCGAGAATTCAAACACTGAAGCGCAGCAGCAACGCGCAGTCTACGCGGCGTTGCCGGAGGACGCTCGTCGCGCGTTGCGTTACATGGCGTTGATGGAGCGGATGAAGAACGGCGAGACGATGCTCTTAATGCCGTTTGATTTGCGAGTTAAATAGACATTAGACAGGATTCACAGGATGTTTCAGGATTTACAAGTTGAATCCTGTTAATCCGGTGAAATCCTGCCAATCCTGTCCATGTCCATGTACGGTTGCAGCGCCTCGGGGATCATCACCGATCCATCTTCCTGCTGATAGTTCTCCAGTATCGCTATCCACGTACGTCCAATAGCGAGGCCGGATCCGTTCAGCGTATGCACAAACTCCGGTTTCGCACCGCCCGCGCGACGGAAGCGAATCTGAGCACGACGCGCCTGGAACGCCTCGTAGTTCGAACACGAAGAGATCTCTCGAAACGTATTCTGCGACGGTAGCCACACCTCGATGTCGTAAGTCTTCGCTGAACCAAACCCCAGATCCGCGGTCGAAAGCGTTACCACACGATAGTGCAGACCGAGCTTTTGCAGAATCGTCTCCGCATCTCGCGTCAGTGATTCAAGTTCCTCGTAAGAGTTTTCCGGCAGTGAATATTTCACCAGCTCAACTTTTTCAAACTGGTGTTGCCTGATCACACCACGCGTGTCACGGCCGTGGCTACCCGCCTCAGAACGAAAGCACGGCGTGTAAGCAGCCCAACGCATCGGAAGTTGCGACGCGTCGAGGATCTCCTCGCGATAGTAGTTGGTTACCGGCACTTCCGCCGTCGGGATCAAATAGAGTTGCCGCTCGTCTTCCAGCTTAAAAAGATCGGCTTCAAACTTTGGCAACTGCGCTGTGCCAAACAGTGCATTGCGATTGACGATGAACGGCGGGAGCGTTTCGCGATAACCGTGCTCGCGTGTTTGAACGTCGAGCATGAAGTTGATCAGCGCACGTTCGAGACGTGCACCAGCGCCGTTGAGGATCGCGAACCGCGCCGATGCGATCTTCGTCGCACGTTCGAGATCGAGAATGCCGAGCGCGGTGCCGAGGTCGACGTGGTCCTTTGGTTCGAATGTGAGTCCAGGCGGCGTCCCCCAGCGACGAACCTCTACGTTCGCAGACTCATCATCACCGATGGGAACGCTCGCGTGAGGAACGTTCGGAAGCGTCGTGAGCAGATCGTGCATACGCGTCTCGGCCTGCGCGCGCAACTGATCGAGATCTGCAATCCTGTCTTTCAATCCAGCGACTTCGGCGCGACGCGCTTCTGCTTCGTCCTTCTTGCCTTCCTTCATCAACGCGCCAATCTCTCGACTCGACGCGTTGCGCTGTGCATTCAGTTGATCCGATTCCGCGATGACGCGTCGCCGCTCTTCATCGGCGCGTTTAAAATCATCAAGCGCTGTGGTATCCGCGCGCCGCGCCTGAAGCGCCTCACGCACTTTGTCGATATTCTCTCTAACGTAATTGAGATCAAGCATCTGTTAATTTGTGTCTTACTTTTGTGCCTCTTTGTGGCCGATTTCGAAACGACACTTCGGAGTCCCTGAACGATCGCAGTGTTCCTTGACAGGCACTTTAACAATTTCGGCGACGAGTGTCTCTGCGAGGTGACAGACTTCCGGATGGACAGACACAGCGGCAGCCAATGGACAACCATGACCGCGAATCACAATCTTGTCGTCGTCGTGCTCGATTTCGGTCGCGCCTCCGAGCGTTTCCAGCACTCTCACGGCAGTGTGTATGCGCTTCTCCAGGTCGGCCCCTTCTCCTTCCGGCGCGCCACTCGCGATCGCACGTCCCACTTCGCGAAGGACCTCTTCGATTTCCGCCGGCTCCAAACGATTCTTCAAGACAGCGATTAATTGATTAAGTAGCGCATCGTAAGCCTTAGGAAACAAGGCATCCGCTTCAGGCGTCAGCGCATAGGTAAAGTGTGGTTTCCGAGGTCCGCGCCGGAGACCACTCTGCCGAACCAGCCCGTCGCGTTCGAGAGTCAGAAGGTGTGCTCGGATGGCGTTATCCGTGAGGTCAAGCTTTCCCGCCAGGTCCTCGACTGTGCAGGGAGACACCCGAAGCATCGTAACGATCTGCCCGCGCGTGCTTTCAAAAAACCTTCTGTCTACATTCATCGACTTACCTCACAAAACACTGAATTCTAGCCGTTTTCAAGAGAAAACACAATAAACATAAAAACATCTTGACTTATTATGGAAATTGAGTATTTTAGGAATGCTCAGCCACTCAGGGCAGCAATCTTATTCAGGAGAACGAAGATGGCACACGTAATAAGTACTTCAGATCGAATAACTTCCGTCAACACTGAAAGCATAACCACTGCGAAACCGAGCTACCAGGCTTTCCAGATTCTGCGCACCGCCTTTACGGTGGCGCCGATCGTCGCCGGACTCGATAAGTTTTTTCACCTCCTCGTGAACTGGGATCAGTACCTCCCGGCCTTCGTCAACAAAATGACTGGCGGACACGGCCACGAGCTGATGCTCGCGGTCGGCGTGATCGAAATCGTCGCCGGGCTCGGAGTCGCATTTAAGCCGCGCATCTTCGCTTATGTCGTTTCAGCGTGGCTGCTCCTGATCGTCGCCAACCTCCTCATGATTCCCGGTTATTTCGACGTTGCACTACGCGACTTCGGCCTCTCACTCGGCGCACTTGCGCTGGCGCGGCTGAGTCAGGAATACGACCGATAGAACGTGTCGAGGGAGGACGTCATGACAAACGCAGCAGAGCGCAGACTCGTGAAGATTGTCTTTGTACTTTTGGCAGTCGCCACAATGGTGGTCTTTCTTTATCGAAGCGGCGACGCACAGAATCGCGGCAAGGGGGGCAATCCCCAAACAGAGGACACCACGAACGCGAATGCCCAGCAGATGCTCAAGGAAGGAAAGGAGACCTTCCGCTTCGACACCTTCGGCGACGAAGCATTCTGGAGCGATGCGCTACAGCTCCATCGCGCAATTGCCGGTGCGAACCTCGGCGGTGTCGGACCCGGCGTCAGCCCGAAGACGGCGCTTGCCGTCGGGTTGAAAGTCGACTCGGAAGCGCTGCCGCAATCGCTTGTCGATCAGTTGAAGCAGGGCCTTGTTAATCTCGACGATCCCGCCACCACACTCGCGCTACTCAAACTAAAAGCCGTGGTCGGCGTCAACGGAAATTTCAGAGACGACGGGAGTCTCCAATCTGTCGGTATCACTTGTGCTCTTTGCCACTCGACGGTCGACAACTCATTCGCGCCCGGCATCGGCAAGCGTCTGGATGGTTGGGCCAATCGAGATCTCAACGTCGGCGTGATCGCATCGTTGAGTCCGAACCTGAAGCCGGTCGCGGACCTGCTCAGCGTCGACGAGGCGACTGTGCGAACGGTTTTACAGAGTTGGGGACCGGGAAAGTTCGATGCTGAGTTGTTCCTCGACGGTAAGGCTTTCCGGCCAGACGGTAAATCAGCGGCGACGCTACTTCCGCCAGCGTTCGGACTCGCAGGTGTCAACCTTCACACGTGGACGGGCTGGGGTTCGGTAACGCACTGGAACGCGTTCGTTGCGAATCTCGAGATGCACGGACAAGGGACGTTCTACGATCCGCGTCTGAACGACCCTGTGAAATTCCCAATCGCCGCGCGTGCAGGCTTCGGCAACGTGCGCAGCGATCCGGATTTGATCACGGCAAAACTTCCGGCTCTTCAGTTCTATCAACTCGCGCTGGCCGCACCCACGCCGCCGGCCGGAACGTTCGACAAAGCCGCAGCCGCGCGCGGTAAGTCTGTGTTCAAAGACGTGGCGAAGTGCGCGACCTGCCATGTGCCACCGATCTACACCGAGCCGGGCTGGAACATGCACACACCGGCGGAGATCGGCATCGACGATTTCCAGGCGAAGCGTTCGCCCGACGAGCGTTACAGAACTGCGCCGCTCAAGGGACTCTGGACGCACCAGAAGGGCGGCTTCTATCACGATGGACGTTTCGCGACGTTGCGTGACGTCGTCGAGCACTACAACAGTTTCTTCGGCACGAACTTGACCGAGCGTCAGAAAACTGACCTTGTCGAGTATCTGAAGTCGCTGTAGCGCAACTGTTTTCACCGTTCTGTCAGCCGGATGACATCGCAGGCATCCAGCTGACAGAACGGTCGGTCCTCTCTCCACATAATTGCTGCGTCGCGTGGCCTTTGCGAACCGGGAGAAATGAAATGGCACTGAGGCTGGTTCAGTTCAATAACAAGATCGCTTCGAAGACAGTCGAGCGCGTTGCCGCAGCGCGGCTTCCGACGGAGACGGGCGAATTCCGCATCATCGGTTTCCGATCGCTTGTCTCGACGGAAGAGTTTGTCGTGCTCGTCAAAGGCGAATTGCGCGCCGACGAGCCGAACCTTGTGCGAATCCATTCGCAATGCATGACAGGCGACGTGTTCGGATCGATCAAGTGCGACTGCGGACGGCAACTCGATGCGGCTATGAAACTCATCGAGCAGGAAGGACACGGCGTCATCGTCTACCAGCAGCAAGAGGGTCGCGGCATCGGCATCATCAACAAGATTCGCGCCTACGCCTTACAGGACGAAGGCGCCGATACCATCGAGGCCAACGAGCGGCTTGGCTTCGAAGCAGACATGCGGTGTTACGAGCAATGCGCCGAAATCCTGCTTGAACTCGGCCTTCGCTCGGTGCGCGTGATGTCTGACAATCCGGCGAAGATTCGCGCGCTCCGGCAAGCCGGCCTCAATGTCGTCGAGCGCGTGCGGCTCAAAGTTGAGCCGCACGATTTCTTCGCCGGTTATCTCAATACCAAGAAGGAGAAGATGGGCCACCTGTGCAGCGTGGCCTGACAAAGAAGATGGGCTGTAAAGATGTTCACCTGGCGAATACCTCCGACCTCCGGGACGGGGAGATGAAAGAGTTCTCGGTCGATGAGACACGGATCTTACTGGCGCGCGTCCGCGACCAGTTTCATGCAGTCAGTCCGACGTGTCCTCACTACGGCGCACCGCTCGTCGAGGGCGCGCTCTGCGGTACGCGGCTCGTGTGCCCGTGGCATCACGCCGTCTTCAATGTCGTCAGTGGAGATCTGGAAGAGCCGCCTGCGCTCGACGGGCTCGTTTCTTACGACACACGCGTCGAGGGTGAACACGTGATAGTCACCGTGCCCCTCATGCCTAACGCGACACCGGATCGACGCACTGCGCCGATGTCAGTGCACGACGCGCTTGCCGATTCACGCCAGTTCGTAATCATCGGCGCGGGCGCAGCCGGTTACGCAGCAGCGCAGACGCTGCGTGAAGAAGGTTTTGGAGGGAACGTCGTGATGATCACACGCGAAGATCGCGCGCCCTACGATCGGCCCAACCTCAGTAAAGATTATTTGCACGGCCATGCGGAACCGGAGTGGATGCCGCTTCGCCCCGCAGAGTTCTTTAGCGAACACGATATCCAGCTTCTACTCAACAGAGAGGTCACGCGTGTTGACGCGCCCACGAAGACGATAACTTTCGAGGGCGGAGAGACGATGGAATACGACGCACTGCTCGTCGCGACGGGCGGCGCGCCTTTGCGTCTCAACATCCCCGGTTCAGATCTGAAGAACGTGTGTGTGCTGCGCAGTTTTGCCGACGCCGATTCAATGATCGAGACAGCCAGGCGCTCGCGCCGCGCTGTCGTCATTGGCTCGAGCTTCATCGGGATGGAAGCGGCGTACAGCCTGCGCGAGCGCGGACTCGAGGTAACAGTCGTTGCGCCATCGAAGGAGCCTTTCGAGACTACGCTGGGTGCGGAAGTTGGTGCGCTGTTCCGGCGTCTCCACGAGAGCCACGGAGTTCACTTCAAGCTCGGCTCGATGGTCTACCGCTTCGAGGGCAGTCACAACATCGAGGCGGTTGTGCTCGACAACGGCGAGGTGATCAAGACGGACATGGTTGTCGTCGGCGCGGGTGTCAGACCCGTGACACATTTCCTGGAAGGTGTCGAGTTGGACCACGCCGGCGGCGTCGTTGTCGACGCACACCTGCGTGCAACTGATGGTCTTTATGCCGCGGGCGACATCGCGAGCTTCCCCGATCCACATACCGGCGAGCGCGTGCGCATCGAGCACTGGCGCACTGCGTTGCAGCAGGGACGAGCAGCGGCACGCAACATGGTCGGACATGAGACAGCGTTCGACGGCGTCCCGTTCTTCTGGACGCGACAGTTCGACGCTGGGCTCCTCTACGTCGGTCATGCTGCATCCTGGGACGAGATCATTTACCACGGTGAGATCTCGTCCCACGAGTTTTTGGCTTTCTACGTGAAAAACGATCGCGTGCTTGCAGTCGCCGGCATGAACCGCGACCGCGAGATGGCTGCGATCGAAGAGTTGATGCGACTCGATCGCCTGCCAACACCCACGCAGCTCAAATACAACGATCTTGGAAAACTTTTATTTAGGAGGATTTATGAATCGTCACACGAAGCGATTTTTGCTGATTGCCTAGTGAATGATGTTGCTTCAACATCACCCTGAGTCGACCCGTTTGCTGTCTGCGCTCCACGTGTGTAAGATGCACTTTTTCCCAGGCTTCACATTGAAAATCTCACCTCCCAAGCCACGTACCCGACTCTGGCGCCTGATGAAAACCCTGATGAAGACTCGCATACGAGTAGTGTCTTTAAAACAGACCAGGAGTGAAGATTCATGAACGTGGGAGCGTCTTCTATCGCGTCACCATTCGCAGATCGCGGATCGGTGTCTGGTGCGGATCAACGACAGTTTGCAGACATTGACCGGAAGTCCCACACGGGACGTGTACAAATTTTTTCCGGCCTCAACCATGAACAGTTAAGCCATATCGCTTTGCGCGCGCGTGGGGTGCGCAAGGCGCGCGGCGAATTCATCTACATGCCGGGCGACCGCCCGGAGTTCGTCTACATCCTGCGGCAAGGGCGGGTGAAACTCACCGTACTCTCCGAAACGGGGAAGGAGATTGCGATCGACATCATCCAGCCAGGCGAAATCTTTGGTGAGTTCGCCCTCGTCGACGAAGCGCCGCGCAGCAACATGGCGCAAGCGCTGGATGACATGTTGATGTGGGTTTTCTCCACGCGAGAATTTACTCATCTTCTCATGGCTCAACCGAAACTCGCGCTGAGTTACATTCGATTGGTCGGCGATCGCCGGCGACGAATGGAAAAGAAACTCTCTGACATCACGTCGAAGGCCGTCTCGGCGCGCGTGTGCGAGCTGTTGCATGAACTCTCGACGAGCGTTGTCGAATCCGAAACCGCGGCCAGCGATTATCTCGTTCCACTTACACACCACGACGTAGCGAGTCTCATCGGAGCTGCGCGCCAAACAACAACCACCGTGCTCAACGACCTCGAGCGTCGCGGCATCATCGAGCTGGGTCGTGGTTGGATTCGGGTGAAGTGTCTCAAACAGCTTCAGACGTACGCAGGCGTGTTGCTCGTGATCGGCGCGCAGACTTTTTTCACCCTTTTGTCAGCGGGCTGACAATCCTGTCGCCCCGCTGACATACGCGCAGCCACTCTTCCTTCAATATCGCGTTCATTCCGACGACATCACCCAAGGAGAACCGATCATGAATAGGAACACCTTAAAGTGGACGCTCTGGCTCACCGTCTTCGCACTGGCGCTGACGACGGCGGCTGGTCTTAATTTTGGTACGAGTGTTAACGCGAGTGGAGGCAGCAGCCTCGGCACCTCGCCCTTCGATTTCAGCGATGCCGCCTACCGCGCGCACGGCATCGTGCCTGAGAACATTGTGCTGCGTGTCGGCACTGCAGCCCGCGCCGGCGATTTTGTCATCGACAACAGCAATACCGATCCGAACCGCGCGAACGTGCGCACAATTGAAACGACCCCCGGCACGACCGGCTCGAGCGGTTTGACTTACGCGAACATCTTCGGTGTGCTCAACTCCACCAGCTTCGAGCGCAATGCATCGGGCCAACTAACCACCCGCGGTCAAACCGCATTTGATACCGCTGAGAGTTTTCGAGTTTTCATTTTTCCGAAAGCGTCAAACGGTTCGATCCTCGATCCGTTTCTTCCGAACAAACGGCAAGACAATGTGTTCGACACACGCGACGGCTACTTCTCCAATGATCCGCTCGGTATGTGGGTCGCAGTATGGGTCGTCTACACGCCCAGGGCTTTCACATCCGCAGGACGCAAAGAACTCGATCCGATCGCTGCGACCAACGGACGTGACCTCGACGGTACGGCTATCCTGACCAGTCCATCGCAGATCGACAACCTCGCGGCAAAGGGACTCATTGAACTGCGCACGCGTCCCGTTGACGACCCGGTTTTCCGCTGGGTTATTTGCCCGCTCCCGGAGGATCCGCGCAACGGCTTCATCCGGCCTGACGCTTTCATCCGCGACGTCAAACGAAACGACGGCACGCCCGTCTTCCCCGCACTCGGCAACAACTTCCGCTGCCTGCAACAGACGGGCGACTGGTGCAACAACTAACGCCTCTTTGTGGCTGCGACATGGATGTGTTATTTAGACATCCATGTCTGATCACAAACAATTTTCCGGCCGCGTGGCCATCGTCACCGGTGGCACACGCGGCATCGGGCGGGCGATCGTGCTCGAGCTCGCGCGACGCGGCGCCGACGTCGCTTTCAATTACGCGAAGAGTGCAGAAGCTGCTGAGAGTTTGAAGTCGGAACTCGAAGCGTTGGGAGTGCGTGCGCTGTCTGTGCAATGCGATGTGGCGAACACAGAAGCCGCCGCGGAGATGGTCAAACAAGTCAAGGACGCGTTTGGCCGCATCGACTTTCTCATCAACAACGCCGGCGTCACGCGCGACAATCTCATCCTGCGCATGAAAGAAGACGACTGGGATGAAGTGCTGAACACGAATCTCAAAGGCGCATGGAATTTCGCGAAAGCCGCGCTGCGCACGATGTTGCGTCAGGAGAGCGGCGGTTCGATCATCAACATCTCTTCGATCAGCGGCGAGGTCGGTATGCCTGGTCAGTCAAACTATTCGGCGTCGAAGGCGGGAATGGTTGGGCTCACCAAAGCACTCGCGAAAGAAGTCGCGAGCCGGAAGGTGACCGTGAACGCACTGGCGCTCGGCATGGTGGCGACGGACATGGCAGGGAAGTTGGATGAAAAGTATCAGGCAAAGATACGCGAACAGATTCCTCTGGGCCGCTTTGCTGAACCCGACGAGGTCGCGCGGATCGCGGCGTTTCTTTTATCCGACGACGCTCGCTACATCACTGGACAGGTTATTCAGGTAGATGGCGGGTTGGCGATGTAAGCCACGATCACGCGGATACAATCTGGGGGCTCATTTTATACTCTTGACATCGACGGGTTTGGCAAACAGGTTATCCGGGAACTTTTGGTTGTACTGCACTGACTGGTAGTTGATCCGGTGGAATTGTTTGCCGTCGATGTAGCGATCGATGATCCAGGGTGTAGTGACGCCCTCGACCGTGATGAATGTCATTAGGCGATCTTCCTCGGTGGTTTCAACCTCGTCGCCAGTGTCAGGATTTTTCCGCGTGTGTTTGTAAATGATCTTCGCCGGCAGTCCATCCTTCGCCGCAAACTCATATTCGATCCAGAAACCGTCCGGATAAGTCACGCGGATGGTCTCGTTTCGTTTGGCCAGACCTGCTTCTCTTCGGCCTACGTAAGTAATCTTACCGCCTTCTTTTTTCCACCACCCACGCAGCAGATATTCGACACTGATTTTCAACTGCTGCTTGAAGCTGTCGACCTGCTCGGGAGTTTGATCCGAGATCTTCTTCACCGCGCCGTCGAAAAACCAACCAGTGTTGCCGTCGTTTGTTTGGATGGTGCGAATACCGGCGCCCACGAACTCCGTACGTTCGCGATTCGGATATTCAATGTAATCGATAAAGCGCGCGGGAATCTGCGATAGGTTCTCGCGATAGGTGGTGTAGAAACCTTTGCCGGTTACCGTCTGGATGCTCAGGTATTTCTGACCGCCGAGCGACTCAACGGCGCGATCGATGATCTGTTGAGATTTTTCATCAACCGAAGACGACGGTGTTTGTGAAAAGAGCAGAGATATTACTAGAAGGAGGATCATTTAACAGGATTACAGGATTTTTTGCAGGATTTACAGGATCATCTTGTTGAAAATCCTGCAAATCCTGTCTTAGTTGAACTCAGGCTTGGAGCCGCCGTTAGGCTTCACCACCACTTCACCGTTTTCAACGTCGACCTTGAAACTCGACGCCGTCTTCCACAAGCCGGTGATCGGCAGCTTCACTTTCTCATCGATGTGTCGCTTCAGGAAGCGCGCGCCGTAAGCCGGGTTGTAACCCTTTTCTGTAAGCAGGTTAACTGCCGCTTCGGTGACGTCGACTATCTTTCCTTGTCGCTCCATCTGCCTGCGGAGTTTCTCGAGGTAGAGTCTCGCGATCTGCCGCACTTCGTCCATCGTCAGCGGAGAGAAGACGACGATCTCGTCGATGCGGTTACGAAACTCCGGCGAGAAGCGTTGCTCCGAAGCCTTCATCACTTCATTCTTGACTGCACGGAAGTCCGCCGCAGTCTTGGTACCGAATCCCAAAGGCTTTTCATACTTCTTGAAGTTCTCAGAACCAAGGTTGGAAGTCATGATGATGATCGCGTCTGACAAGTAAACCTTCTTGCCGCGTCCATCAGTCAACCAGCCTTCGTCGAAAGCCTGAAGGAAGAGGTTCATCAAGTAAGGGGACGCCTTCTCGACCTCGTCCAGCAGAAGCACCGTGTAAGGATTCTCGCGCAGTTGCTCAGTCAGGATTCCGCCTCGTTCTGAACCAACTATTCCGCGCGGCATACCGATAAGCTTCTCGATGCTGACTGTGCCATCGCTGTATTCCGACATGTCGATGCGAACCATCTTCTCTTCGTCACCAAACATGAACTCGGCAACAGCCTTGGCCAGCTCAGTCTTACCAACACCCGTTGGACCAAGAAACAGCAGCACGCCATCGGGTTTGTAATGCGACTCTTTCAGTGGACCTTTATTCAGTCGCAAGCGTTGCGCGACGGCCTTGATCGCTTCCTTCTGACCAATGACGCGACGGCCCAACATCGCTTCCGTCATCGCGAAACGATCGCTCGTGTCGCGGAAGATCATGTCGCGCGGAATACGCGACTCCTGCGAGATCACCTCGATGACGTGCTCCGGTTTCACGATCATGCCGTTCGGTTCGTTGATCTCAACCTTCACTGCCGCGGTATCGAGCCAGCCGATGGCCTTGTCAGGCAGATGCAGATTGCGGATGTACTTCGGAGCCATCTCCAAAGCCGTGTTGATCGCATCGTCGGAAATCTTTACGGAGTAGTTTCGCTCCAGGCGCGGTCGCAGACCGAGCAGGATCTCCCGGGTTTCGTTAATCGATGGTTCGACTACTTTCACCATGCGGAAACGTCGCGCGAGCGCTTCGTCGTCCGCGATGTATTCCTTGTACTCGGAAAGGGTCGTCGCACCGATGATGCGCATCTCGCCGCGTGCGAGTGCCGACTTAAACATGTTCGCTGCGTCGGACGAAGTGCCGAGCGCGGCGCCTGCACCGATGATGGTGTGCGCTTCGTCGATGAACAGGATCAGATTATCGCGTTCTTTAACTTCGTCGATGATGCCCTTGATTCGTTCCTCGAACATGCCTCGCAGCATTGTTCCTGCCACGATGCCGCCCATCTGTAACTGAACGATGTGCGATGCACGCAAACGCGCCGGGACTTTTTCCGGTTCCAACTCGATCAGCCGTGCGAGTCCCTCGATGACGGCAGTTTTCCCCACTCCGGGTTCACCAACCAGCATAGGTGAATTTGCCCGCTCTCTGTGGCAAAGGATCTCAATAATTTGTTGGATTTCTTGTTCGCGTCCGATGGTGGGCGGGATCTTGTCCTGGCGAGCCAGCCGGTTCAGCGAAACTCCGAAGTGCTTCAGGTAAGGCGGAAGCTCAAATTTCTTTCTGTTTTGTTCTTCTTCCTGTTCGCGTTTTTGCACCTGTGCTCGCACGTTTTCCTGGACCGCCTCCGGGTTTGCCCCCATTGTTCTTAAGACGTCGACGAACAGCCCGTCGTGACTGCTCAGTGCTTCAAAAATGTCTGTAGCTTCAATCGTTTTGCGACCCTGGGTTCGCGCGCGCTCCATTGCGCGTTTGAAGAGGTCTGTGGTGTCGGGCCCGATTCGAAATCCCTTGCCGACGTGCTGCTGGCGGCTGCTGGTAAGGCGTTTTTCAATCGCCATCTTGACCACGATCGGGTCAAGCGATAACTCCCGCATGGCAGAGTTGAACATGTCAGGCTCCTCGACAGTCAAAGCCTGCAGAATATGTTCGACCGAGACGAAATTTTGGTCTCGCCGGCGCGATTCGTTCAGCGCATGCTCCAGAATACGCTGGCCGCTGTCGCCAAATTTGTCTTTGTATGAACCTAAATCAACCATATCTTTTTACGACCGTCACACACCCAAACGATCATTTGATGTGACAGTTCACTCAACTTTCAAACAGCTCGCCTCGGGTCCAAGCTGCGGCACTTGGATGATTCTCAGCATAAGCGCCGTTGCGTTTCAATGCAATAACTTTCCGCCGGGCGATTTCCTGCAAATTTGCTGCCGTAAAGAAACCCAAGGTCAAAATGATTTACCACAACTATGTCGTGGTATTTGTGCCCTAGTGGATTTCCAAAATCAGAATCACTGTTGGACGAGGTCAGTACCGAAACGCGGTAGCGTCGGGTTGCCGTGGTGACCAATATCCAAGATTCGTAGTGCGCACCGACCCGACGCTACCGCGTTTCGGTACTGACTCGTCCAAGTACGGTCGCAGCAATGCTAGTAATCGTAATCATCTCCTCCGGGCATCGGCGGTCCAGCCTTCTTCTTCTCCGGTACGTCAGTTATTGCGGCGTCCGTCGTCAGTAATAGTCCTGAGATCGACGCTGCGTTCTGCAATGCAGTGCGCACAACTTTCGTTGGATCGATGATTCCCGCAGCGGCGAGATCTTCAAACTTACCACTGACCGCGTTGAACCCTTTGTTGCCCTTGAATTGTTCGACTTCACGCATCACCACACCGCCATCCATCCCCGCATTCTCCGCAATACGACGCAGCGGTTCCTGCAACGCGCGGCGAACGATTTGAATGCCCGTGCGGACATCCGGGTCGTCGTGATCGTGGTTTTCGAGAACTCTTCCCGCGCGTACGAGCGCTACTCCCCCTCCGACAACGATTCCCTCCTGCGCAGCCGCCTTCGTCGCATTCAATGCGTCTTCCACACGCGTCTTGATTTCCTTCATCGCCGTTTCCGTCGGTGCACCCACTCTCACCACTGCGACACCGCCGGCGAGCTTTGCGAGTCGCTCCTGGAGTTTCTCGCGATCGTAATCAGAGGTCGACTCTTCGATCTGCCGGCGGATGGTCGCGACACGTCCCTGGATCGCTTTGCTGTCGCCGCCGCCTTCGACGATGGTCGTGTGTTCCTTATCGACGATGACGCGTTTCGCGGTTCCAAGATCCTCGAGTGTTACGTTCTCGAGTTTGATGCCGAGATCCTCGGTTATAACTTTTCCACCAGTCAGCACCGCGAGATCTTCGAGAATCGCTTTGCGGCGATCGCCGAACGCAGGTGCTTTCACTGCGCAAACTTTGATCGTTCCGCGTAGCCGATTCACGACGAGCGTCGCGAGCGCGTCGCCTTCGATGTCTTCGGCGATGAGCAGCAACGCGCGTCCAAGACCGGCTGTTTGTTCCAAAAGCGGCAGCAGATCGCGCATCGCGGAGATCTTCTTCTCGTAAAGCAAAATATATGGCTCGTCGAGAATCGCTTCCATGCGATCGGAATTCGTAATGAAATAAGGTGACGAGTAACCGCGGTCGAACTGCATTCCCT
>Ga0105237_10004422_pt1 | contig 16289 bp, 20 predicted proteins | sample KBSC24metaG_FD_81520 | JGI IMG/M metagenome (GOLD analysis project Ga0105237, IMG submission 81520) | Corn rhizosphere microbial communities from Kellogg Biological Station, Michigan, USA - KBS C2-4 metaG | ecosystem: Host-associated > Plants > Roots > Rhizosphere > Soil | place: Michigan, USA... | reverse complement strand
TTATTTCGCGTGGGGCTGATGTACTGCCAGCCTGGCCGCAGTGACATCGAGCCCAGAACCCGCGGCATCCAGTTCGTCATGACCTCCGCGGACATGGCGTAGCGCGCGAGATCGACGCGCGCAAGGGCGAGCTTTCCGAGCAGGCCCCTGTTAAAGGCAAGTACAGGACTGTGACCCTGCATTAGCCGATGAGCCTCGACCGACTGCCACGGTCCAACCGACTGCGCCGGCCACGGCGAGATTGAGACCATGTGCCGGGCGGAAGAAACTGCGTCGCCTCATCCATGGCATCCGTTGACTTCGCATTTCTCAGTGCCTTGTCAACATCCTTCCATAGATCCTCTTTGGTCTGCCCGCTGTTGGTTGTTCGCCGGCAGATGCTCCAGGCAAACCACAATTCCACGAATAGGGTGAAGTTGGGAGGCCACTTGGAGAAGTCCATACCGAAATCCGGCAGCAGTGAGACAAAGCTCACATAGATCGTGTCCAGATCTGCAAACCAGAATCCGGCTTCGTCAGAGTACTCGAGCAGCGGGACTTTCTGAAACTCGTCCTCGCACACCTTGGTCGTACGAACCCAGTCCTCTGGCTTGTTGAATGCGCGCTTGAATCCGAATGGCGGCTCAACGCTCGGTGAGTAGTCGTATTGCATCGAGCGGGTCGCGAAATTCCATAATCCCATCTGAAGACAGCGCTTGACGCCGTCCCGCTCCCACACGCTATCCAGCGCGCGCCGAGTCTCTCGGTTCTCGGTGAGGGATATGATCTTACGATCACCGAGAGCAAGGGCCGCACCTTGGAAAATAGTCAATTTAGAGGCCATCACTTCACCTCAATGGCGCTTCCAACATGTCAGCCGCCGACGGTTCGAAGATGTTCACGAAGCCACTGACTCGCGCCGTCCTTGCTCTGGCCATCCTTCAGTACATCCGTGCCTCGAAGTACGCACCACTTGTGGAGAGGCCCGCGCCATTTCACCTCGTAACCCTTGGGAAGCGCAGCGGAACCCTGCTGAACATCAACCGGATCCAGATCGTGGTATTCGAGTTTGGCGACCGTGGCATAGAGTCGACCGGCATCGCGGACCAACAGCCGCCCGTAGTAAGAGCCATCCTCGGCATGCACCGTGATCTCATCACAGGGCTTCAATTGAGCCGCAACGTGGGTCCAGAAGGCCGGATCCAGTAGAGCATCGAATGGCGTTCCATGTTCCGGCACCACGAACCACTGGTTGCGCGAGTGCTCGGCAAAGGTCATCTTCGAATGGGTTAGCTGTGTCATACCAATCTCTTGGGCCAATCTCTTGGCTGGTTATGAAGGGATCTTGCATCCTTTGCGTTGATTGGCCTCAGTCCATAGGGGCCGCAGGTTCGAAAGTGCCCACGCTTCCCGGAACAGCGGGTCGTCGAGGGACACGTACTTGAAATTCGATAGCGGCGTGATGTGGTCTAGTTCCCACACATCGCCCCAGTTTTCCCATGTCATGCCACGGCGAAACCGTCTTTCGAGATGTCGCCGTAGATCGCGCCAGAGATAGCCCGTGGCTACCGTGTACTTGGATGGGCGTGATGAGCCAAGCCGAACAGACCTATGCAAAATCGGCCAGATTCGATTGTTGATCGTGCCCCATGGGGTAGCCCTCCGATCGGCCTGATTAGCCCGAGTCAATTCCCGGGCCCTCTCCAAGTTTTCTGCTCGCCAATTACGGCCGTTCGTTCGATGACGCTCAGAATTTCGCGAAAACCACGTTTCACTCGGCAATCGGATTCCGGCAACTCTAGCTGCCGCTCTCCGCAACGACATTGCCTTGCGATTCTGAACTTTCTGTTCAGGCGTTCTACCGGCCGGCTTGATACCGAGGGCCTTTTGCCGTTCCCGGTATCGACGTGTGTTTTCTCTGAGTCTCGCTCGCTGTGCTTCGATATCCATACGACCTCCTGTAGAGATAACAACTAACTCTACAGGTGTCGCAGTTGCAGTGCTAGTGACTGTTCGTTTCAGTCACTGTTAGTCGCTGTGATCGCCGTGCTGTTCGACAGATCCGCCGAACCGTTGGTGTTGATCGCCGAAACGTTGAAGATGAAGTTGGCGATCGGACTCGCGTCCGTTTTCGTGTAATACACGATGTCGCCCTTCTTCATGCCCAGCGCCTTGGCGTTGGTGATGTAGCCAGAACCATCGACCGTGGTATCCGCGTCAGTTCCATTGAGCGTCCAGCTCTGCGGACCTGCCGAGTTGTCGATTCCCTGGACCACCAACTGGGGAGGATTGGAAGTTGAATAACCAGCCATGACGCTCTCCTTACGAGCTCAGAGCAGAGTCGTCGTGGTTGATCACAACGATGCCGCTGTTTTGAAGGACCTTGGAACCCATGTTCACCGACGCGCGAGCCCAGGAGTACGCCTGTTCCTCGTCGTAACCCACCGGGGTTTCCATGCCGGCGGTGTCCACCGCGTGACCGATGGCGGACTTGTGGAACATGAAGCACTTCGCCGTAGCGGTTCCCTTGTTCGGCAATCGCGGGTGAACCACCCACATCACGCCGTACCAGTAGAACGCGCTCGGCTTGTCCCGCCAGGCGGTATCACCGGTGTCGAAGTGCTTGGCGTTGACGTACACCACGGACTTCGAGAACTCCGGCGCCTGCATGAGGTAACCCTCAAAGGCAGGAGTGATGACGGCGTTGATATTGCCGTCCCACGGAACCTCCGAGTTGCCGAGGATGGTCTTTGCGCGAGTCACGAGACCGACTGAAGCCGTCGCTGCAGTGCCAGTATTGACCGTACCGTTGGACAGTTCGCCAATGATGTCCTGGTCGATCTTGCGATTGATCACCCCCATGGTGGTCATCTGCATGATTTCCCGCTGGTTGCCCTGGGACCCGAAGATGTTGAAACTGGTCTTCCTGACCAAATCCGCTATCAGCTCTCCTGCTGATTCAGACTGTCGCTTGGGCCGCAGCCCCTGAAACACTCAGTCGTTGCCGGTGGTAATGAATCATTTGCTCTATCTTGTGGCGCTTGAATTGAGCGTGTCCCACGATGTTTGATAGAAAATCTAGCGCAAAGCTCCTGTCTCTCGGGCCTAGCCCTCGCCACCAGACACGTACATTCTCGGTGCGCGAATTCATCCGGATAGTCCCCCCAAAGTGCTTTTGGAGAAATTCCAGACAGCTTAGGTCCGTGACGTGAGCCGTCACGCTCAATCGCATATTGTGATTTCGGCTGGTACGAAACGAGTAACAACCATCTCCATCCAGATAGCCTGCGAGCCACGCCCATGTCGGGTGATTCTTTGGATGAATCGGGCCGACTCTGAGTTTTCTGGACTCCGTGCATGCTTTGGACAGCGCGCGGCTCTCTTCTTCCGACATGGACCTTGATCCTCTTTCCTGGGACCTGTAGTCACGCCAGATACCTAGCATCCATTGCCAGTGTTGAGCCTTGATAACCATGTGCTTGATCAGCCGCGGGAGCAGCATCTCAAGGTCTGCTCGATGGCAGATATGCCATTGGTTGTACTTGCCATACTGCTTCGTATTGTTTCCAAGCCCTGTCAGCTTGGACAGGTTGGCTACGAAGCCATTCGTATCAATGCAGTCTGCAGCGACCAAACCCATCTTTAGACTCAATCTCGCGCGGTCATCATATCCGCGGTGAAAATCGAAACTAAGATGGCCGTCGGCATCAAGCAGACCAGCCAAATACTTCACAAGAGATTCATTAATCATCCCGAACCCCGCTCTGTTATGGGCCGAGAATCCTTCCGTCGGGTTGGTGTTAGTTTAACACGTTCCCGTTATTCAGTTTCAGTACGCACAATTTTAATTATGCCACTCGGCCAGCGTGGCGACGGGCTGACTGAGATTGTCGGCGCGAGCGGGGATGAGACCGTTGACGCCGCGCGTCTTGGCTTCCGCGTTACCGGAATCCGCGACGAGGAAGGTGGCCTGGTTGCCTTTGATGACGGCTTCCGTGGTCACCATGTCACGCAGAAGACTCTGCTTCTGCTCGAAGCCGGCGATGAATTCGGCTCGATACTGTTGTTGAAATGCTACGTTAGACACGTTGTCATACTCCGATGTATGGGTTTACGTGCCGTGGGCTCGGGGTGTCCGCTCAGGCAATAGCCGGGGTGTCCGCAGGGGACCGGTATTGAGGGAACGGGGCTTCGCTTAGGGCGTTGTTGAAATGCGAGGCGTGAGTCAGTGCCGTGGGGACGGGGTGACTGACGTGTGCCTCAAATGAAAAGGGTCACTTCGCGCGAGCCTGCTGACGCGTACGCGCATCGTACAGATCACGCAGACGGGATTGTTTCTTCTCGTCTTTGTTGTAGGCGGCGCGATTGGTCTTCATGAACGTCTCGATCTCGGTGATCTCGTCTTCGAGACCTTTGCCGACCGTGCTACCAGCCGGAACGATCGTGCCTGTGGGATTCAGATCGCGGGCGACGGAGGCCAACCAGCGCACGACATTTGGATCGTTCAGGATGGCTTTGCCATCGCTGCCGCGAGCGTTTTCGATCAACTGAGCGACTCCTTCTGGAGCCTGCGCCAGAAATCCCTGAATGTGGTTGATGTTGGCGCGATAATCCGCGCCCCACTCAGTTCGCAATTCGTCTTCGGTTGCCGTCTTGGCGGTGGTGTCGCCTTCCGCCACCTTGGCAGCCTGCTCCTCCTGCAGTTGGTTGTACCAACTCACTGCATACTGCGCGATCTTTGGATCCGCATTCAGTTTGTGCAGACCTTCGGCGAAGCTGTTGAACATCGGCTTGTCCGCATCGCCGATGACCAGCCCGTCGGGCAGCTTCTCGAAGTAGCCTTCCGGCTTCTCAGGGATGCCATTCTGCTGGCGGTAGGCTGCGACCTGTTCTGGCGTCGCATTATCCGGCAGCGGCGCACGTAACTCTCCTGCGCTGATCTTGTTTTGAGCCGAGATCAACGCATCGAGCGCAGCCTTGGGACTCTGGTAGCGCTCCAGGCGCTGCAGGAGTTTGGTGTCCTCGCCCGCATACTGCTGGCGCCAGTTGTCACCCCAGCCCTTGGCGGGCTCGGGAGTGCCGGGCGTCGGGCTGGGCGTCGCTCCTGGAGAAGGCGTCGGAGTTGGAGCCGGACTTGGAGTTGGAGCCGGACTTGGAGTCGGAGTCGAGCTCGGCGCCGGGGTGGCCCCTGGTGAGGGAGCCGGCGTCGGAGTGGGATCGGGCATACAGTCTCCTGGTTACGCCTGCGGCGGTTTGCCGAGGCTCGGGTCTTGCTTCAGCGCTGAGGGATTCAGGTTTAAGAACTTCACCACCTGCAGGCCGACGAAACGCTTACCCGCCGCAAAACACGTGTCCCGGTCGCCTTCGGGACCCGGATGGAACTGCAGGTCATACGTTCCGCACAGTGTTTGGATCAGGTAATTGAGCGCGCGCCGCTGCTGGTCTTCGGTGGCATCGCCGCGCTGTAGTGCTTGGAACGCGACGACATCCGGCAATTCATAGTCGGACGGCTTCCACGGCTCTGGCTTCGGAGTGCCGGGGATTCGAGCTTTCGGCATCAGGCCGGCGGGGAGTCATTGGTGACGGTCTGAGCGAGGGCTGCGATCTTCGCGTTGATCGCATCCACATCAGCCTGCACCTTCGCAGGATCCAGTTGGTTGCCCGCTTGGACCTGAGCATTCAGGTCATTGAGCAGCTTCGCTGCGTTGTCCACGACGGTCGTGAGGTTGGCAACCGCGATATCGAGATTGTCTTGAACTGTACTCATGTGAGAAAGCCTCTGGGAGATGGTGTTGAGCAAATGAAGAATCTGTTGAAACCGAGACTGAAAGAAAATCACGACACACTCGAAAGTGACTTCTGGGCTTCGCCCAACGCCTGGGCGGCCTGACCGGCACTCGCCAGGTTCGCGATCTGGCTCTGGGCCTGCCGCTCTGCGGCGTGCTGATCGGCGATCTGCTGCACCGCATCCTCGGTGCGCAGCCAGGCAGCCGGAGTCCCAACGCCATTGAGCGCATCCCGCAAGGCCGCTTGCGTATCCAGGATCTGACCCGCAACCGGATCCAGCGTGACCGCCTGATCGATGAGTTGCTTGGACTCCAAGAACTGCTGGCCCTTCTTGCGCTCGATCGCCTGATGTAACGGCGACTCGAATCGAAATCGAATGTCGGCCCCGCGGATCGAATCCGGGATGTCATCCGGCGAACCGAACGCACCCGCGCGCATCAGCGCCTCGAACGTGTCGTCACACAGCGCCGCGTTGTATTCGGTCTCCATGGGCTCAAAGAGCGGCAGCGCGGTACGGATATATTCCTGGATCCGCTGGCTGGTCTCGTACGCCGTCATGGGCTGCGCGGTCTGCGGCGGCAGGTTCAGCTTGTTGAGGTAGAAGGCTTGAGAGAGCATCTCCCGAGCATCCCTTTGCATCTCCATGCCCGTGGGGAACCCGGACTTATCCTGGTAGATGGGCCGAAGAACCTCGCCCAGTCGCTCGTCGTACTCTGCATCCGCCCAGGTCACCCCGCCTGCGTAGATTGCCAGGTCAGAGCGAATCGCCTCTTTGGTCGCGATGAGAGGCGGACGCACCGCCATCTCTCCTGCTTCGAGCAACGTGAGAGTCATCGCCTGAATGAGGCGGGCGTCCGGTAACCCCGCAACCGTGGCCGGCGAATAGGCATACTGAGAGCCGGAGACCGTCTGCCACCGCGGGATGGTGTAGATGCGGCTGAACGAGCCTATCTCCTGAAGAGGCTGTTTGTTGTCGACGTCGATGTAGACCGAGTACCAGGGATAGCGCTTGGCCTTCGGATCATCGGTCTCGTAATCCTCCGTCGGCAGGACCACGTGCAGGCAGTTGATTTCCCGGTGCGGCTCTTTCTTGAGCGCGTCTTTGACGGTCTGATGAACGGTATTCGGGAATAGCTTGCATAGATCCCGGCAGGTCGGCTTCCAGCGCCGATACACCTCACCAATAGTTCCGTTGTAACGCTCGATCCACACCACATCCCGCAGATGCCAGCAGCGATAGAGCAACGCCTGCTCGCGCATGTCGAGCTCGCGTGAGAGCACGCACTGCCCGAAGGCCGCGAAGTCGTGATCGCCCTCTTTCGTGGCCCGGACGAACTGACTCAGGCGGTCATACATCGCGCGTCGCTGAACACCGGAGGCCCATTCAAGCCACTGTCGGCCGGCTTGGTCCAGCCTCTCCTCGTGCTCGACCGTGATCCCAAACCACTCCTCATCCCGAGGTCGGAGCATGGCGGAGAACGCGTTGCCCAACTCCCGCCGAACGATCAGTGGATAGCTCGAATTCAGATCCGAGGCGAATTCTTCACCCAAGGAGTGGCTGCGGGTGAACTGCGCCCGCTCGGGATAGAAGTTATCGGAAATAGTTTGCCAAAGGCTCATGACTCCCGAACGTTTGCCGAAGTGGTAGTTAGCCCTATCAATCAGCGTAGAAATGCGATCTGCCATCAGGTGGCTCCGGCAAATTCGCCGTAGTACAACCGCTCAGCCGCTTCTCTGACTGCGCGCGCTTCATCTTGTTTTTCGAACCTACCAAGACTCTTGGTCTTCTTTCGAATAGTGATGGTCGCGCGCCATTTACTTGTTTGCGTATCCCAACTGACGCCGCGGATCCCTTTCGACGTACTCCAGGCCCTGCCACCTTGATTCCACAAATTCTGTTCGTGAGTTGCCTCGCGCAAGTTGTTAATTCGATTGTTGGATCTCACGCGATCCCGATGATCAATTTCATTGACTGGCCATCGCCCATGTACGTAGAGCCATGCCAGCCTATGGGCTGGATACCTCTCGTAGTCGATACGAATGCCGATGTATCCATTCACATCGAATCCAGCAGTTTGACCAATTAAATCTGTACGCTTCCCTTGCGCGCACCTCCACGTGAAGATGCCAGTCTCTGGGTTGTAATCGACAACCTCCTTGAGTCGTTCCTGAGTCAGCATCAGGCGCCCAACTGATCGCCGCTGTCAGGCTGCGAGAGAATCGTGGAAGCACGTCCGGTCCGCTGAAGCGCTTGGGCCTGCGCGAGCTTCTTTGCCCGCTGCACATCCTGATCTGTCGGCATCGCCAGCACCCGGGGCGTGGTGATGGTCTTCGGCGTCATGTTGAGCCCGACAGCAGAGGATACGGCTCGATCAAGTGGATCGATCTTGTGCAAGGTCTGTTGAAGCTTGGCCATTTAGTACGATCCGAAGGTGGACGGCGAGGAACTGCCGACCTGTTGCACGGGAGTACCCAGTACGGTCTTGGCCGGCTGCCGTTTGCGATTGGCCGCCACCTGTTGCTGGCCGGTGATTCCCGCGAGTCGCGAGACTTCGCTCGCAGGCAACGCCGTGGTCACGGGCTGCTGTTGGACTTGCTTCGTGCCGCTATCGAACAGACCACCCATTACCCTCTCCTTCGGGATCCCAGATTGACACCGGGGGCTGCGCCGCCGCGTCGAGGGCCCAAATTGATTGTTGGCGCCATGCGCCGGTTGAAACGCTGATCCGCGCGCCATAACTGCAAATGCGTGATTGCCTTCGGGCCGCTGTGCCACGCCATGACAACGGCGTCGCCTCTATCGGGCGAACGACCGAGACGCTTCACGACGCTTTCTTTCGGCTCAACTTTGATGCCCATTTTCTCGACGGTGAACTTGGGCGCGCACAGATCAGCGATCAGTTCCTTGTCGTTCGGCAGGCAGATGTCTGAACCGCCAGGCTGATCCGGATTTAAGGCTTCTCGAAACTGCCAGTACGCCTGCGTGCGGACGTTGTAAAACTTGAGTTGGTTGTCCTGAGTGTGTCGATGCGATTCCTTGACACCCATATATCCAATGCAATCAATCTCATTGGCCTTCAAATGGGCGTAGGCATCACCGCCCCAGCCGCCGCCGATGTCGATCACGACCTGAGCCCCATCCCGACGCTTGGAGATCACGAGACCCGCGACGTCAGTTCCACCGGGCGTTTGAGAACCTGGAACTGCCAGCAACGGAGCGAACCAACCGTCGTGACGGATGGCCAATACTGTCTGATCGGCGCCGCCCTGCGCCACGTCAGCCCCGATACTGCACATCGGAATTCCTTCCGGTGGCGTAGGCTTCCATCGCGCAATGGCTTGGTTGACCCAATCGGTTGGAATCACCTGCCACGGATCGTCATCTCCGCCCAGCGCAAACAGACCCTTGAGCAACTGAGATCGCAGCGGCTCTGGGAGTGAGTTGAGTTTGGCTCGATATTCCGGCGTATCGCGAAACGGATTGTCGCTCAGCGTCGCCGGAATGAACGTGAACGACAGCGGCCGGTATGACTCGCCCTCGATCGATACTTCGGCAGGGCCGTCCTGCCAGATCGGCTTACCATCGATCAGAACGGCGTAACGCAATTCACCTGGACGAGCCCTATCCGGCCAGTTCTCATCGAGCCACGGCGCGAACCATTCGAGCATCCATGCGCCGTCCGCAGTACGCGGCGGGTTGCTGGCGAGCACCACGCGACATCGTTGGCCTTCTGGCCCGCGGTTCCACGCGAGCAACGAGGCAACCTGCTCACGCAGAAACTCGCCTGCTTCATCGAAGCCCATGAGATCGCGTTCCCGACCTGCATGTTTATTCCAATCACCCGGCTCCTTCATGCCGGCGAGCTTTACTGAACGACCATCCGGCCAAGCCCATTCCAAGTCAGTACCGTTGAACCGAGCATCGTTCGAGATGATCTGCTTGCCGGCTTCCTCCAAGCCGTCGGTTTGTCCCGCCTCGCGGCGAAATATGATGGATCGCTGGTGCTCTTGAGAGGCCAGCCCCATCAGCAAAAAGCTCTTGCCTCCACCAGCTTGGCCGCCATACAGCAGCACATCCGCTGAACTCAAATACGCGTCCGTCTGCGGGCCTGGTAGTGGCACGAAGCGCATATGCTTCGTCGCCTCCAGCGCCTCCTGCTCAACCGCCTTGCGATCCTCCGGGCTCAGTCCATTGAGCCGCGCGAGGACATCATCCAGATTCACTCAGACCCGCAGGGCCGAGATCATCGCGTAATCGACAGTCAGGGTCGGCGTGCCGGTCGTCGTGCGGTTGAAGCCCGACACAATCGGCGTCAGGAGCACCGTCGGCGTCACGGCGCCAGACATGCTGACGCCTACCTGCTTGCCGTTGCGGTAGAAAGTCGCCACTCCTGACGCATTCACCGCAATGCGCAGGGTCTCGTAGGTATTGGCGACCGGGGCGAACGTGGTGTCCTGCATCGTGGCATCGACATCGTTCGCAACTCCCGTAATCCACCAATCGTCCGTCGACATGGAGGTGTCGAACATGAAACCCACGGCATCCGTGGCGTTGGTCGTGAAGGTATCGGCCGAGGCGGCCGACTGGATGGGCATTTCGAGCGCCGCAGTCTGATCGGTGAATCCGACGAACACCGCGATGTTGGTGATGGCGGAGAGCTTGATGCGCGTCTCGAAAACCAGATCACCCTGATCCGCGCGCCACGCGAGCCCGCGGTCCAATTGAGTCCCAGAGACCGCCATCGAGGCTGTGGTAGAGCCGATCGTCCCCACCGCCGTGCCATTGAGAGCTGGCGTGACAGTCCAATCCACGCACGCCCCATCCGAGCCCTTGCGAGAGCGCCAGCCATCAATGATGGTCGTGGAGTAGGCCTGCGAACCGCCCAAGAATTCCTCGAAGAACGTCACGCAGCGGGGACTGGGTGAATCGAATTGTGAGCCATGGTCGCCGGCGCGGAAGCCTGCCGGGACGACCAGGCGTCCTTGCGAATCCAGGCCAATCTTTCGGCCGAAAAGGGACGTGAGAATTTCGGACATGAGTAGATCCTCAGTAATGAAACTGCTTGGTGCTTATGCGGACTCCGTTCCGCTGCTGTGCGCCTATCGCCCGGTCGCTGGGTCTAAACCCCTGTCCAGATCTTCACTTCGTTGATGGCGAACTTAACCGGGAATTGCGCAGTGGTTCGCGGATAGAAAAAGATCGTCAGGAAGGCATTGAGAGCACTGCCCATCGCAAGGTCACAGGACCATTGTCCCGTACATGCTGAACTCCAGATGTACTTCGTTGAGACCGCGAGCTGTCCATCGATATATCGATAGACCATATCGGGCGTCCAAACGAGTTGGAATTTATGTTGGGAGCCACCCAATTCCACCGTGTTGTAAAACCCGGAAGAATTCCAGTGATTGTTGCCGGATCCCACCGTTACCTGGTAGTCGGTGGCGTTATACGCACCGCCGTGAATGTTGCTCGTGTATCCGTTACTGCCTGCCGTCAGGGAATTGAAGAACTCGAACATGTCAATTTCAGACGAGTTGAAGGAATTTCCTTCACTCGATCGCGAATAGATCCACCATGCGGGCCACGCTCCCCGGGCGGCGCCATTCTGTCCTGTAGTGGACTGCGGCAGCGTACAGGTGAGCTCCATGCAGACCGAACTGATCGTCGCGCCATTGATGACGGTCACGCCAGGCTGGAATCCGTCCTTGCTCCAGATTTGACCTGAGGTGATCGGAGGCTGGAACCAGATGAGATTGCCTGCAGACGGACTCACGGTGCCATCCAGTGTGACCGTCGTCCCCGTTGTGGAGACTACCCGCCTGGCCGCAAAGGTCCCGTTGGTGATGTTGGTGTACATCATGCCCGGCTGGACCGCGGCTGGGACGGATGGAAACGTGAGCGTGCTGATACTCGTGCCCGAAGACACGCCGGGGACCACGTAGAATGGCAGAAACTCACAGCGACACAGATTCGGCAGAGTCACGGCCGAACTGAGCGTGACGGTTGTCGCATCGTGAGACACGACTCGAATGCCGGTAGAGGGTGTTCCTAAGCCATCTGCAAACGCGCACAGCATCGAATCGACTACGCCGGTCGTGTCCGTGAAGGTCAGAACGGCGCTGCTGGTCACCGCACCCTGAAGGGTGAGCGGGACGACGTCTGCGCTACCGGTTTCCAGCACTGCCGTCAGCGATAGATCGTTCGCATTGAACGCGTGATTGGTGGTGTTGAATGCAAGGAAGCGCTCGATCTCTTCGTTCTGAACCGAAGTTCCCGACACATCCGCCTGGGCGTTGAAATGGGCTGCAAGATCCGTGAGATTGGTAATCGGAATTGTGGTGCCGGAACCCGTAGCCGAGGTGCCAAACAGGAAATCCTGATACACCTGAGCTTGCAACGCGGCGACCGCTTGGGTAAACGACATCGCAGTCGAGATCCGCGGAAAGGGATTACTCGGGTTGGTGAGATTCAGTTGAATTGACATGTGTCCTCAGAAGTAAGTGATGACCACGCAGTAGCCATCGCCACCGACGCCGCCCGCTCCAGCCGTGGCAGTCGATGTCAAAGCAGCTCCACCGCCACCACCGCCGCCGCCCCGTGAGCCTGCGCCGCCTGTTCCTGCGGTCGCGTTGGTGGATGAACCGCCCCCTCCACCGCCTTGGCCGGCTGCATACACACCCGTCGTCGCAGCGCGCGTGCCGCCACCCGTGCTCGCACCGCCTCCGGGAGCAGCCGTATTGGTGGGGGAATTGCGCCCACCCGCACCACCGGCAAGGCCTGCCGGACTGGTAGCGAGCCCACCGCCCGCACCACCACCGGTAGGGCCATTAATTGAGTTACCGCCCGCGCCACCCACGGAACTGTTGGCACATGCACCGCCACCGCCAGCATTCGATCCGTCACTGCCTTTCGCGCCCGAAGTTCCACCCGCACCACCGCCGATACCGCCGGCCGTACCGCCACCACCACCGGAGATACCTGCGCTGAATGGACCTGCGCCACCGCCTCCGATGTTGTTGGAAGTCTGGCCGCCCTGGCCAGCGCCGCCGCCGAATGCGGACACCCACGTACCGAAGGAAGAGGTCCCGCCACCCCCGCCGTTGCCGCCATTGCCGCCGGATCCCGCAGTGCCTGCGGTGCCTCCAGCGCCGACCGTGACGGTTTCTGAGGTGCCGAGAACCGAGGAGTCAAAGCTGATGTCCTGGAAGAACCCGGCGCCACCCCCCGAGCCTCCGTTGCACGCGGTACCCGAGGCGATCTGCGCGCCTCCTCCTCCACCACCACCACCACCGATCAGAATGACGCGCGTGACCTTGGGAGTGCCGGCAGGTTTGCTCCACGTGCCTGATCCGGCCGCATTCGCAAACAGCTGGACGTTGGCCGGACTGCCGACCACCAACGCCTGGCGACTACCATCAGTAGCCAGATAATGACTGGCATCGGTCGAAGCGCCAGAGAAGGCAGCAACGATGTCGCTGGCTGCAGCGCCAGAGATAGCAGAGGTGCCATTGCCCTTTAAAAGCCCCGTGAGCGTGGCGGCGCCCGTGCCACCGTTCACAACATCCAACGTGCCCGTGATGGATGCGACGTTGAGCGAGCCGGTGATTTGAGAGCCCGGCAGGTTGGTCAGCGTGTTCGACCCGCCGTCTATTGTCTTATTTGTCAGCGTGCCGGCTACAGCATCAATCTGTGCAGCCAGTGTCGGAATGTCGAGAGTCCCGCCCACATTGGTCAGATCGACAACACCATCCACTTTCTGATTGTGGCCGTAGTAGATCTTCGATCCACCCAGGATGAGGTTATCATCCTTGTCCAGACCCAGCAGCCGGCCAATAACAGTGCGTAGGATTTCAACTGCCATTACTGCACCGTCTCTCGTGTGGCTTTGGAGAGCAAAAACGCGATGCGTCGTGCTCGTTCGGTTTCGGGGATTTCAACGACTTCGATGGGTTTGCCATCGGGCCCGGAGTGCTCGTGCTTCTCGACAAAAGCGCCTACGGCCCTGTGTCTACCGATCAACTCCAAGCGACGAATACGCTCGGAAAGTTTGACCTTCATCACAACGCCGGCCGGGACCTTCTCACCGTCGACGTAGTCGTACTCCTGCTTGGATTCGATGCCAGCGACCAACCCTTGACGCCAAAGCAGGGGCCACTGATGTACCGGCTTGAGGCCGCCCGACTCGTCGTAGAGATCAGCCAAGTCCGCGTGCGCTTCGGCGTCCAATCTGTTGAGCAGCGCGTCTGCATCGATCTGAGTCCGTTGGGTCTGCGCCTTACGAGCGCCCTGAATCGCGGCTTGAATTTCAGGTTTGTTTAGGTTTTCGTGACCAATTGCACCTGCGGTCTTCTGGCTGTAACCAGCCCGAATTGCGGCCTGAGTAGCATTGAAATCAATCAGATACTGTTCTACGAAGCGCTGCTGCTTCGGAGTCAACTTACGCATGGGGATTTACGACATATTCCCGCAGGTCAAGCAGCAACCCGTAACAGCCGCAGCGCCGTTCTGTGACACCTGAAGCTTTGCGAACTTGCCCCGGAACATATATGTGCGATTGGCTGCGGTCAGGATCACGGGAGCAGCCGTGGTAGCGCCCATGTCGGTCAGTGAGAGGGGCGCGGTGGAATAGTTGGTCCCATCCAGAGAGACCGCGACATCGACGGCGCCGCCAGTGCTTTGCAGCGTAAAAGTGTCGTATTTGGATACGTCCCCGGTCTGCACGACGACATCGTTGTCAGCGGTGCCCGCACCGGCGGTGTACGACAGCGTATTGCTCACCGAGGCGATGATTGCGGGAGTGGCGGTCATGGTGATCCTTTAGGGATTGCGCAGAGACGTGATCAGCCGGCCGGAGAGTCGAACGTTGATCGTTCCGCCCACGGTTCCGGGCTGGATGGCGACCAGAACCACGTCGTAATAGATATCCTTCGTCGCGGGGGATGGGTCGACACTCAATCCCAGAAGCTCCCAGACCCGCTTGCCGTAGTTGGAGAGGGTTCGGGATCCGCCGATCACAATGGGGGAATACATATCGACCCAGTTCGGTCGGACACTGTCCAGTGAGAGGTTGGACACAAATAGGCTATCGGATCCGGCGACAACCACGCCTCCACTATTGGGCAGTCTCACTCCAATGGTGTAGAGCGAATTGCTGGGGTTCGGATCATGGGCAATCTCGAGCTCAATAACTCGAGCCGCGGCAGAGATCCGGCAGATCCGATAGATCTGTCCGGGCGGATCGCTGGGACCCATCACCACCTGACCGAAGGCTTCATCGTTCCGGTAGTTGTTGACGGTGATCGCCGATTCTTCGTACTGAATCGTGGGTGACTTCACGACCGTGACCGGAGGATCCACGGGAATTGCCAGAGGCGCGTTTCCGGTGGAAACGGTGAATACGATGGTCGTGCCCGGAAGAACCACTTGCCCTGCCGCAGGGGATTGGGCAATGACCACACCCGATGCCGCAGGACCCACGGGGTTGGGATCGTCCTGGGAACCCACCTGAGAGGTCAGGTATAGCCCTTCGGCCAATGCCTGGGCATCCTCCTGGGCTTTGCCCAATCCATTGGGAACCGTGATACCGCCATCGATTACGTTGATGATTGCGGTGGAGGATTCACCACTGGCGTTCTGAGCCTGGAAGGTGATTGGAGTAATCACCCCGTTGGCGGCAGCAATTCCGGTGAGCGCGCCACTCACGATCGAGCGACCGGCTGGCAAGGAAGTCAGGGCGGTGATTCCGTTGGTCAGGTCATCGCCCTGCGGATCCTGGAAGAAGGCCGCGATCGAGGCGGAGGATTGCAAACCCAGCGGAAAGAGCACCGACGGCAACAAGGTCGACTGACCCGGAGGAATGGGCGCGGCGTCGTTCTCGTAGTCGGAGGCGGAGCCGATGAAGCCTTCGGCCGAGACGCTGTAGACGTCCTTGGTGAAGTTCTGCCTGGCGGTGGAATTCGTCGCGAACATCGCAACCCCTTCCGCCGTAAAGGTCACGCCATTGCCTTGGCCATCCGTGAGATCCGCGATCAGGACATCGCCGCTGACCACGGGTGTGGAGGATCCGGCGAAGCTCGAACGTCCCCACGTGGCTTTTCCGCCGGAGGTGAAGTTGGAGTAGCCCGTCGAATCCACGCCATTCAGCGTGAGATGGGTGGCATCCACCACCGTACAGGGAGCCCAGGCCCCGTTGATCTGCGTCATCCCTCCCGCATCGAAGACCTCGACCCAATCTCCTGTGGTGCGGCCATGAGCCCCTGAGAAGGTGATCTGCGCAGGGTTAGCTTTACTGATCGCGGTGATGGTGTTCAGTACAACGGGAACGTACTGCTTACCCGCGGGCGGGGCTTTGAAGACCGCCAGATTCGAAACAATGGCCGAATCACCCGACCCACTGGTGACCAGCTGGTGCACGTCGTAGAACGGGAAGGTCAGCCCGGTGACCGACAAAGTCGCCGGGGTAGCGGCGGTCACCGCTTGGGTGACGTGAGCGACGAATCCCGTTCCGGCCCCTGACTTCAGG
>Ga0105237_10004421_pt1 | contig 16294 bp, 15 predicted proteins | sample KBSC24metaG_FD_81520 | JGI IMG/M metagenome (GOLD analysis project Ga0105237, IMG submission 81520) | Corn rhizosphere microbial communities from Kellogg Biological Station, Michigan, USA - KBS C2-4 metaG | ecosystem: Host-associated > Plants > Roots > Rhizosphere > Soil | place: Michigan, USA... | reverse complement strand
GGACGACCCGGCCGTCCGCATCTCGTCCTCGTACGCGCCCATGGGCGCGGGCACCGTGGTCGACGGCGGCTACCTCGTCAGCGGCTCCTGGAACTGGTCATCGGGCTGTGATCACGCCACGTGGGCCTTCCTCGGCGGGCCCGTCATCAAGGACGGCCGTCCCGTCGACTTCGGCAGTTTCCTGATCCCCCGCACCGAGTACCGCATCGACGACGTCTGGCACGTGGTCGGTCTTCGCGGCACCGGCAGCAACACGGTGGTGGTCAAGGACGTGTTCGTGCCGACGCACCGGTTCCTGTCCTACAAGTCCATGAACGACCGCACCGCCGGTGGCCTGCAGAACAACACCGACCCGGTGTACAAGATGCCGTGGGGCACAATCCACCCGACCACCATCTCGGCGCCGATCGTCGGCATGGCCTACGGCGCCTACGCCGCTCACGTCGAGCACCAGGGCAAGCGCGTGCGCGCCGCGTTCGCGGGGGAGAAGTCCAAGGACGACCCGTTCGCGAAGGTGCGCATCGCGGAGGCGGCCAGCGACATCGACGCCGCGTGGCGCCAGCTGATCGGCAACGTCAGCGACGAGTACGCGTTGCTCAAGGCGGACAAGGAGATTCCGTTCGAGCTGCGTGCCCGCGCGCGTCGCGACCAGGTGCGGGCCACGGCCCGCTCGATCGCGTCCGTCGACCGGCTCTTCGAGGCATCGGGTGCGACGGCGCTGAACAACGACGCTCCCGTGCAACGGTTTTGGCGCGATGCCCACGCCGGGCGGGTGCACGCGGCCAACGAGCCCGAGCGCGCCTACCTGATCTTCGGCAACAACGAGTTCGGGCTGCCGCCCCAGGACACGATGGTCTGATGACTGCCGTTCAAGAAGACGTGACGTTCGAATCCACCTCGCGCTACGCGCAGGTCCGAGAGGACATGCGCCTGCACTACCACGAAGCGGGCGTCGGCAACGCCGAGGTGGTGGTGTTGCTGCACGGCGGCGGGCCCGGCGCGTCGAGCTGGTCGAACTTCTCCCGCAACATCGCGGTGCTGGCGCAGCACTTCCACGTGCTCGCCGTCGATCAGCCCGGCTACGGGCTCTCCGACAAGCACACCGAGCACGAGCAGTACAACCGCTACAGCGCCACCGCGCTGCTGAACCTGTTCGACCATCTCGGCATCGAACGTGCTGCGCTGGTCGGCAATTCGCTTGGCGGCGGCACCGCGGTGCGGTTCGCGCTCGACAACCCGAAGCGAGCGGGCCGGCTGGTGTTGATGGGCCCGGGCGGTCTGAGCGTGAACCTTTTCGCGCCCGACCCGACCGAAGGCGTCAAACTGCTCGGCAAGTTCACCGTCGAACCCACGCGCGAGAACATGGAGAAGTTCCTGCGCATCATGGTCTTCGACCAGAAGCTCGTCACGCCGGAGCTGATCGACGAACGGTTCGCGATCGCCAGCCAGCCCGAGTCGCTCGCCGCGGCCAAGGCGATGGGAAAGTCGTTCGCAGGCCCCGACTTCGAGCTCGGCATGATGTGGCGCGAGGTGTACAAGCTGCGTCAGCCGGTGCTGCTGATCTGGGGTCGGGAAGACCGCGTCAACCCGCTCGACGGTGCACTGGTGGCGCTCAAGCAGATCCCGCGCGCGCAACTTCACGTGTTTGGCCAGTGCGGGCACTGGGCACAACTGGAGAAGTTCGAGGAATTCAACAAACTGACCGTCGATTTCCTGAACGGATCAAAGGGGGCGTAGATCGTGAGCATGAAGTCCCTTGGCTACCTGCGCATCGAGGCCACCGACGTCGGGGCCTGGCGCGAGTACGGCCTCAAGGTCCTCGGCATGGTCGAGGGCAAGGGCACCACGGACGGCGCCCTGTACCTCCGTATGGACGAGTTCCCGGCCCGGCTGATCATCGTCCCCGGTGAGCACGACCGCCTGATCCAATCCGGCTGGGAGACGGCCAATGCCGCCGAGCTGCAGGACATCCGCAACCGGCTCGACGTCGAGGGCACGCCCTACAAGGAGGCCACGGCCGCCGAACTTGCCGAACGCCGGGTCGATGAGATGATCAGGTTCGACGACCCCTCCGGTAACACCCTCGAGGTGTTCCACGGCGCCGCGCTCGAACACCGCCGCGTCGTCAGCCCGTACGGCCACAAGTTCGTCACCGAGGAGCAGGGCCTCGGCCACGTGGTGCTGACCACTAAGGACGATGCCGAGTCGCTGCACTTCTACCGCGACGTGCTCGGCTTCAAGCTGCGCGACTCGATGCGGCTGCCACCACAACTCGTCGGCAGGCCTGCCGACGGCCCACCGGTGTGGCTACGGTTCTTCGGCGTCAACCCGCGCCATCACAGCCTCGCGTTCATGCCGGGTGAGACCCCAAGCGGCATCGTCCACCTGATGCTCGAGGTGGGGGAGGCCGACGACGTCGGCCTGTGCCTCGACCGCGCGCTGCGGCGCAAGGTGCCGATGTCGGCGACGCTCGGCCGCCACGTCAACGACAAGATGCTGTCGTTCTACATGAAGACCCCCGGTGGCTTCGACATCGAATTCGGTTGTGAAGGACTCGAAGTCACCGACGACGACTGGGTGGCGCGGGAGAGCACCGCAGTCAGCCTGTGGGGTCACGACTTCACCATCGGCTTCAAGTAGCCCGGTATGCCTGAGCCGATCGACCCGCGCACGTTCCGCCACGTGCTTGGCCAGTTCTGCACGGGTATCACCATCATCACGACGGTTCACGACGACGTTCCCGTCGGATTCGCCTGTCAGTCGTTCGCCGCCCTGTCGCTGGATCCGCCGCTGGTGTTGTTCTGCCCGACCAAGGTGTCGCGGTCATGGCAGGCGATCGAGGCCAGCGGCAAGTTCTGCGTGAACGTCCTGCACGAGAGTCAGAAGGACGTCTCGGCCCGCTTCGGCTCGAAGGAGCCCGACAAGTTCGCCGGAATCGACTGGAGCCCTTCGGTACTCGGCTCACCGGTGATCGCGGGCACGCTCGCACACATCGACTGCAAAGTGGACTCGGTGCACGACGGTGGCGATCACTTCGTCGTGTTCGGTGCCGTGCACTCGCTGTCCGAGATCCCGAAGACGAAGCCCAGGCCGCTGCTGTTCTACCGCGGTGAGTACACCGGCATCGAACCGGACAAGACCACGCCCGCGCAGTGGCGCGACGACCTCGAGGCGTTCATCACCACCACGACCGCCGACACCTGGCTCTAAATACAGCCCGCCGCGCACGGATCGGCCGGAGGCAGTGATTCCGGTGCCAATACCGCTGGAGCCCCCGGCGGCTGCTGCTGGGTGAGGTCGACGTCGCCCTCCAATTCGGGCGCGATCGGAACGAACCTGCACACGAAGCTGATCGAGAACTCGCAAGGGTTGTCGCCAGGATCGGCCGCTGCGGGGGCCGCGAGAAGCACAGCCGCACCGACGACGCCCACCGTAGCGATCAGCGACTTCTTCAACATGGGGTCACCCTACTCACCGTCCCGGCCCGTCACCAGTTCGTACGAGTCGCACGTCAAGCGTGGTCTCACCAGGGCACGCGCCCGTCCGGACGGTGCGCTGGGTGCCGGTCAGCGTGGTGATCGGATCCGGAACCTGTTGGGGCAGTGCGAATTCCCCCGTCAGCACCGACGTGCCAGGCGTTCCGTTGTCGCATGGCGAATCGTCCGGTGCGCTGGTGGACGTCCACTTGCCGTCGGCGAAGGTCAGCACCAGTAGTGCCGCCGAGGTCGGCTCCACCAGATAGCTCAGGCAGTGCTCGCCGCTGCGGACGCAACGGGTGTTCCCGCTGTAGGTGGTGGGCGGGTACACCTCGCCGGTCTGCGGATTGGTCTGCGTGAGAACGTAGTCACCCCACAGTGCCGCACCGGGTGAGGAGGCGCGCGGCTCCTCTGCGGTGGGGTCGCCGACCTCGACGTCCGAGTCGGCGTCGCCGGTGCGCGTCACCGTGACCGCTTGCGTCGAGTTGTGGCACGCGCCGCCGACCGACGACCTGTTGGTATAGGTGCCGACCAGAGTCCCGTCGGGCTTGGGTTCCAGCGTGTAGGTCTGCCAGCCCTGGACGTCGATCGGTTGACCCTTGGCGGTCATGCACTGCGACGGCACCTCGCGGACCGACACCCAGCGGCCGTCGACCATGTCGAAGACCATCTTCGGCGGGCGCGGATCCTCGGCGTCCGGCGGCGCGACTTCCGTTGCGGTGGTGATGCATCCGGTTTCCGCGCAGCTGGAACGGGTCACCCACTTGACGGTGGCCTCGGTGTCGGGGACTTCGACGCCCTGCACCGTGGTCCGCAGACCGAACTGCGCGGTGAACGTGCCGTCGAACATCGGCCCAGCGGCCTGATCGGCCTGCGGGGAGGTGCAGGACGCGAGCACCAGGCACGCCGCGACGGCGGCGGGCCAGGCTCGCGCCCCGGTCGTCACGACGACGCGACCCCGAGCACGAACTCGATGATGGTCTCCGACACCGCTTGGTGGGTGGTGTCGTTGAGGATGTCGTGACGGCCGCCGGCGATCTCCTCGAGCCGCAGCGGCTCGATCTGCTCGGCGTACGCCCGCACCGCGCCAACGTCGGCGATCGGGTCGTCGCTGCCGTGCACCGCCAGCGTCGGTACCTCCAGCTTCGGCAGGTCGGCGCCGAACCGGTCCCACGCGCGGTCCAGCTCGCGGGCGAGCGCCACACCGTCGGCGTCGACGAACGCCAGCGGGTCGTTCTCCATCGCGTCCAGGTAGAACGGATCGGCCGACAACCAACTCGGGTCGAGGTCGAATGAGCTGTCGGAGTCGAGCAATCCGGCGATGGGCACCAGCGGCGCACCGGAGATGACGCCCGCGCGGAATGGGTCAGATCCGGCGACCAATCGCAACAGCGTGACCGCCGCGCCAAACGAATGACCCTGCAGGACAACGGGAATGCCCGCAGTCTCAGCTCGTGCGAGCGTGGCGAGCTGGTCGGCAAGACCGATGCTGGCCTCGAGCGTGCCGAAGTCGCCGCGCGGACCGGGGCTGAGCCCGTGCCCGAACTGATCGGCGGCCCACAGGTCGATGCCCGCGGCGTTGAGCGCGAAGCCGTACCGGTGATAGACGCCGGTGTGCTCGCCGAATCCGTGCAGGAAGATCACCGCGGCGCGGGGTTTGGCGGCCGCCCAGTGCCGGTAGTAGGCCTTGCCGTCATCGGTGTCCAGGAATGGCATGCTCCGACTGCACCAGGTGAACCGGTGTCCGCGCAAGGGATTCGCTCATGGTTGATCCGGTGGTGCCCCGATTAAGGCACTGCGCTGCTGATCCATCCGGGTGCGGATCGCCGCGACGACGGCGGATACCTCCGGCCTGCGCAACGTATCCGGTCGCGTCACCAGCCAGTAGGTCAACTGAATCGCCACCGCGTCGGGCAGCACGCGGACCAGGTCGTCGTGCCGGTCGGCCATGAAGCACGGCAGCAGGCCGAGTCCCGCCGAGGCCCTCGTCGCCTCCACGTGGACGAAGACGTTCGTGGAGGTGACGGACTCCCGCATGGTCGGCGCGAAGCTGCGGGCCAGGTCGAGATCGTCGACCTGCAGCATCGAGTCGATGAAGTAGACGAACGGGTGGCCTGCCAGATCGTTCCGCGACGTCGGGCTGCCGTGCTCGACGAGGTAGTCGGCGGAACCGTAGAGACCCAACCGGTAGTCGCCGAGCCGGATGGCCTCGGCGCGGTGTACCTGGGGCTCGCCGACCACCACCTCGATGTCGAGGCCCGACCGCTGTTGCGTCGCGCGCCGGGTCGCCGTGACGATCTCGACCGCAACCTTCGGGTGACGCTTCTGCACGGCGGCCGCCGCCGGCGCGGCGACGTAGGCGCTGAAGCCGTCCGTCGCCGACATCCTCACGACGCCTTCGAGCGCACGTCCGCCGTCCGAGTCCGCGGTCAGGGTGCGCATCGCGGATTCCACGGCCTCGGCGGCCGACAGCGCCTCCCGCCCGAGGTCGGTCAGCTCCCAGCCGCCGGCCACCCTGGCCAGCAGCCTGCCGCCGATGGACCGTTCCAGTGCGGCGATGCGGCGGGAGATGGTGGTGTGGTTGATGCCGAGCTCCTCGGCGGCGGTCACGTAGCGGCCGGACCTGCCGACCGCGAGCAGGACGAGCAGGTCGTCTGCGCTGAGCCTGTTGGCCTCGGTCATATGTGCAGTTTTGCAGATTGGTGCTGCATGTTTGGCTATTGCCGCCGCAGGGAACCTGCGTCGATACTCAGATGAATTGTGTCGGGCATCACTATCTAGGAGGAGCTTGGCGATGAGTGCACCCACGGGTCTGCGGCGGGTCGTCGCGGCATCGATGGCAGGCACCGTGGTGGAGTGGTACGAGTTCTTCCTCTACGGCACCGCGGCCACCCTGGTGTTCAGCAAGGTGTTCTTCTCGGCTGGCACCAGCGAACTCGACGCGATCCTCGCGGCGTTCATCACGTATGCGGTCGGCTTCGCCGCGCGTCCGCTCGGCGGCATCGTGTTTGGCCACTACGGCGACAAGTACGGTCGCAAGAAGCTGCTCCAGTTCTCTCTGCTGCTCGTCGGCTCGGCCACGTTCCTGATGGGCTGCCTGCCGACGTTCGGCCAGATCGGCTACTGGGCGCCCGCGCTGCTCGTCGTGTTGCGCTTCATCCAGGGCTTCGCCGTCGGCGGCGAGTGGGGCGGCGCCGTGCTGCTGGTCGCCGAACACAGCCCCGACAAGGAGCGCGGCTTCTGGGCCAGCTGGCCGCAGGCCGGGGTTCCCGCTGGCAACATGCTCGCCACGGTAGTGCTGCTGGTGCTGACCGGGACGTTGTCCGCCGAGTCGTTCCTCTCCTGGGGTTGGCGCGTCGCGTTCTGGCTGTCCGCGGTGGTGGTGCTCGTCGGCTACTACATCAGGACCAAGGTGACCGATGCGCCGATCTTCGTTGCGGCACAACGGGAGGCCGAGCAGATCAAGGCGACGTCGTTCAGCGTCGTCGAGGTGCTCAAGCGCTACCCGCGCGGGGTCTTCACCGCGATGGGACTGCGGTTCGGCGAGAACATCATGTACTACCTGGTGGTCACGTTCTCCATCACCTATCTGAAGGTGCAGGTGCACGCCAACACCAGCTCGATCCTGTGGTACCTGCTGGTGGCCCACGCCGTGCACTTCGCGGTCATCCCGCTGGTGGGCAGGCTCGCCGACCGGTACGGCAGGCGGCCGGTGTACTTCGTGGGTGCCGTACTGGGCGCCACCTGGGGCTTCTTCGCCTTCCCGATGATGAACAGCGGCAACTACGTGGTCATCACGGCGTCGGTCACCCTCGGCCTGATGATCCACGCGGTGATGTATGCGCCGCAGCCGGCGATCATGGCCGAGAGGTTCCCGACCCGGATGCGTTATTCCGGTGTGTCCCTTGGTTATCAGGTCACCTCGATCGTGGCCGGCTCGCTGGCGCCGATCATCGCGGTGAAGCTGCTGGAGGTCTACGACTCGTCGGTGCCGATCGCGGTATACCTGGCCGTGGCCTGTGCCATCACGCTCGTCGCGGTGCTGTTCACCCGTGAGACCAAGGGCATCGACCTGAAATCCCTCGACGTCGCCGACGCCGACGAGATGGCCGATCGGCGTCAGGCCGCGGTCGGATGACCGACTTGGCAGGCCGCTCAGCGTTGGTCACCGGTGGCGCGAGCGGTATCGGCGCGGCATGCGCGCGAGAACTCGCGGGCCGGGGTGCCACCGTCGTGGTTGCCGACGTCGACGACGTGGCCGCCAAGGCGCTCGCCGAGGAGATCGGTGGAAGTGCCTGGGCCGTCGATCTTCTCGACGTCGCTGCGCTCGAGGATCTGGTGCTGGAGACCGACGTCCTCGTCAACAATGCGGGCGTGCAGACGGTCGCCCCGATCGCCGAGTTCAGCCCGGAGCGCTTCCGGTCGATGCTCGCGTTGATGGTCGAGGTGCCGTTCCTGTTGATTCGTGCGGCGCTGCCGCACATGTTCGCGCAGCAGTTCGGCCGGATCATCAACGTCTCGTCGGTGCACGGCATTCGGGCCTCCGAGTACAAGGTGGCCTACGTGACGGCCAAGCACGGTCTGGAGGGGCTGTCCAAGGTCACCGCGCTCGAAGGCGGGCCGCACGGCGTCACCAGCAACTGCGTCAACCCCGGCTACGTTCGAACCCCGTTGGTGGCCAGGCAGATCGCCGATCAGGCCCGCACGCATGGCGTCCCCGAGCAGGAGGTCGTCGAGACCATTCTGCTATCCGAGAGTGCGATCAAGCGCCTCGTGGAACCCGAGGAGGTCGCCGCCCTTGTCGGCTTTCTGGCGTCGCCGGATGCGGCCATGGTGACCGGTGCGTCGTACACGATGGACGGTGGCTGGAGCGCGCGATAACTGCCGCCGAGTTCTGCACCAGGGCTGCTCCCAGTCGTCGGTGGCGACCCTCCTGCAGATCTCGCGGTGACGGACTACTCCCCGGGCGGCAGCTGACGCGGGCCGTCATCTCCACGTAGTTCATGCGGCTCGCGCCCGGATTCGATCGACGGGTCGTCATCTGGCATGCGGCTCAACGAGGCCCGCCCCGATCGAGCAACCGGCTTCGCCTCTGTGACCGTGGATCCGAGCTGCTGCGGCTGCTCGACGGTCTCCTCGGAGTTGACGGTCACCTTGTGGGTGCGCTTGAGCACGAAGGTGATCTCCTCGACCTCCTCGAACACCTGCCGCGCGGCCCGCAGAGGCTGGGTCGTGGTGTCGACGGCGCGGGCTACGAACGGCGGCACCAGCGGACGAATCCACCGGGCGGCGGCTTTGGTGACGTCAGGAATCGTCGGGATCAGTGACCCGCTACGTGGTTCCGCGCCCGATTCGACCACAGCAGGCAGGTTCGCCGGTGTCTCCGTGGCGGCCGGCAATTCGACGGGGCGGGCAACGTCGAATTCGCGTTGCGACGTCGCATGCACCGGGCCGTCGAGTGCCTCGACGATCCGACGGCGATGGTGTTCGCGGTCGATCTCGGTCTGGGCCTCGACGGCGAGGCGCGCGTTGGCGAGTTGTTGCTCGGCCCACATGATCTCGGTGGCCGCGCGAACCTCGGCACGCTTGACGGCGATCGCGGTGTCGGCCTCGAGTTCCGCGCGTTCGCGTTCGGCGCGGGCGGCCGCGCCGCGATCCCTGGCAGTCTCGCCGCGCCACGACCTGAAGATCAACGGCAGCAGGCAAAGCAACACGAAGAAGACGAGCGTGAACAGCCGCAGCAGGAGCGCGCCGACGTTGGAGAACGTGTAGGCGTTCATCACCACCCACCGCGTACCAAGGCCGTGATTGGCCCCCGCGATCGCGGTGGTGCGGGCCTGCGCGAGCCACTGTTCGGCGTTGGTGATCTTCGCGTCCAGCTCCGGTGCCCCGCGGTCACGCGCCGCTTCGGCATTGTCAACCTCTCGCTGCGCGTCCGCGAGAAGCTCCTTCGCCGTTCGGGTTTCGGGCCCGGCGCCGGGAACGCCAGTGATGCGGGTCTGTGGGCACGCCAGTGACGGGTTGTACTCGCACCTGGCGACGACCAATGCTTCGTCACGTTCCGCTCTTGCCCGTTCGACCGCGGCGTCGAGCGCGGTCCTGGCGCCACGCGTCTGATCGAGGTCGGCAGAGGCCTGCGCGACGGCGGGCGCGGAGAGCGCGTCGCGGGCGGTCTGCTCGTCGAGGCGACGGTCGATCGTGCTGCCGAACAGGACGAGCGCGGCGAGCTCCCCGACGACGGCCCCGACCGCGATGGCGACGACGCCGCGTCCCACGATGCTGAGCCAGCCCGTCGGCCCGGTCGCGACGGCGCGGATGACCGCACCGACCAGAAGGCCGAAGAGGAGGGTGAACGGCAGGATGGCGGGCACCGGCCAGTTCGTCGACGCGGTGACGGCGAGGGTCGCGACGAGCCACGCCAGCGCGGCATCGAGCACGACGACGACGCCGGTCATGACGTTGATGGACCGTTGGTGAGACTCTTGGGATTCGTCAGCGGACATGGGGGACTCCAATCATCTCCGGGGCTCTCCGAGGGTGACGGGGTGCGTGTTCGGCGGGGCGAGGTCGAGCCATCGCGCCGATGCGATGCATGGATCCTAGCCCACCGAGGCCAACCAAGGGCCCATCCGGCGAAGGGCCTCCGTGATGTCGCTCGTCGGTCCCGCGAACGACAACCGCACGTAGGCGCCGCCGTGCACGGTGTCGAAGTCGATGCCGGGTGCGATCGCAACCCCGGTGTCGCCCAACAGCTTTGCGCAGAATTGCAATGAGTCGGTGGAGTAGTCCGAGATGTCGGCGTAGACGTAGAACGCACCGTCGGCGGGGGCCAGCCGCCCGAGACCGATCTCCGGCAGCCCCTGCAGCAGCAGCTCACGGTTGACCGCATACTGCTTGACCAGCGCGTCGGCCTCCACGATCGACTCCGGTGCGAACGCGGCGACGGCTGCCTTCTGCGGCAGCGTTGGCGGGCAAATCGAGAAGTTTCCGGTCAGGCGGTCGACGGCGCGCAGCAGGGGGCGCGGCACCAGCAGCCAGCCCAGTCGCCAGCCGGTCATCGCGAAGTACTTCGAGAAACTGTTCACCACGATGGCGTCGCGTGACGTCTCCCATGCGCAACTCGTCTGTGGCGCACCGGGATACACCAGACCGTGGTAGATCTCATCGCTGATCAACCGCACGTCGGACGCAGCGCACCACGTCGCGATGGCGGCCAGGTCGGCAGGTGGAATCACCGTGCCCGTCGGGTTGGCAGGGCTGGCGATCACCACGCCCTTGATGGGCGGCTCGATCGCGGCAAGCATTTCGACCGCCGGCTGGAACCGGGTGTCGGGCCCGCACGGGACCTCGACCACTTCGCAGCCAAGCGCCGAAAGGATGTTGCGGTAACAGGGATAGCCGGGGCTGGTCACCGCCACGCGGTCACCAACGTCGAAGCTCGCCAGAAACGCCAGTAGGAAGCCGCCGGTCGACCCGGTGGTGACCACGACGTCGTCGGGTTCGACGGTGATGCCGTGTCGGTCGGCGTAGGACGCGGCGATCGCCTCTCGCAGTTCGTGGATGCCCAGCGCCACGGTGTACCCGAGGTTGTCGTTGGCCAGCGCGTCGGCGGCGGCCGCACGAATCGGCGCGGGTGCCTTGGCGCCGGGCTGCCCGGCCGACAGGTTCACCAGGTCGCCGTGCGAGCGCTGGCGCTCAGCCGCCGCCAGCCACACGTCCATCACATAGAACGGCGGAATTCCTGCGCGCCGCGCCACCGAAGAGTCGGGTGTGCTCACCGACGTCAGGTTAGAGCACCTCGGCTTCGAGGCGGCGCAGGTGCTCGCGGGGCGGCCCGAGCAATTGAGCGCTGCCGTGCGCGCGCTTGAAGTACAGCTGGATGTCGTGCTCCCAGGTGATCGCGATGCCGCCGTGCATCTGCACGGCCTCCGCGGCGATCGCAGTGAACGCCTCGCTCGCCGCCACCCTGGCTAGCGCGGCCGACGTCGGCGTCGGGTCGGCGATGGCGTCGTCGACCACCGCGCGCGCTGCCTGCACCTTGACGTACAGATCGGCCATCCGGTGCTTGAGCGCCTGGAAGCTGCCGATGGGCCTGCCGAACTGAACCCGGTCCTTGGTGTACGCGACGGTCAGGTCCAGACACCGGCTTGCGGCGCCGATCTGCTCGGCGGCCAGCAGGATCGCCGCGGTGTCGGCGAGCCCGGGGTCGGTGCCGATGACGGTGACGTCACCCGGCTCGAGGTGGGCCAGCCGGCGGGTGGGGTCCATGGTCGTGGCCGGATGCGACGCGGAGTTCGTCCAGCGGGTCAGCGTGCCGTCCTGCACGCCGATCACCACGTCAGCGACGTCGCCGTTGACCACATGCTGAGCGTCGAACACGACCGCGCCGATCGATGCGCCCTCGGCGAGCCGCTCAAGGGCGTCGGCGTCGGGCTCGTCGGCTGCCAACAGTCCCAACTCGGCCAGCGTGGTGCCGAGCAGCGGCGTCGGCACCAGACCCTTGCCAAGCTCCTCCAGCACCACGGCGGCGTCGCCGAGTTCGCCGCCGGCACCGCCCAGTTCCTCGGGTACGACGAGCGCTGCCGCACCGACCTGCTCGCACAACAGCTTCCACAGCGTCTCGTCGTAACCGCGCTCCGAGGCCATGGCCTCGCGCACCGCGGCGGGGGAGGCGTGCTTCTCGACCAGTGCGGCGACGGTGTCGCGCAACAGATCCCGTTCGTCACTCATGGGCGGTTGCCTCCAGTCGATCGAGAACCCTGCGACGGTGCCAGCTCGGGTCCCCCCAAGCCGAGTGCAACGCCTGCACCCGCAGCAGTAGCAGGGATAGGTCGTGCTCCTGCGTGAAGCCGATGGCGCCGTGGGTCTGCAGCGACGAGCGCGCCGACAGCAACGCGGCATCCGATGCGGCGGCCTTCGCTGCGCTGATGTCGCGCGCGGTGTCCGGTGATCCGTCGGCGAGCGACAGCGCCGCCGCGTAGACCAACGGTCTGGCCAGCTCGACGGCGATGTAGACGTCGGCCAGCTTGTGCTTGATCGCCTGGTAGGAGCCGATCAGGCGGCCGAACTGGCTGCGCTGCTTGGCGTACTCCACCGATGCGTCCAGCATGGCTTGTCCGGCACCGATCAACTGGGCCGCGGTGACGAGCGCGCCGAACTCGAAAGCCCGTGCGGTATCGGCCTTCTGCGTGCCGCCGACGGCAGTGACGTCGAACAACCGGCGCGCCGGGTCGACGGACTGGTGCAGTGCCCCCGCCGCGCCATCGCTGACCTCGCCGTCGCCAGCCACCAGGATCAGGCCCGCGGTGTCGGCGTCGACGGCCCTCGGCGCGTGCGGCCGCAGCGCCACCGTTGCGATCAGCTCACCCGATGCCAGGGCGGCACTGCGCTCGCCATGGCCCGCCAGCAGAACCGGCGCCACGGCAACGGATTCGGTGACGGGACCGGGCACGCCCCAGTGGCCAAGTCGCTCGGCGGCCACCACCAGGTCGACGGGGTGCGCGCCGATCCCGTCGAACTCCTCGGCCACCGCGAGCGCGGTCACGCCGAGATCGGCAAGTGTGGCCCACAGTTTGCGGCCGGGACCGGTATCGCCCGCCGACCATGCCCGCACCGCGGCCGGTACGTCTGCAGCACCCAGCGCAGCGTCGATGCTTGCGGCGAAGTCGCGCTGCTGTTCGTCGATCTCGAAGTTCACTTCTCGACTCCCGCTCGTTCCGGTCCTCGCTCGTGCCTCGCTGCGATCCTCGCTCGCGGTCGTCTTCGGGTGTTCACTTCGGCTGCCCCTGACTCTCGCGGGGCAGCCCCAAGAGCCGCTCGGCGATGATGTTGCGCTGAATCTCGTTGGTGCCTGCGTAGATCGGGCCGCCCAACGCGAACAGCAGCCCCTCAGTCCAGTGGTCGGCGAGCTCACCGTCCGCGCCACGCAGGTCGAGCGCGGTCTGGTGCAGTGCGACGTCGAGCTCCGACCAGAACACCTTGGTGACCGACGACTCCGCGCCAAGCTCACCACCACCGGCCAGCCGCGTCACCGTGCCGAAGGTGTGCAAGCGGTAGGCCTGCGCCTTGATCCAGGCATCGGCGACGCGGTCGGCGTAGGCAGGGTCGGGATCGGCCTGCCACAGCTTCACCAGCCGCTCGGCGGGTGCGACGAAGCGGGCAGGGCTGCGCAGCGACATGCCGCGCTCGTTGCTCGACGTGCTCATCGCGGCCCGCCAGCCTTCGTTCACCTCGCCGATCACGTCCTCGTCGGGCACGAAGACGTCGTCGAGGAAGATCTCGCCGAACCCGGTGTCGCCGCCGAGCTGCGCGATCGGGCGCACCGTGATGCCCTCGGCCTTCAAGTCGAACATGAAGTACGTCAGACCCCTGTGGCGCTGTGCGTCGGGATCGGAGCGGAACAGCCCGAATGCCCTCTCGCCGAACGGCGCCCGCGAACTCCAGATCTTCTGGCCGTTGAGCTTCCAGCCGCCGTCGGTCCTGGTGGCCGTCGAACGCAGTGACGCAAGGTCGCTGCCCGACTCGGGTTCCGACCAGGCCTGCGCCCAGATCTCCTCGCCGCTGGCCATCTTGGGCAGGACCCGATCCAGCTGCTCCTTCGTGCCGTGCGCGAACAACGTCGGCGCCAGCATCGACGTCCCGTTGGCACTGGCCCGGCCCGGTGCGCCTGCGCGGAAGTACTCCTCCTCGTAGACGATCCACTGCAACAGGGTGGCATCGCGACCGCCGTACTCCTTGGGCCACGCGATCACCGAAAGACCCGCGTCGAAGAGCACCTTGTCCCACTGCCGGTGCTGTTCGAAGCCCTCGGCGGTGTCGTAGGACTTCGTCGGGAATGCAGATGTGTTCGCGGACAGGAAGTCCCGGACCTCAGTCCGGAACTCCTCGGTCGCGTCGTCGAAGGTCAGATCCATCAGGCTCTTTCTCGTAACAGTGGCTTGACCACCTTGCCGCCAGGATTGCGGGGCAGAACGTCGAGGAACTCCACCGATTGTGGCGTCTTGAACTTCGCCAAATGCTCACGCGTGTAGGCGATCACGGCCGCCTCGTCGAGCACCGCGCCAGGCTTCGCCACGACGAATGCCTTGCCGACTTCGCCGAGCCGCTCGTCGGGCACGCCGATGACGGCGGACTCGGCGACGCCGTCCAGCCTGGCGAGTACCTGCTCGACCTCGGCCGGGTAGACGTTGAAACCGCCGCTGATGTACATGTCCTTGAGCCGGTCGGTGATGCGCAGGTTGCCGTTCTCGTCGAGGCTTCCGATGTCACCGGTGTGCAGCCAGCCGTCGGCATCGATGGCGGCCGCGGTGGCTTCCGGGTCGTCGAGGTAGCCCTTCATGACGTTCGGACCGCGCAGCAGAACCTCGCCGGTCTCGTCGGCGATCGCGAGCTCGAAGCCGGCGATCGGCCGTCCGCTCGTCGTCGCCACCGTCTCCGCGTCGTCGTCGGCCCTGCACATCGTGCCGAATCCGCTTGCCTCCGTGAGGCCGTAGGCAGTGAGCACGATGTCGATGTCCAGCTCGGTCTGCATCCGCTCGATCAGAACCACCGGGATGGTCGCCGCGCCCGTGACCGCGAAGCGCAGCGAGGTCAGGTCGTAGTCGCTCCGCTTGGGATGGTCGAGGAGCACCTGATAGATCGTCGGCGGACCGGGAAGCACCGTGATGCGCTGCTCCTGAACGGTGCGCATGGCGTTCTCGGGGTCGAACGTCAGCTGGGGGATCAGCGTCGCGCCCGTCTGCAGGCACGCCAGGATGCCTGCCTTGTAGCCGAAGTTGTGGAAGAACGGGTTGATGCACAGGTAGCGGTCGTCGCTGGTGAGCTGTCCGCACGCCGCCCACGCCGCAGGTGCGTCGAGCGACTGCCGGTGCGAGCACAGCACGCCCTTGCTGCGACCCGTCGTCCCCGACGTGAACAGGATGTCGGAGACGTCGTCGGGGGACAGCGCGGCGATCCTGGCGTCCACCGCGGCGAGATCAGTACCGCGGGCCACGAATTCGTCCCATGTCCCGTCGTCGGAATCGACGGGGACCCGCACCACGTGGCGCAGCGCAGGCAGTGCGGCGCGGTCCAGATCGGCGACCCGGTCGGCCCCGAGGAACTCGCCGACGGCGATCAGCAGCGGTGCCTCGGTCCTTGACAGGATGTCGCTGGCCTCGCTGGCGGTGTAGCGGGTGTTAAGGGGTACGACGACGGCGCCGGCATGGTGCGTGGCCAGGCATGCGACGACCCAGTGCCACGTGTTCGGCGACCAGATCGCGACGCGGTCGCCGGCCTTCACGCCAAGGTCGATCATCGCCGCCGCGGCCCGTCTGACCTCGGTCCGCAGCTGTGCGAACGTCAACCGGCGGTCCTGTGTCGTCCCTGACGGCTCGGCCGTCGTGGTGACCAGTGCGTCGTGGTCGGAGAAGCGGTCGGCGATCTCGTCCAGGACCTGCGGAATGGTCCGTGGCTCGCTGCTCATTGATGCTCCTCTAACAAAGCAAGTGCTTGGTAGGTTAGCCTACAAGGGTGATAGGGGTCCAGGAGTTCCGGGCCGAGGTCCGGCAGTGGCTCGCCGACAATCTCGTCGGCGAATACGCCGCGCTCAAGGGCCTCGGCGGGCCGGGGCGCGAGCATCAGGCATATGAGCAACGGGTGGCATGGAACCAGCATCTCGCCAAGGCGGGGCTCACGTGTCTTGGTTGGCCAGAGGAACACGGCGGGCGCGGGCTGTCCGTCGCGCATCGCGTCGCGTTCTACGAGGAGTACGCCCGCGCGGACGCGCCCGACAAGGTCAACCACTTCGGTGAGGAGCTGCTCGGCCCCACGCTGATCGC
>Ga0105237_10004415_pt1 | contig 16302 bp, 4 predicted proteins | sample KBSC24metaG_FD_81520 | JGI IMG/M metagenome (GOLD analysis project Ga0105237, IMG submission 81520) | Corn rhizosphere microbial communities from Kellogg Biological Station, Michigan, USA - KBS C2-4 metaG | ecosystem: Host-associated > Plants > Roots > Rhizosphere > Soil | place: Michigan, USA... | reverse complement strand
CGTGCTATTATTTACAAAAGGCGAACCATGGCCAAACCAATACGATGTACCTGGCAGTGAGGTGTTTTATGGTGCCGATGACTACGAAAGGCCGTTTGACATAAATGAGCCGGTTCATAATGTTGTTTCAACTCCATCTAATGATATAATTCCACCCGCCACAAACGAGTAAAACGATAAATGAAAAGAAGCCGTCTCATAAGTCAATTATGAGGCGGTTTTTTTTTATTTCAAGCGATTAAGATGATCCATTATTAAAGCCGGACTGTGTCAGCCTGCTTTCGGTTTTTTTGATATGTTAAGAGCGTTTTGCGAGACAAAAAGCCTTTTTTCTCAGGCTTTCCACTTTCTGAGGTTATGTGCGATAGATAATAAACCTATTTCGACTTCGGTTTTGGACATTCCTTTCAGCAGAAAACGCCTGAAGCCGTGGTTGTGCTTCAGTTGGGCGAATACAGGTTCCACATCTGCGGGCCTTCGTTTCCGATATTTGATGCCTTGTTCGGTATTCAACCTTTCTTTCGCCGCCTGCTTATGTTTTCTCAGACTGTGGTTGATCTCCACGACCCGGTTGCCCGTTGCTTTGTGGCATACGCCCCGCATCGGGCAGCCTTCACAGTTCTGTGCCCGGTAACGGCTGATCAGCTGCACAAAGCCTGACGATGTGATGCGGTGACCATCACCGGTATGCTCCATGCGTTGACCCATCGGGCAGCTCAGATAGTTCTCCTGCTCATTGTAATGCAGACTATCATTACTGAAGTCTTTGATGCCCGCTTTCTGCTCGTTATCAAAGGTGTTATACTTGATGTACGCTTCAATGCCTTTTTGTTCCAGTACGCCATAGTTCTCGTCCGAGCCATAACCTGCATCAGCTACTATAGCTTTTGGCTTTTCATTATAAAGGGCTTCATACCCGTCAATGTGTGATGGCAGGGTCTGGTAATCGGTTGAGGTTTGGTGAAGCGAATAATGGAGAATGAACTGATCCTGAGTGCTGATCTGCAGGTTATAGGCCGGTTTGAGTTGCCCGTTCAGCATATGGTCTTCCTTCATGCGCATGAACGTGGCATCCGGATCGGTCTTGCTGTAGCTGTTGCGTCCTGCCAGCAGTTTCTCCTGCTCATCGTATTTTCTGAGGTTCTCCAGCCAGTGTTTTCCGGCGTATTTCAGCTTTTGCTTTACTTTCGGGTCTATATCCTCTTGTTCCGCTAAGGCTGCATTAATACTGGCAATGGTCTGTTCCACCCTTTCGGCATTCACTTCTGCAAAGGTAACAGGCGAGGTGTCCAGCCGCTCATCGGCTGCCAGGTTCTGGGCATATTTCCATAACTCATCCAACTGGCTTTTGATTTTCTCTTTGTTATGCTTTATGCTTTTGCCCCATACAAAGGTGTACTTATTCGCTGCTGATTCGATCTTCGTCCCATCGGTAAATACTGTCTCTTTCAGCGATACGATACCTTCAGCTACTAAAAGTTGCACAATCTGTGAAAAGAACTGCTTTAATACGCCTGAAAGCTTCTCGCTGCGGAAACGGTTGATGGTGTTGTGGTCGGGCTTCTTCATTCCTAAAAGCCACATGAAATGAACGTTCTGGGCCGCCTGGTCTTCCAGTTTCCTGGAGGAATAGGTATTGGTCAGGTAACCATAGATCAGCAGTTTCAGCATCAGTCGCGGGTGAAAGCTTGATGCGCCCCCGCCTTTATACTTACGGTTAATTGGTTTAACATCTACCTGATCAACCACCTTCGATACGATACGTACCGGATGGCCCTGAGGTACCAACTCCTCCAGTTTATACGGTAAAAACGTCAACTGGTCAGGGTCATATTCCTTAAAGACTACTTTGCCGCTCATGCCTTTAAGATAGCTAAAATTACCCTAACAAAAAAGAGGCTGCCTCACTTTTGAGACAGCCTCAACTATTATATATTTTTAATCAGGAAACTTATTTCGTGGCCGCCATCAGCGCCTGGGTATCATAATATGATAGTTCCGAAGTTATTTTACCGGCTTTATTAAAGCTATCGAACACCACCTGTTCAAACGTGGCCTTTTTTTGTGTTTTTTTATTTACAGCGGTAACCTCCCACCATGATTGTACCGTAAACGGATCACTCGCATACTCCAACCCATCAGGATACCCTATTTGTTTAATAGCAACAATATCCCAATTCGCTAAAATATCATGCCAGGTGGCTTTAGCCTGCGTTAAATTAGAAGGCTTCATCGGGTTTGTCGCATCTATAAATCGCGCTGTATCTGCATAAAACTTAGCTACAGCTACCGTATCTCCTTTGGCAAACAAAGCATTTAACTGTACAATAGCAGTTATATAAGGATGCGATTTGTAAATGGTGCCGTTTTTCACCACACCTTGCGAAAAGGCAGAGGCCGACAAGGCCAACAGCCCGATTGTGAGTAATTTTTTCATTTTCTGTTAGGATTTTGGTTAATAGTTAAGCAATATAAAAATAATATTTGTAAATAGTTGATTATCAATAATAAAATAAAAATACTTACAATATTATTAATTATGTTACTCTATTTTATTATAAAAACAGGCCGCACCTTTAGCGTTTGTCTCTGGCTTTAACGTAAAAGTTACCCAAAAAGTTAACCACCGGTGCTTAAACAGTTATCTTAAATGAGTACAAAGATCGGTTTAAAAAATAGGAGGGGATTTCACAATTACCACAACGCAGTTAAATAACCCGTTACCAGGGCATTATGCAGTTAATAAAGTCAGATCTTTATCAATGCTTTTAATTTCAATTTCCGATATTTGATATTCATATATTTAAATACCATGCGTTATTTCCTTTGCTTTATATTTCCTCCTGCAGCAGTATTAACTACCGGCCGCATTGGTTCTTTTATTTTAAGCATAATCCTAACCGTATGCTTTTGGGTGCCTGGCGTAATTTACGCTATACTAGTAACAAATGATTTTTATTCGGCGAGGCGCAATAAACGGGTTATAAGGGCTATAAAATCTAAAAGATAAACCTCACCATCGTCCCTACTACAATTGTCGCCCGTATTTAAGCAAAGCTTCTGCAATACTGCCCGTACTGTTTCAGTCTAACATTTACATGTTATATCCCGGTGAAACAGGAACCCATCTGAAATTATTCACATTGCAATTAAATATTGCCTCCCATGTTAATTTAACTACTATGCAACTACATGGTGTAAATAATAAAACCACGATAAGCAATCGTTTTATTATTTAATATCAATACCTATTAATTAATATATTAATCAATACTTAATTTTAATATTTCTTATTAATTAAAGCGTTGTTAATCAGCGTATTAATTATCAATTATTGTTGAAAAAAATACGTCAAAACAAGCAACTTTCCTTTTTTATAAACCGTAAAATTATACCGCGACAGCAAATTATACTTTTAATGCTATGCCCTCACATAACATTAATTGCAAATAACGTGCTATTAGCTCCCTGATTGATTAAAATTTAAACAATTGAAAACACCTTTATTCAAAGTTTTCCTGGTTAGCTGCGTGCTTGCCTTTGGAATAAAAAATGCTTATGCCGCCACCAGACAAATTACTGTAGTTGCTTTACCTGTCGGCAATTTAACCGCAAATCCCATAAACAACGATTTAACAAATGCTGCGATATTCGGTTTCCAGTTAAAAAACACAAGCACCGGCACTAATACCGGCACTGTCGATCAGATCTCTATTTCGGGCAATGGCAACAATCTGAGGACGTATATGCCAACAGGTTACACATTGTACAGTTACACTTCTGCTACATTTCCTGGTACTGCGCTGGCAACATCGTTAGTAACCGTTAATCCAGCCCCAAACAGTACAACTGGTACTATTAACTATACTTTTCCTGCATTAACTAAAGGGTCTACAACGCCTTTATATTATTTTATAGTGGCAAATTCTTTTCCCGATAATGTTACAGGCAACAACGACAATTTTCAGTTAACTATAAACGCTACTGATGTAACACAAACAGGTAGCTGGAGTTTTGTGAGTGATGACGGCCCTGGTTATACCATTTCTTCTCCTGTAACCATAGGCGCAGCTTTATCAACAGGCTTAATTACATCACCAATATCAGTAACACAAACTGGTGCAGGGATATTCGGTTTTTCAGTTGCCGTTACGGGCACTAAAGTCATAACACAGGTTAACTTAACCGCAAGTGCAGCAGCATCGTATTTTACAAATTACAAGTTATACAGCAGTACAACCAATAGTTTTGCAGCTGCCACTTTAGTAGCAGGTTCAAGCGTCTCAGGCGCGGGCACTACAACGCTCACGGCTTCAGGCTTTTCAAAATCAGTAACTAACTCAACTATCTATTTCTTTATTGTTGCCGATTTTACACCTCCTGGTACCAGCGGTACGTTCCAGCTTACGGCAAATAGCATAGTGGCAACATCAACATATACATATGGCGCCCCTATTACAAGCACTAATTATAGTGTTGGGCCATCAACTTACAATTGGGTTGGGGGTACGGCAACGGGTGGGGTTTATTTATGGTCAACAGCCGCAAACTGGAGCCCGGCGTCTGTTCCGGGTCTGAATGACAACGCGCAGATAGGTGTAACCTCTTATACGGTCGGGCATGATCCTGTTGTTAACACTGCTGCATCGGTCGGTTCAATAACATTTGGCGACCATTCTAATAATAACATGAGTCTTACTGTTAACAGCACCTTAACAGTAAGCCGGGATATTACAAAAAATAGCGACGCCAATTCTGAAACCGCAACCCTGGCAGGCACCGGCACTATAAATGTTACCAACATAAACGTCTCATCAACCGATAATACAAACTCAGGCTTTTTATCAGTAACTTATTACACAGAAGCTATTAGCTCATCTGTTAACACGTTGAATATCTCAGGTAACGTTTCGTTAACAGGTTATATATATGGCGGTTTTCTGGCATTAATACTTGATGTACCCGCATTTAATGTAACCGGTGGAACAACAAATCTTACAGGTACCACCAGCACTACAGGCCTTTTCCAAACGAACAACACTATAGTAAATTTTGGTTTTTTTGGCTCTTATAACTCGCTCTCAACATTCTCGGTTAGCAATGGCGCAACATTAAACATATATAATCCTACCTTCTTATCAGGGCTGGACAATACCGACGAGAGCGATATTACCTTCAATACAGGTTCAATTGTACAATACCTGGGCAATAATCAAACTGTTTATACAAATTCTATTTCTACTGCCAATGGAGGTTCGGGCATAAGCTATTCTAACCTTGTAATAAACGGTACAGGTACTGCTACTACAGCCACCGGTACTTTAACAGTAACTAATAATTTCACAAATTCGTCAAACACTAATTTGGCCACAAATAGTACAATAGTAAATGTAACGGGGCAACTAATACCTACAGCCAATACACTTACCTGTGGTTCAGCTGCTTTAACGGCAGGCTCCATGCACTTTACAGGCGGCAATTTAACGGCCTCAAGCGGCACTGTAACCTGTAGTGGTGCTTATACTAATGACGGCGGCTTATTTAACTGCGGAACAGCTGCTAATGCCAGTGTTATATTCGCAGGCACCTATACCAATAACAGCGGTACGTTCACAGCAAACCCTACAAGCACCAGCAGTGTATATTTTACCGGAACAAACCAAACTATACAGGATAATTCTACAACTGGCACAACGCTTAACAACGTAACGTTTAGCGGTAATAATACCAGTATTACAGCCAGCACAGGAGCCGCAGGTACCGGTAATTTTGCAGTGGCGGGTACAGGAATATTAACTATGGGCAATAACTCCAAACTCACTGCGGGTTCGGGCAGTGCGGGGGGCGCTGGTTATTTAACGTTATTGTCAACACTAACATCAACCGCGTCAGTAAACGTTATACCCGGCACATCATCTATCGTGGGTGCGGTAAATGTTCAACGTTCTATTACAGGGGGCGCAAATACCAGGGGCTACAGGTTGCTTAGCTCACCTGTTAATATTAGTACAAATGCTGCCGGCGGTGGCAACTTAAGTTTAGCTTATCTTGGCACAAACGCTTCATTTGGTGGTGTAACTTATCCCGGCGCTTTTACCGAAGGCCCCGGCACCGGCTTTACCGTAAATGGCTCAACTAATCCCATCATATATTTGTATGATGAAAGCAAAACTACCAACAATACAGGCTATACAACAGGTAAAGACATTGGCATTTACAGCATCTCGGGCAATAATGTTGTTACCCTTACAGGCACAACACAAGCGCCTGCAAGCATCCCCGTCGGTAATGGTTACTTGCTATATTACGTAGGTAACAATACCAGCTCGGTGGTAGCTAATACACGCATACCCGATAATACAGTAATTACAGCAACAGGATATCTAAATCAAGCGCAAGCAACAGCCATAACAGTTAAATTTTGGAATACAGGCAGCACAAGCATCCCTTACCATACCAGTACAGGAAGCGCCTACCCCGGCCTTAATCAGGTAGGGAACCCTTTTGCCTGTACCATCAACCTTAACACACTATGGTCTCAAAACACTGCGGTAAACCCTGTTTTCTGGGAGTTAATTCCTGGTGGAAGTTATGTTTCTTACAGCGCAGCTACCGGCCATCCGGTTTCTGATAACAGGGCAAGCGCTTACATTGTAAGCGGGCAAGGATTTTTGGTTGAAGCAGCCGGCTCAGGCGAAACTTTAACATTTAAAGAAAGCGCAAAGGTAGCCACCTATCCTACCGGGCTTGCTACGCCATTTACTACCGCCACAGGTACAGCTTTGCTAATGAGTATACCAACCAAACCGAATTCAAATACCGATATAGCGGCACAATCTATTATTACAACACCGTTAAATGCATCATCGCAAATTGCGGCACAGGCAAGCCCCGATACAGCAGGCATACAAGCATACCTCGCTACCAGGCCAAGCCCGGCGCTCACAGGCCTGCATTTGCAATTAACAAAAGACAGCCTCACCTTCATACAAACAGGTATTTATTTTAATACCAATATTAATACTGATAAATATTCGCAAAATCAAGATGCTATTAGTGTTAACGGATCAGGCGCGCAGGTATTTCTTTCAAGTTATTCAGCTGATAATGTAAGCCTTGGCATTAACCAGCTTAGCCCTTATACTAATGGAAAAAGAATAAAGCTATACGCAGGCGCGGCAAGCACGGGTATATATAATATTTCATTGGCCGATATTGCTAATGTTGATACAAACTCGTACAACGTTTTCCTGATCGATAAGAAGATGAACGATTCGCTGGATATGGTCCGTTACAGGTCATATACCTTTAATATAAATAATGCCGATACCACTACTTACGGCGCTAACCGGTTTATATTAGCCATTGAACACAAAGCACTACCACCTTATAAATTAGTAAAATTTGCGGGCGAAAAGGTTAGCACAGACATCCGGCTAAGCTGGCAAACACTTAATGAAGGCAGTTATACCGGGTTCGTTTTGCAAAAATTAATTAGCAATAACAATTACAGTTCGCTGTACACATTGCAAAGCAATAGTGGCAGCAATTACAGTTATATAGATAAGCATCCGTTCACTGGCAGTAATACATATCGCCTACAGCAAACTGATGTTGATGGCCGGGTTACTTATTCATCGCCGGTAACTATAAATTATAACAATAAGGCGTCAAACGGCAGTATGACCATATACCCTAATCCATCAAGGAGCATTATAACTGTTAGCCTTGCGCTAAGTACTGCTACTGATTATATAGCCGACATTTATAACACTTCGGGCACTATTATCTCACACCAAACAGTAAAGGCCAATACATGGACGCAGGACATCACTTCATATAAACTTGGTGTTTATATAATTGAAGTAAAAACAAGTAATGGAGATTTGGTAGGAAAATCTAAATTTGTAAAAGTAAACTAATTATAAATCGAATGTCAAAGTGCGGAAAAGGTAAATTCATGTCTATTCATAAAATAGTATCATTAATAATTTTATCGGGCAGTATATTATTACTGCCCGTAATATCTTTTGCCCAGGGCGGGATTTGCCGTGCGGTGGCGATGACCCTACAAGCTCTAACCCCTGTCCGCTTGATAATTGGGTATGGATACTGGCTGCATTAGCCATGTTTTTTGGCGCTATGTACCTGCATCGCCGACAAAAAATTGCAAAAAGCTTCTAAATTTTTCTTACCATTCAGTTTATTACCGCCTGCCTGGCAACTTAAAATAAATTAATTGTTAAATAATTTACATAGTTGTACGCAATACAACTTATGCGAATATTTTTTGTTCAAAAACAATATTATATTCCTAATATCTCTATCTTTTTTAAACCCTTTTTAGTGTATTTTGCGTAGAAGGGCATTAAAAATTAAATATTTACGCTTTTATTATTCATATTATTTTTGGCGCAATATTTAAATAATTAATTTTTATAGATATAACCCCTAAAAAAAGTTGAGAGTACAACTATCAAAGGCTTTATTTACAACTATTGTATTAATTACCTTTATTGTTACTGCAAAAGCACAGCGATATACCAGTGATACTTATGGCTATGCTTGTTATAATTATTTCGACAATACGAATGTCACAACAACTGTAGCGGGAAGTACTACAACCTCAACAAGCTCTTCATATAGTTTTGTTCCCGATCCTACTGTGGCTACCAACAACACATCAGTTGTGGTTTCAGCAGCAGCAAACTTATCAGTAACCACAACTACAGGCGCAGGTCTTCAATCAAAATACCAGGCAACACCAAAAGGTATTGCTATTAACAATATTACAAGCTCTGATGCGGCAACTTACGCAGCTTTAGATAACAATGACTGGGAATGGTCATTTATATACAAATCAAATTTAACCGGGACTACTTATCCCGCCACGGTACCTTCGGGTGCGGCAATTACGTCAAGTACTACAAATTCATGGCGATACTGGTTGCATTCAACCGCAGCAACCATTTCAAGTTCTACAAAAGGTTTTTATATTTCACAAGGCTCAGATGGTTGCATATATGTAGCTGTACAAAATGGTACAAGCGCAACCGCAACACTTATAAAATATAATACACCGCTTACCAACGGTGTATCTTACTGTATCAAGGTCCAACGCTTAAAAGGTGCATTCTGGAACTTATATGTCGACGCTTACACTACTTCTGTAACACAGGCGCAAACACTGCGCGGCTCAGCCAGCAGCGATAATCAAAGCATTTCGCTTACTTATAGCAATAGTGTTGTTGAAGCCGAGAACGTTTCCGGCAAGGACGGCCTTTTCCAATTTGATGAAATGCACATGTACACCAGGTACTGCCAGTTTACTGGTATAACAAGTACTGCCAATGGGGTTACGCCTGTACCATTATATGCCAACGAAGGCACGGTAATACTATATGGCGAACAGATACAGATGCGTGGCAATTATGCTTTGGGCGGGCAAATTTATATTGGTAAAAACGATGGTGGCTATCCCGAAGGCGATGTATTTGGGGGTACGCTTTATTACACGCCTAACAGTTATTTCAGTACAGCTTCACCGGCTACTATTTCCACATCGACATTAAGCCTTAGTGGTGGTAGCGTTGGTTCGAGTGGTTCTTCCGCGGCCGCGGCAAACTTAGCCGATAATTTTACAAGCTCGGGTAACATTGATGGCAGCCCCACAACAGTCGGATACTATTTTATAACAACCACTGTTGATCTTATTGTTGCTTTTCCTACGGCTACATTCCAATTTACAGGCAACATACAGGTTTATGATAATGCTAAAAACAATTCGCCCATAGTGTGTATTGGTACGCCTCCTGCTGTTCCAACTACTATAACCTTTGGCTCACTTTTCGATTGGAAAGGCGGCACTGCCAGCGGAGGTCTATATCTCTGGTCAACAGGCGCAAACTGGGTTGGGGGTGTTGCACCTTCTGCTTCAACAGATATTGCACGCTTTGGCGTATATTCAACCTCATACCCGTATAATCAACAACCCACTGTAAAAACCAATGTTTCTATTGGGCAAATTATTGTTGGTACAAATATAAAAACCAGCGGGGGCGCGAATACAGGCGGCGTTGCTACATTTAATCTTACATCAGGTTCAGCCGGCACAACTCTTACCCTTAATAGTGGTATAACTATAAACGCCGGTGCCAGTGCTATCTTAAACGGATATTCAACCTCATCGCGTGGGTCTGTAAATTTTTCATCGGGCAGTAATTCAACAATCGCTTCAAGCGGCATATTGTCCGCAACAAATACTACTATAAGCAACCTCGGTACATTTACCTTATTCTCTGATGCAACAAGTTCTGCAACCATAGGCCAGCTTGTAAACTCAACTATGAGTGGCAATATAAATGTGCAGCGTTATATTACCGGCGGTAGTTCAAGCTATCGTGGTTACCGCTTATTTTCATCACCGGTAAACGTAAACACTTACACTAATCTTTCAAGCAATTTGGGCTATTTTGGCCTTAGTTATCTTAATTCATCTTCAAGTACCAATGCCGCATTGTTAGCAGGGCCTGGTTATTATGGCAGCGGGTTCAATGTATATAACCCTAATCCGTTACTTTATTTGTATGATGAAAGCCGCACCAGTAGCAATGCCTCATACGTTGCGGGCAAAAATGTGGGGATCACTGCTATTACCGGCTCATCTGGCTCGCCTGCTTATAGTGTAACTACCCTTTCAGGTACAACATCTACTTCGGGTGTTAAGATACCGGTAGGCAATTCATACCTTCTTTATTATGTAGGCAGTGCCAATAGTTATACTATCAATAGCAGCCGTGTGCCAGACGCTTCCACTGTTACAGCTTCCGGCTATATTAACCAGGGCCCTGTCCCCGTTACTTTCTGGAACACCAACAGCACACAGATCCCCTATCATACTAATAATGGTGGTAGGTTGCCCGGTCTTAACCAGGTAGGCAACCCCTATCCCAGTACCATTTCACTCGACCAGGTTGCTGCTGATAACCCTGCCATCAGTCCGCAGTTTTGGGAGTTGGATGAACCCGGTGGAAATTACATTTCATACAATACAAGCGGCGCTACATCAAATACCAGGGCCAGTAAATACATAGTAAGCGGCCAGGGGTTTTTAATACAAGCTTTGGGAACAGGCGAAACCATAACTTTCCAGGAAGATCAAAAAGTAGCTTATCCGTCGGGTTTTACTACATCTTCAAGCCCCGGCTCATTGCTGTTAAGCATCCCTCCGTCTGTATCATTATCTAACGCCGATAATACGCAGTCATATTCAAGTATGCTGGCACCGGCAACTGTACTTACAGGTTTGCATTTGCAGCTCACCCGCGATAGTGTTACCAATACCCAAACCGGTATCTATTTCAGCAGTAAAAACTCCGATGCCTATAACCAAAGTGAAGATGCTGTTGACCTTGATGGCACCAGTCCCAAAGTATATCTTTCCAGCTATTCATCCGATGGATCAAGACTGGGCATTAATGAACTGGGCGATTACACCAAAGGCAAACGAGTACGATTATTTACCAGCGCGGTGGCTTCAGGTTTATATAATATATCTCTGGTTGATGTGGCTAACATCGATACTAATAATTACAATATATTTTTGGTTGATAAAAAAATGAGCGATTCACTGGATATGGCTCGTTATAAGTCATACGCCTTTAACATAAACCTAACTGATACCACTACCTATGGCGCCAACCGCTTTGTATTGGCTATTGAACATAAACCCGTAGCCCCGTACGCCTTATTGCATTTCCTGGGAGAAAAAGCGGCTAAAGGCGTATCATTATTTTGGCAAACATTAAATGCAGGCAATTACACCGGTTTTGTACTACAAAAGCTGGATGCAAACGGCAATTACAATTCATTATATACCATACAAAGCAACAATAGTTCAAATTATACTTATGTTGATCAGCAGCCTGTTACCGGCAATAATATTTACCGTTTACAACAAAGCGATATTAATGGTAATATCACCTATTCTGCACCTGTAACAATTGATTATAATGCCACGGCGCCTAATGGTAATTTAACCATATACCCTAACCCGGCAAAAAGCATTATCACGGTAAGCCTTACTACGAAAGAAACGGCAAACTCTGCTGATATTTATAGTACTTCGGGCACACTCATCAAACACGAATCGATTAACTCCAATACGTTCACTGAAGATATCAGTTCCTATAAATTAGGTATATACCTTATTGAGTTAAGAACCTCAAACGGCAACCTGGCCGGGCAATCCAAATTTATAAAGGTTAATTAAACAGGTATAGGGGTCTAAAACCGGCCTTATAACAACCACTAACACATTAGGATTTACTTTTGAGGGGGATCAACAACCGACTGTACACCAAATAGTTATTGGTTTTATGAGGGATTTTGGGTAAGCATTTCCCCAAATACCATTGCAATAAACAATTTGCACATACTACAATTTTCTATTTCATGCAATTTTTATAACGATAAATAAATTACAACTATAAGTTTTTTACTATTATTAAAAATAGCGTTCACTTTTTCATTTCTTTTTATAGACGGTACAGTTTAAACATCGTCCTATTAAAATCTGCACGGTTTTAGCATAAACTATTGCTGCACATTTTAATATTCCGAAGCTTGAAAACATTATTATTAAGAGCTATACTCGTATATACTGCATTATTAACTTGCATTACTACAGTCAATGCCCAGCGCTACACCAGCGATACTTATGGCTATGCCTGTTACAATTATTTCGATAATACAAATGTAACAACAACGGTATCGGGTACCTCAACAACCTCAACAAACTCATCATATAGTTTTGTTCCCGATCCTACCATAGCTACCAATAATACGTCAGTTGTAGTTTCATCTGCGGCTAATTTATCGGTAACTACACCTGTGGGCGCTGGTCTCCAGTCAAAATACCAGGCAACACCAAGAGGCATTGCAATTAACAACATAGCAACTGCCGACGCAGCAACATTCGCCCCATTAAACAGCAATGACTGGGAATGGTCGTTCATATACAAATCAAATTTAACCGGCACAACTTATCCAACTTCGGCACCAGTAAACGCGGCAATAACTTCAAATACTGCAAACTCATGGCGCTATTGGATTCATTCAACCACTGCAACAACTTCAGCTGCCACACAAGGGTTCTACATCACGCAAAGTTCCGATGGATGCTTATATGTATACGTACAAAGTGGCACAGGCACAACAAAACAACTTTTAAAATATGCTACACCATTAACCAACGGTGTAGCATATTGTATTAAGATACAGCGCTTAGTAGGGGCATACTGGAATTTATATGTCGACCCATATACCTCCTCAGTAACCCAGGCACAAACACTGCGGGCATCATTCAATAACGACGCACAAACTATTCCCCTCACCTACAGTAATAGTGTTATTGAAGCCGAGAACGTTTCCGGCAATGATGGTCTTTTTCAGTTCGATGAAATGCACATGTACACCAGGTATTGCCAGTTTACCGGCATAACAAGTACCGCTAACGGGATAACCCCGGTTCCTTATTATGGCGGCGAAGGAACCGTTATAGTATATGGCGAGCAAATACAAATGCGTGGTAATTACGCACTGGGAGGCCAAATATACATCGGTAAAAATGATAGCGGAAATCCTGAAGCCAATGTTGTTTCTAATAAAAAAATAGATGCAACGCTTTATCTAACTACTGACAGCGTTTTTAGTACAACTTCGCCAAACACTTCCATTTCAAGTTCTACACTAACTTTTACCGGAGGGGGAGTTGGTTCAAGCAGCTCTTCAGCGGCAGCGCAGGATGTAAATGATAGTTTTACCAGCTCAGGTAATCCCGATGGCTCTTTAACAACTACCGGCTACTATTTTATAACTACAGTTATAAAAACAACGGTAACCAACCCTACTGCTTCATTTGTATTTACCGGTGATATGCAGGTTTATGATAATGCCAAAAATAACAGCCCTATTAATTGTGTGGGATTACCTCCCCCTACAAGCACAACAGTAACATTTGGAAATGCTTTCGATTGGAAAGGCGGTACACCAACAAGCGGCATTTATTTATGGGCAACAGGCGCAAACTGGGTTGGAGGCACGGCCCCATCAAATGCAACTGATGTTGCCCGTTTTGGTGTATATACAACATCATACCCATATAACCAGCAGCCTACTTTAAAAACCAGTGTATCAATTGGCGCCGTCATTGTTAGCACCAATATAAAAACAAGTACCGAAGCCAACACAGGTGGGGCGGCTACATTTAATCTTACAACAGGCAGTGCAGGCACAACGCTTACACTTAGCGGTTATTTAACAATCAATTCAGGTGCAAGCCTCAATTTAAGTGGCTATTCTTCTACCTCACAGGGTAATTTAAATTTAACATCGGCCAGCGCTTCAACAATAGCAGCAACAGGTTTTTTGTCGGCTACCAATACCATACTTACTAACAAAGGCTCATTAACTTTGTATTCAAATGCTACCGGATCGGCAACCATCGGCCAGCTTATAAATTCAACTGTTAGCGGCAATGTAAACGTGCAACGTTATATCACGGGTGGTAGTTCAGCTTACCGCGGTTACCGCCTATTGTCATCACCTGTTAATATAGACTCGCTTACCTCACTCAATTCAACTTCAACCAGTTCGTTTACGTTTAATTCAACTTCGCCTGCCACGCTCAATTCAACCGTAGGCCATATTGGCCTTAACTATTTAAACAGTGGTTCGGGCGCAATTTCAACTGCGGGTCCTGGGGGTAAGTCAAGTGGCTTTAGCGTAACAAATGCCAACCCTTTAATTTATTTATATGATGAAAGCCGCATTAGCAGCAATTCCTCGTTTGTTTCCGGAAAGAATATAGGTATCACTGCAATTACCGATGGAGGAGGTTCCCCGGCTTACAGTGTAAGCACACTATCGGGTACTACAGCCACTTCAGGAGTCCAGATTCCCGTTGGCAACTCATTCCTGCTTTATTATGTTGGAAGTAATAAAAGTTCAGTTATTAGCAGCACCCGTATACCTGATGCCGCCACAGCAACCGCTACCGGATTCATTAACCAGGGGCCTGTGCCTGTTATCTTTTGGAACACTAAAAGTACAGAGATCCCTTATCATACAGGCACCGGCGCAAACTTACCCGGTTTAAACCAGGTAGGCAACCCCTATCCATGTACAATTTCGCTCGACCAGGTAGCTATTGATAACCCCACCATCAGCCCCCAGTTTTGGGAACTGGATGAACCCGGAGGGACTTACATTTCATATAATACCAATGGTGCTACGTCAAATATTAGGGCCAGTAAATATATAGTGAGTGGTCAGGGATTTTTAGTACAGGCTTTAGGCACAGGCGAAACAATAACTTTCCAGGAAGATCAAAAAGTAGCCTATCCATCGGGCTTCACAACTTCGTCAAGCCCCGGGGCATTGCTGTTGAGTATCCCGCCTTCAACATCAATTTCTAACACCGATAATGCCCAATCATATGCAAGCGCACCGGCACAACCAACCAAAGCACTTAGCGGATTGCACCTGCAATTATCAAAAGACAGTACCGCTTATACACAAACAGGTATTTATTTCAGCACCAAATGGAGCGATGCTTACAGCCAGATTGAAGATGCTATAGATCTTGATGGCGCTACTCCAAAAGTTTACTTGTCAAGCTATTCCTCTGACGGTAAAAGGCTTTCGATTAACGAACTTGGTGACTATACCCAGAGCAAGCGAATAAAGTTGTACGCAGGGGCAACCAGCAGTGGTCTCTATACTATATCGCTGGCCGATATTGTAAACATGGATATAACTGACTATAACATTTTTTTGATCGACAGAAAAATGAATGATTCATTAGATATGGTCCGTTATAAATCATATGCTTTTAACATAAATAATTCTGATACCAGCACCTGGGGAGCCAACCGTTTTGTACTGGCTATTGAACATGCTCCTGTACCACAATATATGCTTACCTCGTTTAAAGGCGCCATATTTGCTGCCGGTATACGGTTAACATGGCAAACCTTAAACGCGGGGGATTACACAGGTTATATATTGCAAAAGCAGGATGCTGCCGGTAATTATAATTCTTTATATTCAGTTCAAAGCGATAAAGGCGAAACCAGTTATAGCTATATTGACCAAAACCCAATAATTGGTAATAATATTTATCGCCTTGCCCAAAACGGCATTAACGGGCAAATAACTTATTCCGACCCTTTAACTATAAAATATAACAAGGCGGCATTAACACTTTCGGGTTTAAGCTTATATCCAAACCCGTCAAATAGT